>ERZ1740060.320-NODE-320-length-33226-cov-23.405535_pt1 | contig 33226 bp, 25 predicted proteins | sample MGYA00581743_ERZ1740060 | MGnify/ENA primary metagenome ERZ1740060 (study PRJEB43018, sample SAMN04849235) | marine metagenome | isolation source: floating plastic debris | place: Pacific Ocean | collected 2008-08-27 | study: EMG produced TPA metagenomics...
CTATCGATGTGCCTAAAACTATAGTGATTCTCATTCTTAATTAGAATCACTATATATCTGTCATCATCAAACAGGGAAGCTTGATCGCAAAATCCCTCTCCCGAGCCATAGCCTGAAGGGCATTAAGCCAGGAAGAGGAATTGATGGGGGTAGACACGGAGCGGCTTCTCTGTGAGTGGAAAACCGTGTCAAATGTATTGATGCGAGACTGGGATGCAACTCCTCGAAAAGCTACTATCCCACCCTGACTCCTAGGTTTGCCCTTAACGACGCTGGCGCTTAGTGACCAAGCCAATGGCTCCGAGACCTAAAAGCGCGATCGCGCTGGCTGGTTCTGGGACTGATGCCGTGTCCTGAGTATCTACCAGCCCTCTGACAGCAATGACGACGTCGTTATAGTCTTTATCGCCACCGCCGTAGATGTCTTCGTAGGCCAACACGAGATAATCGCCATATTGATAGGTGGTGACGTGCTGCAAACCATCACCGTTCGATGTGTCAGCGGCAGATAGGCTGTCAAAAACTTTGGTATGAGGGTTTCTCAGATAGAAGTTGACTGCTTCACCTGCAGACACATCGCCAATTTTGTAACCTTCACCCAGTGCCAAAGGCCCATTGCCATTCGCAAGAATGCTGTTTTTGGACGACACATCGCCCCAAACGGTTTCAAAGTTTTCGTCGTTGTTCCAAAAATCAACCAGAGCTTGGTTGCCAGCCCCAGTCGGCGCATTGGTAGAATAGCCAAACTTGTTGCGGTATCCAGCGCCTTCATTAATAAAGAACACTTCGACATCTTCTGCTCCGGCTTCCCAGGTCAGCAAATCGATGTCAAGCTCAACGAGGTCGTCGAGTTTAGCGCCATTGGTGCCGTAGGCAGCGCGCTCATTATTCACAAAAGAATTGATGGCAAACCAGTCTTCAAAGTCCAGGGAGTAACCGGCCGCTTGGGTGTCGAAGGACGATTTGGTCGAGTCAAAGAGAGTGCCATAGTTGCTAGCGGTCGTATCTGTATTCAGTAAATTCTTAGCCTGTCTAGAAACCGTGGCGGCGTTGGCAGTTGCTGGCAAAAAAGCGACAAGTGATGTGGCTGCCGCTAATCCAATCGCGAGTGTTGTATTTTTCATTGCTATCATTCCTCAAGAAACAGGTGAATCAAAACCGACTTTTATGTCACCCACAGTTATCAGAATGGCAACTAACCGCTGACTTCTGTCAGAAAAAACGAGATTTTTATGGGAATCTCGGAAATAAGATTTCCGGCCTTTAAATTCCTTCTTAAAACATCTCCTGATCTGATTTTTGGTTGAAAATTTAAGTGGAAATGCGGCTTAAAAGCCAGCCTGATTTCCCCGAGGTCAGTGAATTCCTCCAGAGAGTTAAGCCTGACACCGGAAATTCAATGATGCTGATCTAGCTCCGTTATCGTCTCTTTCTCAAAAGCAAGTGCTCTTTCCGTGATTTACGCAACATGGGGATGCTGATAGCGGTTCAATTTAACCCATTTGTTGTGAAAGCAAACAGAGGCTCAGGATTCAAGGTGGGTGAACATCTAAGGGGGAGGAGACGTCTACCAAACCGTACGAGTTCGGTCGGTAAATCGATTGCAACTCTAAGTTTTAGATCTCGTCCTTAGACTATTTTCACCTGTAGAGATTAGAGTGCTGCAAGGCATAGCTGGCAATGGCTAATGAGCGGCTCCTCTCCCACGCAACCGTCCACCCAGACAGGATAGTTTCACCTCACAAAAGAGGGGGAGTTGCTTAAGCCAAACACGATTGGCTCTTTTTACACCAGGTTCTAGTATTCGAAAGTCTCCACAAATTAGGCTTATAGCAGCCTTGCGGACAGACCCGATAACAGAGTTTAGGTTCCTGCCATACTCAACTGGCGCGCATGGCGGGAGTCATGAAATCTACCAGAGTCGAGATGGTATTTTGAATATCTTTGGGCCGGTTGCTTTGTAGCAGGGCATTTGGCTTACCAGCTTGCATCTGCACCTGGATTAGCACTGCGATAACCAAATCCAGCTTCCAATCGAGTTGCGATCTCGACTGATCCGGCAGGGCTCGCTGCAGGACATCCAAAAACGAATCCATGCTGGCGCTGAATTCCTGCCTAGCGACACTTTGAATGGGCTCCGGTTCGGTGCGACAACGCCCCATAAACTGCGCCTGCACGATCCCAGGACTGGCGCCACCGCTGATGAATTCCAAGGGCGGCGTCAGAAATGCCGTCAGCAGATCTTCAACCGAAGGAACCACAGTCTTTTGTTTCAGCTGATTGAGCATATCAAGTTGGCGTGCGACGACCGGCTTGGCAATGCGTTGAACCACCGCTCGAAACAGATCTTCCTTAGAACCAAAATGGTAATGAACAGCGGCCAAGTTGACGCCTGCGGCGCTGGCAATATTGCGTAGCGTCGTGCCAGCAAAGGCTTTCTCAGCGATCAGGTGCTCGGTAGCATCCAAAATTTGAGTTTTAGTGTCGGTCGTAGTGGCGTTGCTCATTTTATTCAAACGTTTGAATGGTATTTATGCTGTGTGAGAATCCATGCGGGCCGAAGGCTTGGCGGTTTTGCCGTCACTCCTTGCTCTACCAATAATTGAATTCCCCTTGTCATTTTATCAAACGTACGTTTTAATTTTATCAAACGCACGTTTGAATTTTGCCTCAAGTGAACACATCCTACCTCAAGTCTTGAGTGGATGAACCTCCGTCCAAGGAGACAGGCAGATCGGAGCGAGTCTGGCATTGATCTGTCTCGAATATGGGACGTACGTTTGATTTATTTTGTTTCTATCGTGGAGTTACTTATGACTGTTCATTCACCGCCATCCAGTTCACAAGCGACGCACTTTGCCAGAAAGGCGCTCAAGCGAATTGGTCGTCATCCCAAAACGGCTGCTAGAGCAGGGGCGATCGCCCTGCTGCTGGTGGTCGGGATTCCCGTTGTCAGGATGCAGTTGACCCACTCTGATGCCTCGGTTGCGGAAGCGGGTGAGCCGACGGTGACTTCTGTGGAAACGCTAACGGTAGAAACAGTTGACGGCTATGACACGACCCGAGCCTATACCGGCGCCATCGCCGCCCTGAGAGCGAGTGATTTAGGGTTTGAACGAGGTGGGGAACTGGTCGCCGTCTTAGTGGAAGAAGGCGATCGCGTCGCTGCCGGGGCACCGCTGGCGCAACTCGACATCAGTAATCTACAAACTCAGCGGCAGCAGCTCGAAGCCGATCAAGCCCAAGCTCTGGCTGTACTCTTGGAACTAGAAGCGGGGCCCCGAGTGGAGGACATCGCCGCAGCTGCAGCCACCGTTCGTCAACTGGAACAAGAGTTGGCGCTGCAGCGCACCCAGCGATCGCGGCGAGAATTTCTTTATGAGCGCGGGGCGGTTTCTCGCGAAGAACTCGATGAGTTTGCCTATGGTCAAGGGGCCTTGCAAGCGCAGCTCGATCAGGCCCGCAGTCGTCTGCAAGAGTTGCAAAACGGCACTCGCCAAGAGCAAATTTTGGCCCAGCGAGCCGTGGTGCAGAAGTTAGAGGCGGCGATCGCTGATGTTGACGTGAACATTCAAAAAAGTACGGTGCGATCGCCTTTCGCCGGGATTATCGCTGACCGGCAGGTGGATGAAGGGACCGTGATTGGGGCGGGACAATCAGTCGTCCGTTTAGTCGAAGATGCTGCCCCGGAAGCGCGCATCGGCATACCGGTGGCAACGGCTAGTCAGCTGCGGTTGGGCGATACCCAGCCGGTGAAGCTAGATGCCGAGACCTTTACGGCGACGGTCACAGCGGTATTGCCTGAAGTTGATCCTGAAACCCGCACCCAAATGGCCGTGTTTCAGCTTGATCAAGCCGCTGTTCCCAGCATTAATCCTGGTCAAATAGTGCGGGTCGAAATTGCTGAAACCATTCCGACTGCAGGGACATGGTTGCCGACTGCGGCCCTGACTCAAGATATTCGGGGCTTGTGGAGCGCTTACGTGCTCACCTCTGCCGACGCAGACAGCACGTACGAAGTGCAGCCTCAATCCGTCGAAATTCTACATCAGGAAAGTGATCGAGCCTTGGTGCGAGGGACGCTACAGCCGGGCGATCGCGTCGTGGCTGATGGGGTTCACCGCTTGGTTCCGGGTCAGCAGGTAAATCCGATTGAATGAATTCGGAATACCCGGCAGGAAGAGCAGAGCCCTACAGAATTCGGAATTCGTTAATGCCCTTAGTTTTTTGCCACCTGGATGACCTGCTTCAAAGTGTAGCTGGATCAACATCTTGGACTTCCGCAGTGCGGGTGAACCTCACCGCCTGCGGCACCTCTCCTTCCTAAGGAGAGGCTCAGACAATTTCTGCATAAAGCATCCACCCGGATTTAGCGTGGGGATTCCGGTTCCTCTCCTTCTCAAGGAGAGGTTAGGTGAGGTTCTACAAGCCGTAGCATTTCAGGCTCAGCTTGGGTTGGCGAATAAATCGTGACACTAACGGAGTTCGGAATTCGGAAATGGGGCCTGCATAAAGCTTTCACCCCTCGCTTCCTCACTCCCTCACCCGGTCCTGTTCCCTTTCTCCCCCTCTCCCTCTCCCCTTCTCATCCACTCAATCCTCAACCCCCTATTACCCACTATGGTTCGCCCATTCTTTACTAATATTCGCTTGTTGATCCTGGCGATCGTGTTGATTCTCGGTTGGGGCCTTTCTGCTTATCAAGGCTTACCCCGTCAGGAAGATCCAGAATTGGTGGCCCGCACGGCTGTGGTGACCACGGTTTTTCCCGGTGCCAACGCCGAGCGGGTGGAAGCACTGGTCACCACCGTGCTCGAAGAAGAACTGGCTGAAATTGAAGAGATCGAGACGCTGTCTTCGACGTCGCGGGTCGGATTTTCCAGCGTGGTGGTCGAGCTGCTCGACTCGGTCACCAATGCCCAGCCGATCTGGTCAAAGGTCCGTGATGAAATGGCTGATGCGGCCTCCCGATTTCCGCCCGGCGCGGCTGAGCCGGAGCTGGAAGAGAGCAATATGAAGGCCTACACCCTGATCACGTCGCTGACGTGGAATCTTCCCGGTGAGCCGAACTACGCCGTCTTACGTCGCTATGCCGAAGAACTGGCGATCATCATGCGCGGTATCGACGGCACGGAAGAGGTCGAATTTTTTGGCAGCCCCGACGAAGAGATTTTGGTCGAAATCGATGCGTCGGAACTGGTTGGCGTGGGCCTGTCGCCGCAGCAGTTGGCGAATCAGGTCAGCCTGAGTGATGCCAAGGTGAGCGCTGGACAGCTGCGCAGCGCCAATCAGAACGTCGCGATGGAAGTTGAAAGCGAATTGGAAACGCTCGAGCAGATTCGCCAAATTCCCGTCCAGACCGGTGCTGGACAGTTCACCCGCCTGAGCGATATCGCCAGCGTGAGTCGCGGGGTGCGCTATCCGCTCATTGAGCAGGCCATCATTAGCGGCCAGCCCGCCGTCGTGTTAGGCACCATGATGAAGTCCGGGCTGCGCGTTGACCAGTGGGCGGCCGAAGCCAAGGCTGAACTGGCCGCTTTTGGCGATCGCATGCCCCAAGGGGTAAGCTTAGACACCATTTTTGACCAGAGTGCATACGTCGCTGAGCGCATCAATACGCTCATTCTCAACCTCGTGATTAGTGCGGCGCTGGTGGTGGTAGTCACGTTAGTCACAATGGGCTGGCGGTCGGCGATTGTGGTGGGGGCGGCCTTGCCGCTGACAATTTTTGCGGTGTTTGGCTGGTTCACCGTGTTCAATGTGCCGATTCATCAGATGTCGGTGACCGGACTGATCATTGCGTTGGGGCTGCTGATCGACAATGCGATCGTCGTGGTGGATGAAATTCAGGTCGAGATGCAGCATGGCGATGCGCCGCTGAAGGCGGTGACCAAAACCGTGAAATACCTGCAGGTGCCGCTCATGGCCTCGACCCTGACTACGGTACTGACGTTTTTGCCGATTTATCTGCTGCCGGGCGCGCCGGGTGAGTTTGTCGGGGCGATCGCTCTCAGCGTCATCCTGTCGCTGGTTTCGTCCCTAGCGATCTCCCTCACGGTGATTGCGGCGCTGGCAGGGCGCATGCTGGGCGACAGTCGGCGCCAATATGAACAGGCTAGCCAAACCGCTCGGCCGGGGTTCCGGGACCAATTGGTCATGACCATGATGAAGCCCGGTGTCTGGTGGAATGATGGCCTCACGCTACCCGCGCTGGCCCGGCCCTACCGCTGGTCGATTGGGCGGGCGGTCGCGCGACCCTTATTCGCTGTCGCTCTGACCATGACGGTTCCCTTAATCGGTTTTATTGCGGCTTCCACCCTCGAAAATCAGTTTTTCCCGCTGCTTGATCGCGATCAGTTTCACATCGAGATCGAATTCTCCGCCCAAACGGCGATCGCCCGTACTGAGGAGCAGGTACTGCAGGCCCGTGAGGTCATCTTGCAGCATGAGAACGTCGAAGACGTCCATTGGTTTGTGGGAGAGAGCGTCGCTAAGTTCTACTACAACCTCACCGGCCAACGCGAGAACCAGTCGTACTATGCTCAGGCGATGGTGCAGCTGCAGTCGGAAGAGGGCGTCGAAGCCCTGGTGCGAGAGCTGCAAACAGAGCTGAGTGAGATGATGCCCGCAGCGCGCGTCCTGGTGCGCAAGTTTCAGCAGGGGCCGCCGTTTGATGCGCCCGTCGAGATGCGAATCTATGGCCCCAATATCGAGGAACTGCGGCGCTTAGGGATGGCAGTGCGGGAAATGATTACCACCATTCCCGACGTGATCTCAGTCCGCGATGATCTGACGGAGGGCCGCCCGAAACTGGGCCTCATGGTCGACAACGAACAGGTGCAGCGGGCTGGACTGAACAATACCGCGATCGCGCAACAGCTGGCCGCCTACTCTGAGGGGGTAACCGGGGGAGCCATTCTCGAATCCACCGAGAACCTGCCGGTGCGGGTGCGGCTGACGAACCAAGATCGCGCCAGCCTGCAAGCTTTGGCTTCGCTGGATTTGCGCCCTGACCAGTCCCGCGATCGTGCCTTTCGCCCCAGCTCGGCCTTGGGTGAGTTTGACCTCTTGCCCGAGCTGGCCAGCATTGCTCGGCGAGAAGAGCAACGGGTGAACACGGTTCAGGTGTTTATTACCTCTGGGGTGCTGCCAGAGACCGTGCTGACGGCAGTGCGAGAACGGCTCGCAGCGGCGAATTTTGAGCTGCCGCCGGGTTACCGTTACGAGTTCGGGGGTGAATACGAAGAGCGCAGCTCAGCCGTGGGTGACCTGCTGCTGTACATCCCCTTAATCGGGCTGATCATGACGACAGCGCTCGTGCTGTCGCTGGGGTCGTTTCGGCAAGCCGGTATTGTCGGAGCGGTAGCCGTGGGCTCAGTCGGCATGGCCCTCTTTTCGCTCAAAGCGTTTGGCTCGCTTCTCGGTTTTATGGCGATTGTCGGCACCATGGGCCTGGTCGGGATTGCCATCAACGGCTCCATCATCGTGCTCTCGGCCTTGAATGAAAATGCCGAGGCTCGGCAAGGCCAGCCCAAAGCGGTGGAGGCAGTGGTGATGAAAGCGAGTCGCCACGTCATCGCCACGACCATTACGACGATGGTGGGCTTCGTCCCCTTATTGGCGGATGGTGATCCTTTTTGGCAACCCTTGGCAATCGCGATCGCCGGCGGCATTGGCGGCTCGCCGATTTTGGCGCTGTATTTCACCCCGGCGGCCTATCTGTTGGTGAGTGGCCAGCGTCAGCAGTCAGGCAATACGCCGCCCCAGCCCCCCGACGAAAAAGTCCAGCAACTTTCCCTGGAAAACTTTCCGGTGTGAAACAGCCACAGGAGTCTACAGACCCGTTTGAACATACCTGTTTAGTCAAACCCAACTTAGGAGTCTCTACCGTATGTTTTCACCCACGATTAATCCCCAAACTATTGAGGCTGAGCGGTTTTGGCATCATCGACCGGCTAGCGATGTCCTGTCACAGCTCAAAACGGACACGGCTCAAGGCCTCAGCATGTTCACAGTCGTTCAGCGACAATGGCAATTTGGCGACAACACCCTGACCAAAATCAAGCGCAAAAGCCTGCTCAAAATTTGGCTAGAGCAGTTCCAAAGTCCATTGATTTACATCTTGATCATCGCCGCCATCATCACTTTGCTATTGCAGGAATGGGTTGATGCCAGTGTCATTTCTGTCGTGGTGATTTTGAATGCGCTGATTGGCTTTGGGCAAGAGGCCAAGGCCACACGAGCGATGGAGGCGTTGAGCCGGTCGATGCCGAGTCAAGCGACAGTAATTCGCCAGGGCGAAAAGCAGCAGATTCCAGCCGTCGAGCTGGTGCCGGGTGACATGGTGCTGTTGCAGTCAGGAGATAAAGTGCCCGCCGATTTGCGCCTGCTGACGAGTCAATCGCTACAGGTCAACGAGTCGGCCCTGACCGGCGAGTCGGTGCCGGTTGAGAAGCAAATTGTGGATCATCTGGCGGCAGAAACCGTCCTGGGCGATCGCGTCAACCTGGCCTATTCCTCCACGTTCGTCACCTTTGGCACCGGCAGAGGGGTCGTGGTGGCGACGGGCGATCAGACTGAGATCGGTCAGATCGGCCAGCTCATGGCCTCTGTGGAAGCACAGGAAACCAATCTGACCCGCCAAATTGGTCAGCTCAGCCAATTTTTGCTGCGGGTGATCTTGTTGCTGGCGGTCATCAACTTCGGCGTGGGCTTATTACGCGGCTCTGACTTCAATCACCTGTTTGAGGCCACTATTTCCCTGATGGTCGGCATGATTCCCGAAGGACTACCGGCGATTGTGACCATCGCCCTAGCGATCGGGGTCTCGCGCATGGCCCGTCAGCACGCCATCATTCGCAAGCTCCCGGCAGTAGAAACGTTGGGCAGTGTCACCGTCATCTGCTCTGACAAAACCGGCACCCTCACCCAAAACGAAATGACCGTGCAGGCCATTTTGGCGGGGGGCGATCGCTTTCAAGTGTCTGGTGGCGGCTATGCCCCCGAGGGGAAATTCTATGAGGCCGACCAGCCGATTCACCCCGACGCCTATCCCGCGCTGATGGAGTGTTTGCGGGCAGGAACCCTCTGCAATGATTCGCGGCTAGTGGCGGGCGAGGCCAGTTGGCGCGCGGAAGGCGACCCGACGGAAGTGGCCCTGCTCACCAGCGCCGCCAAAGCCGGTTTGACGGCTAGTCGCGTCGCGGCTGAGTATCCTCGCCTGAGCGAGATTCCCTTTGAGTCGGACTATCAGTACATGGCGACCCTGCATCGGCGCGATGGCGCATTAGCCACTGTGGCGTATCTCAAAGGGTCGGTGGAGCAACTGCTGCCGCGCTGCCAATACCGGACTGCCAGCAATGGCCAGGCCCAACCGATCACGAGCGCCGCCATCGAGCCCATGGCCGACGCCCTGGCGGCCCAAGGGCTGCGGGTGCTAGCCCTGGCTCGGTTAGACTTGCCTGCCGACACCGTCACGATCGACCATGACACGGTGGCCACGGGGCTCACCTTTTTGGGCCTGCAGGCCATGATTGACCCGCCCCGCGTCGAAGCGATTGAGGCTGTGCAAGTTTGTCAGGCCGCCGGTATTGACGTCAAGATGATTACCGGCGATCACATGGGCACCGCGATCGCGATTGGTCAGCAAATTGGTCTGGTCAATGCGACCACTGACCTCGACCAGATCCTGGCCCTTAACAGTCACGACCTAGAAAACCTGTCTCAAGCAGAGTTGGTTGAAGCCGTGGACCAGATGTCGGTGTTTGCTCGCGTCACCCCCAAGCAAAAGCTGCGGCTCGTCGAGGCGCTGCAGCGTCGCGGCCACATCGCGGCGATGACGGGGGATGGCAGCAACGATGCCCCGGCCTTGCAACAGGCCGACGTGGGCGTGGCCATGGGCATCACGGGCACTGAGGTCGCCAAGGAAGCCGCCGACATGGTGCTCACCGACGACAACTTTGCCACCCTCAAAGCGGCTGTCGAGGAAGGGCGCAGCGTGTTTGACAACATCGCTAAGGCGGTCATCTGGACGCTGCCCACCAACTTTGGGGAAGGACTGATCATTCTGGTCGCGACCTTATTTGGATTGGCGCTGCCGATTACGCCCCTGCAAATTTTGTGGATCAACACCGTCACCGCTGTGCTGCTGGGGTCAACCCTGGTGATGGAGCCCCAAGAGCCGGGACTGATGCAGCGATCGCCCCGTCCGCCTCGCTCCCCGCTGCTGAGGAAAGCGACCATCCGACGCATTTTTGTCGCTGCGGTGCTATTAGCGATCTTCACCTTCACGACGTTCAACATTGCGCTCGGTCAAGGACAGACGCTGCCCACCGCCCAAACGGTCGCCGTTAATACGCTCGTTGGGGGTGAGATTGCCATGCTGCTAGGCTTTCGTTCCCTGAGGTACTCGCTGTTGGAAATTGGGCCGTTCAGCAATCCATGGGTTTGGGGCGGCATTGGCTCGGCGATCGCCCTTCAGCTCTTGCTGACCTATGCGCCCTTGATGAATTTCATCTTCCAAACCGCCCCGATCGCGCCTGTGGATTGGAGCCTGGTGCTCGCCAGTATGGCGGCATTCTACGGCCTCATTGAAGTGGATAAGCGGCTGCAGCGCCAGCGAAGCTAGACGTTAGCCCACCCAAAACTCAGGAGGTGAATTTCTATCACCCAAAATTAAAACGTACGTATGATTCAAATGCAAAAAGCCTCAGAAAACTCTCAATGATCGATGCAATAACCAGGACACACCCATGCAATTTCCCCTTTGGCAATATCTCGATCAGCCCATCTGGGATCGCGATCGCCCCTTTGTTTTGAACCCGATTGACTATTGGCGACAGTATCGTCGTCAATATCTCAAACGCTGTCTCAGCAATGCTTTTCTCGAGCAGTGCTGGCAGGCAAACTATCCGAATTTTGTGATTGATTACCAAGATTTTTGCTCCCGCAATGCCTTAGAAGAAGATCCCCGCTGGCTACTTGAACGCTGCTGGCATTGGCAACGCCGCAATCTCTATGCCGGCCGACTTGATCACCGCTTTACGCAACATCCCGAAAACTACGACATGGAGACAGAATCCGATGATTTTTTCTACAATTGACTTCATTTATCCTGTCCTGGCAGAAACTGCCCTGGCAGACGAAACGGTAATCTTCAGCGCTCTGCTGATTTCTGCTCTGATCATTTTCCTGACGAGTCAGCTCTTAGGCGAACTCTGCACTTGGCTAAAACTGCCCCCCGTTTTAGGTCAGTTAGTGGGGGGTATTGTGCTCGGGGTCTCAGTGCTCAAAATCCTGGTGTTGGCCGAGGGTGAGGTCGCCATCAACCCCAGCATCATTGAGCTCATTCGCTGGACCTCTGGCGCGAGTGCCGCTGAAGCCGCCACAGCCTATCAACATCAGCTCACCGGGATTTTCGAGGGGGCGGCCAATCTGGGCGTGATTGCCCTGCTGTTTTTGATCGGGTTGGAATCCGATTTCGAGAGTCTGCTGAAAGTCGGGCCGAAGGCCGCAATTGTGGCCGGAGCTGGAGTCGTGCTGCCCTTTGTCGGCGGTACCGCCGGACTAATCGCGCTGTTTGGCACGCCGCTCTTGCCTGCCATCTTTGGCGGTGCCGCCCTGACCGCTACCAGCATTGGCATTACGGCCAAGGTGCTGAAAGAACTCGGACAACTGCAGTCAGAAGAGGGCCAGATCATTATTGGCGCCGCCGTTTTAGACGATTTGTTAGGAATTCTGGTGCTGGCTTTGGTCGTCAGCTTAGTCAAAGAGGGTTCGATTAATGTGGCCGGTTTAGGGGGACTGCTGCTGAGTACAACTGCCTTTGTCGCCGGGGTCGCTCTACTGCGGCTGCCGATTATCAGAGCGTTTACGGCTATCACCGACAAGTTGCAGTCAGAAGACACCCTGCTGGTATCGGCGATTGTTTTTGCGTTATTCATGGCGGCGATCGCCAACGCCATCCATCTCGAAGCGATTCTCGGGGCCTTTGCGGCTGGCGTCATTCTCAGTGGGATGCCACATCGACATCACCTGCTGGAAAAATTTGAGCCCATCGCGGGACTACTCGCACCGCTGTTCTTCATTGTGGTGGGCGCAAAGACTGACCTGAGCGTCTTGAATCCGGCTAATCCTAGCAGTGCTGAAGGTCTCTGGATTGCTAGTTTCCTGATCATCGTCGCGGTGGTTGGTAAAGTAGCGGCTGGCTATTTTATTCCCAACGCTGGCACCCTGAATCGCCTCGCGATTGGGATGGGAATGGTGCCTCGCGGCGAAGTCGGACTCGTCTTTGTCGGCATCGGTTCCTCTATCGGCATTCTATCCTCCGAGTTAGCGGCGGCGGTCGTACTGATGGTGGTGGTGACAACTCTCGTGGCCCCGTTGCTGCTACGTTTCGCGCTACCGGAAGAAGCCCCATCATCCCCGGCCATAACAGAGGCGGTTTCAGATAGCTGAACCACAGGGGGCAAGCAGCCCCTTAATCGCCCGCTTGCCCCCTAGCATTGCTTTTCCCTTTGTGCTTCCAGCCGTTCTCATTTTGAATTTGCGGCAACGACAGAGGGCGAGAAAGCCCCTGAGAGTGGAAGCTTCACAGCCAAAAAAGATGACTCTCACCCGTGGCACAGGTTCACGTCTGAGCATCCTGCTCCTGCTGAGAACGGCTGCTGGCTTCCCGACTCCGTTGCTTCCCAGAGTCCCCGTGTGCTGATGCCGCTGTCTACCAGCCTCTCGAAGCGGCTGCTCAGCGATCAATCGACCGACTAAACATCCTTAATCCCTTACCAACGGAGTTTTAACCGTGAATTTTGTCCCCGATGCCGCGATGTGTGAGCCGATCTTAAACGCCTGGCTTCGTAAGCAGATCGAACTGCTCAGTGATCAAGCCCTGCATGCCGGAACTGAGATCAGACCCATGACTCAATTGCCCCATCCCACTTACTCAATCGCATTCAATGGCGAAGTGGTGTGTTGTTCGCCAGAGAAAGCCTACGCCACGCTGCACTTTTTGCAAGCTCTACAGGAGCGCAGCCAGCGAGATTTCGCCAACAGTCAAACTTGCCGCCAAGTTTTCTTTGATTCAATCCAGATAAAACAGACGTTTGATTTGACGGAGAAAAAGTACTTATGACTCTTTTGACTATCCGCCACCAGCGGGAAGCTCACAACCGGTTTGTCTTGACCATGACCGTTCTCACCACCGCGACTCTAGGAGAAAAGCAATGCCACTGACCCTGCAAACCTGCTTTCATCGCCTCAGAAAATTTTCGATGCTCCCCCTCTGGTTGGGGCTCGGGGCCGGGGCCATCGCGACCCTACCAGTTTGGGGAGCCGAGCGGATTCAATTTTTCTACGGTCCTTTTGAGGCCACGATTACGCTAGAAGAGTTGGAGGCGATCGCGACTGACGGAGCTACAGCCGACACCGACGGTCTGCTCACAGCCCAATTGAGTGAAGATCAACTGACTTCCCTGCAGGGATTCCTCAATACCGACTTTGACATTGATGTGGTGATGATGTCGCGGCTCAGCTATAGCGATGTTGGCACCGAGCTGCTGCAGCGCTTGGGTCAGATTATTCAGACTGAGAGTGGCGCTAATGGCGCCCAGGCGATGCGAGCGGCCTTGGTATTAGCAGCTGCAGACGAGACCGGGCTCACGGTTCTAAACGTTATGCGGCAGTTTCCTTTAGAGACGATTCAGCTCAATCTACCATTGGTGCAAAAGGTGATTGCGGAAAACCAGACCACATTTCAGCGTCAAATCGAGGTGGTCAATCGCCTGCAGCAGCAGGCCCAGAGCCAAGCTGAGAAGGGTGCTGAGCTGATCTCAACCAGTGCCAGTGACCCGCGCCAAACCGGAGACTATCCCTGGCGGATGGAAACGGTGACCTTTATTAACCCTGAGCGGCCAGCCCCATCAGTGGCCGATCTCTATCTGCCCGATCGCCAGTCAGCAACACCCGTGATCGTCATTTCCCATGGGGTGGCCTCTAATCGTCAAACCTTTGCTTACCTGGCCAAACATTTGGTCTCTCATGGTTATGCGGTCGCTGTTTTAGATCACGCCGATACCAATACTGAAAAAATTGAGCGGTTTCTTACTGGACTCGAAGGCCCGCCCGACCCCCAGTTGCTGCTAAATCGCCCTAGGGATATTTCCGCTTTGCTTGATGCCTTAGAGCAGCAGGCTGCAGCGCGATCGGAACTGCAGCGGCTCACTTTCGAGTCGGTCGGCGTGCTGGGTCATTCTCTGGGGGGGTATACAGTACTTGCTGCCGCTGGGGCTCAGCTGCAACGCCAGCAACTGGCTGAAGTTTGTGGTGACACAGTCGCTGAGCAGCCCCTTTTGAACTTATCAATGCTGCTGCAATGTCGGTTTTTAGAATTGCCGGCAGCCGCTGCTTGGGATGTCAAAGACGATCGCATTCAAGCGGTGATGGCCATCAATCCTTTGACCAGCCATATATTTGGGGCTGATGGCATGGGCAAATTAACCGTCCCCACATTACTAGTAGCTGCCACCGATGATTACTTTGTGCCTGCCCTACCCGAACAGATCGAGCCTTTTGAGTTGATAGCTGCTAAAGACAAATATCTGGTCATTATCGAGAATGGTACTCACTTTACCCCGCTCGATTTGGGTGAACAGGTGTTGGCCATTCCTGACTTTTTGATTGGCCCTGAACCAGCCTTAGCGCAATCGGCACTACAGGCGATCACGCTGGTCTTTTTTGAGCGGCATCTGAGTGAGCTGACTGATTACAGCGCCTTTCTCAATCAGGCCTATCTCAACCAGCTGACCTCAGCTCCCTTTCAGTTCAGCATTGTGCAGCAATCTCCAGATTCCACCCATGAGCCGTATTGACCTCTCTAAAATCAAGCTATCGCAGCTACGGGCGTTTGCGGCGGTGGCCAAACATCACAACTTCTCAGCAGCAGCGGCCCATCTCGATATGACGCAGTCTTCTGTCAGCCACGCGGTGGCAACGCTGGAATCAGAGCTAGGGGTTGTGTTATTTGCTCGCAGTCGTCAGGGGGCGACGCTGACTTATGTGGGTGCGCAAATCCTGGCACCCACACAGCAGATGTTATCGCTGTTAGATACGGTGGCCGAGCGGGCGATCGCCTCTCGCAGTGCCGAAACGGGTCAAGTCAGAATCGCCTCGATTGGCAGCTTAGCGACCCGTTGGTTGCCATCCATCATGGGGCTGTTCAACCGACAGTACGCTCAAATTGAAGTCACGGTGACCAAATACTATGACCATTTTGCCGTTCAGGCAGCGCTTGACGATCGCTCCGCTGATATCGGTCTCATGGATGTTTATGAACTAGAGGGCTATGCCGTCGTCGATATTTGCACCGATCCCTATGTCTTGCTGCTGCCAGCAGACACCTTATCCCCTGATGAGCCAGTGACGTGGGAGTTGGTGCGTCAACAAGTCATGATTATGCCTGCGCTCAGCGATCGCGGCTACGACGAGCTACGGGACTATGTGGCTCGCCTCACCCCAGCCCTGGATGTTGCTTACGAAATCAACGAAGACGCCGTCATTGTCAGTATGGTGGCTCAGAAGTTAGGGGTGGCGATATTGCCCTACTTGGCTGCCCTGCCGATTCCCAAGTCAGTGCAAGTCCGGCCCTTACCCGATGGGCTGACTCGTCAACTGGCGGCCGTGACCCGAGAGGATGTCTTACATCCTGCCTCAGTCTTTCTCTTTCTAGATCTGGTGAAACGCTGTGGCCACGATATCTTCAGCGCCGAAAGCTTGACCCCACCGTCAGCTTAATCAAGGCTACCGTGCGGCCCCCAACCATCTAGCGGTTTCCTAAAGCGCACTGGTGTTGAGCCGCCAGTTCTTCCATGTTTAATCGCCATTGGCGCGAGCTGACCACGAACGAAATTCGGCATTGCTGAACCGAAGGATGAGTCCGGTGTTCGAGACCGCGGGCAAGATGCCCGCTCTCCGCGGTCAATGGTGCATCCACTCGTGTCATTTTTCTGGTTGGCGATTCAATTCATACCCAAAATCAGCAACGCCCGAAATTCCATCTTCCTTGCCTTGTCCAGCTTTTTGTCTCGTCCTGAGACAAAAAAGATTTTTGCCCACATTAACCACAACGACAGTGACTATGACTGCATCAAAAGCTCCAACCATCATTATCGGTGCCGGTTTTGCCGGACTGTTTACCGCCTTGCATCTGACCAACCAAAGCTATCCACACCCGATTATTCTGATTGACCGTAATGAGCGCTTTTCTTTTAAGCCGCTGTTGTACGACTATATGAGCGGTGAGATGCAGTCCTATCAAATCAATCCTGTGTATGTCGGATTGCTGCAGGGCCGCAACATCACCTTCATCAAAGACACCGTCACGTCGATCGATTTAGAGTCGCGTCAGGTTTATCTCGCCAATGGCAGTGCTCAAGCCTATGGCAATTTGGTGGTGGCACCCGGCAGTGTCCCGGCATTTTTTGCGGAGGGTGCAGCTGAACATGCCTTGACGTTTCAGAGCAAAGCCGATGCCGATGCTTTAAAGCAGCAGCTCATGGCACGATGTCGAGAAGCAGCGCAGCAGCAGTCGCCAGAGATGCGGCGATCGCTGCTGACGGTTGCGATTGTGGGGGGCGGCCCGGTTGGGGTGGAGCTGGCCTTAACGCTTGGCGACCTACTACCGCAATGGTATGAGGATGTAGCCAGTGAAATCGCCCCCGAGATCACCACCCAGCCAGAAGACATTCGCATCGTGTTGCTCAATCGCAGTGACATTCTCAACGGCGACGTGAATAGTCGGCTCCGAGATACAGTCATGTCGGCTATGGAAGATCGGGTGATTCAACCGGAGCTGATATTAGGCGCTTCGGTGACCGCAGTGCATCGGGATGCAGTCGAATTTGGGCGTGATGGCAATTCTGAGCGCTTAGTCGCAAATACGATTGTTTGGACCGCTGGCACCAAAGTTCATCCGCTCGTTCAAGCGCTGCCTGTACCAGAGGGCCAACGGACAAAGCGTGGCCAGCTTCTGGTTAAGCCCACGCTGCAGCTGCTAGCGCATCCCGAGGTTTTCGCCGCCGGCGACTGCGCTGTTATCGAATCGGATGAAGGCCATACTGACCCGCTTCCGGCCACTGCTCAGGTAGCTTATCAGCAAGGGGGGGCGATCGCTCAATCCTTGATGGCCAGAGCAAAACAGCAGGCCTCTCTGCCCGCTTCTAATGTGGGCCTGCGAGGAACGGTGATGAAGCTGGGGATGGGCACCGCAGTGGCAAATGTATTTGATCGCTACGAGATTGTCGGGACTTTAGGGCAGACCATTCGTCAGGCGATGTACTTGAGCCTGATGCCCACACCAGCCCACAACCTCAGAGCAACGCGGGACTGGATCAAAGTTGATGTGTTTCAGACTTATGTGCATGACTACGACGCGATTGACTACACCGCCGGTTACGAGGTCGAAGAACTGCTCACCCTCGCCACCGCCGTCACCCTAAGCGCCACCGCCGTGTCTAAGGCCGAAACCGGGTTGATCGCGGATCAGTTGGAAGCGGTTGCCCTGAGGCAAGCGCTGGCGAGAGCAACGAGCCAATATCCTAACAGTCCTCTAATTCATGCCTTGTTTGGGCACCATGCTAAGCGCCAGCTAGTTCTGAAGCAGACCGACAGTCGTGACCAAACATGGGAGCAAATGCTCGCGTACGCCCTCGCTAAGATCGATCAGGCGATCGCGATTTTGACCGACAAAGCCTCGCCGGAGGAACTGCGTGACTATCAAGAACTGGTTTATACCTGTTGCGATCGCGTCGCTCGCGCGGCGCGGCGGAGCCCCTTAGACCAGCAGCAGATTTCCCCAGCAGAAGCCGTCGTTCTCGCAAAGATAAAAGCTGCTCTCGGGTTGGCACAGCCGCATCACACGCAATAGGGATGCTGGCGTGATGATGGATACTTGACGTTGCAGTTCCCAACGTCAAGTATCCGTGAGCTACCGAATCCGTTTGTGGACGTTGCTTTACCCAGCCCAGCGCAAAGCACGGTGTCTTGCCGGCAGGGCTGCTGACGGTAACCGTCAGCGTTTTCACCACCGAAACCGGCCTGTTGCCCCGAAGCGGTGGGGCACGTTTCCATCCGGGGAAGGCGACCCGTTACAATCATGGCGTCTGATTGTGCTGCCATTCTTCCCCGCTTTTATGACCCACACCATCTGGCCCGGCAACCCACATCCCTTGGGGGCAACCTGGGACGGCAAGGGCACTAACTTCGCGATTTTTGCCGAAAATGCGACGGCCGTTTACCTTTGCCTGTTTGATGACGAGGATGCGGAAACGCAAATTCAGCTGTCTGAACTGAGCAACTACGTATGGCACGGATATCTGCCCCAGATTGGTCCTGGTCAGCGATATGCCTATCGGGTTGCCGGCCCCTATGAACCCGAGGAAGGGCAGCGCTTCAACGTTCACAAGCTGTTGTTAGATCCCTACGCTCAAGCGATCGCGGGCGATGTGCAGCATGGCGCGGCGATGTTTGGCTATCCCGTCGACAACGCGACCAAGACTGATCGCGACCTCGATTTTTCTGACTTGGACGACCGCGATCTGATTCCCCGATGTGTGGTGGTGGACCCCACCTTTGAGTGGGAGGGCGATCGCCCGCCGGAGACGCCGTGGCACCGCACCATTATTTACGAAGCCCATGTCAAAGGGCTCACCCAGCAGCACCCCGACATTCCCCCCGCGCTGCGGGGCACCTACGCGGGGTTAGGGCATCCCGCCGCGATCGCCCACCTCAAGACATTGGGGGTCACAGCCATTGAGCTGCTGCCGGTGCATCATTTTATGGCCTATCCGGGCCATTTAGTCAGTGTGGGCCTGCGCAATTATTGGGGCTATGACTCCCTCGGGTACTTTGCGCCCTACTCGGGCTATAGCCCCCAGGGCAGCCACGGCGAGCAAGTGCGCGAATTTAAGGAGATGGTCAAGGCACTGCACCAAGAAGGCATTGAAGTCATTCTCGACGTGGTTTATAACCACACCGGCGAGGGCAACGAATTTGGCCCCACGGTCGCCTTTCGTGGCATCGATAACCAGGCCTATTATCGGCTGGTCGAAAATAAGCCCCAGTACTATATGGATTTCACGGGGTGCGGCAATTCCCTCAATGTCTGCCATCCCCAAGTGCTGAAGCTGATTATGGATAGCCTGCGCTACTGGGTCGAAGAAATGCACGTCGATGGGTTTCGGTTTGACCTGGCTTCGGCGCTGGCCCGTGAACTCTACGAAGTAAATAGCCTGGCCGCATTCTTCGATATCATTCATCAAGATCCGGTGCTGTCGACCACCAAGCTGATTGCCGAACCTTGGGATCTCGGCGAAGGTGGCTATCAGGTGGGCAATTTCCCGCTGTTGTGGTCAGAGTGGAATGGCAAATATCGCGACACCATGCGTGATTTTTGGTGCAAAGAATCCCACTGTCGGTTAGGAGAATTTGCCTTTCGCCTGACGGGGAGTTCGGATCTCTATGAATCGAACGGCAAGCGGCCTCACTCCAGTATCAACTTCATTACCTGCCACGATGGCTTTACCCTACGTGATCTGGTCAGCTACAACGAAAAGCACAACGAGGCCAACGGTGAAGGCAATCGCGATGGTGAGAGCTATAACCGCTCTTGGAATTGCGGCGTCGAAGGCGAGACGAATGACCTCGTCGTCCTGGAAATTCGCGCCCGCCAGCAGCGCAACCTGATCGCCACGCTGCTGCTATCGCAGGGCGTGCCCATGCTGTTGGGAGGCGATGAACTGGGCCGATCGCAGCAGGGCAACAACAACACCTACTGCCAAGACAGTGAACTGGCCTGGCTGAACTGGGACTTAGCGCCGGAGCAAAAGGACTGCTTCTCGTTTGTGCAGGAAATGATAGCCTTTCGCCAGGCTCACCCCGTCTTTGGGCGACGTGATTGGTTTCAAGGCCGCGAGATTCATGGTTCGGGTGTCGATGACATTGGCTGGTTTAATCCCGATGGCAGTGAAGTCAGCGATGCCGATTGGCAAAAAGCCGAGGCTAAAACCATTGGCGTTTTTCTCAATGGCGAAGAGATCCCTGAGCCGGACCCACAAGGTCAACGCATTGTGGATGACAGTTTTATGGTGCTATTCAACGCTCAGGCCGAATCGCAAACTTTCGTCATCGCTGCCTCGCTAAGCGATCGCCCCTGGCAACTTATCATCGATACCAAAACCGCCGCCGGCTTCGTGACGCCTGCCGTTGAGGTCGTCGGCGAGTCGCTGGTCGTCGGCGGGCGATCGCTCATGGTGCTGACGCATTCCCCCCGTTAACCTTGCCCCGATGTCGCTATTGGGGGCGGCACGGTAGTGGCGGTCGCTGGGTGCAGCTATTGAGTGGGGGAACACACAATCTACCCGCGTTTAGCTATCCTTGAAGCCAGTCAAGGGCAGGGCTGACCCCTGGCATTCCCCATTATTGGCCGGGTTGGGCAGTCCTGGGGAGCTGGTTTAAGCGCCGCTCCCGGAGCGTGAGAGTTCTGACTCAAATAAAAACTCCGCCCCAAAACTGAGACGGAGTGTGATGGCCAGCCCGCGACTCGCCGGTGCGAGTGAGGACAGCTGATTTACTTATACAATTCGGTTGCTAGGCGGAGAGCCAGGAAACCGGGAACCAGGGCAACGGCCAAGGCGACGAAAACTTGAGTATCTGACATTGCTATCAGTCCTTTTAAAAAACGCTAAGAGGTCTCACCGTAAGAGACTGAGTTAATTCTTGACCAAGAAGCTTATTTATCTACTTTTCGATGAGCAACTGTTACACAGCGTTACCTAAACCAGATATTTGGTTTCTTAACCTTGACCGGTCATGCTGGTAGTTTATAAGGTCTAGACCTATGCCTTCAGCACGGGGTGGTCTGGCTGATCAAGAGCCCCTTCGCCGCCGCTCGGCAATGGCGGCTGACTCCCCTCGATAGGTTAAGAAGCTGCCGTTGATTCTGAGTTGGTGACCTGAAACACTTCCTTTTAGGAAGTCGCACAACATAATGACGCCAATATTTAATCGCTGCTGTGACTAATTCCCTACCCCTCTCTTCGTCAGACAATCCCGCCCCACCGCCTTTTGGTCAACAACTTAGGCGGATACAGCGAGATGTCTTGCGGATGGGCGCTTTGGTGGAATATTCCTGCCTGCTAGCTCGGCATGCGTTATGCGATCGCAATTTAGCCGCAGCCCAGCAGCTCCAAGCCCACGATAAGCAAGTGGATCAGTTTTATCGCCAAATTGAGGTGGACTGTGTGGAGTTGTTGAACCACCCGCCTCAGGGCATGCAAGACCTGAGGCACGTGAGCGCCTTTATGCAGCTAATCCGAGATTTAGAACGCATTGGTGACTACGCCAAAGACATTGGCGAGGTGGCGATGCGGCTGTTTCCTTACCCGGCGCATCCCAAATCAGACGAGATTCGGGTGATGATCGATCGCTGCCGCTCTATGGTGGCGCTGAGTTTGGTGGCGGTGTCTGACCTCAATGCCGATGTCGGGCTCGATATTAAAATCAAAGATGATGCGGTAGATGACGATTACGAGCGGCTGTACGACACGCTGGTGCATGCCGACGGCATGCTCACCAATATTGAGGTGACAGTATCGCTGGTGCTGGTGATTCGATACTTAGAGCGCATGGCCGATCATGCCACCAATGTCGGGCGCCGCATTGCCTATGTGGTGACCGGTGAACGTCGCTAAAGCCCTGAGGAGACGGGGCGATCGCGCGACTCATCCCAGATGTCCGTATTTTTTCAGATTACGGTATAGTTGTAACGGCTTAGGGGTAATTGGCTCTGCGATTTGAGTCATCCACGGCTTAACCGGTTTCCTGCCATCGGGTTCCGCAAGTTCTTGCTAAGGCTGAGCAGGTTCTGAAAAGGCATCGGCGCTGGGGGTTGCATTAACTCCACGCAGGTATAGATGTGGCTTTTCAAGCAACCCAGTTTTAGGATGTGCTGTCACGGCGAACTGAGTACCAGGGCGTAGTTACCAAATGCATTTCGGCACGGTTAACGGTGGTCCCTTGGCTAGTCAGCTCTCACCCTCTCTGCTTTGGCAAGATTGATGAGCTTTGGCTTGTTGTGTTGCTCATCTGCATCGGATAAGGATTACCCGCTTCATGAATTTCTCGATCGCCTCACTGCTCGCCAACTTGACCGACGACAAGACGCTGACGCTCAAAACGATTCAAAAGAAGCTCCACTGCGATACTGATGACAGCGTCCGAGAGCTGCAAATTGCCCTGGACGCCCTAGAACGCATCGGCGTGCTCGCTAAAGATAAGGGTAAATATCAGCGGGCCACCGAAGAAGGTGTGGTCGAAGGCAAGCTCCGCTGTTCCAGCAAAGGCTTTTGCTTTGCCATTCAAGACGATGAAGCTGCCGACGATATCTACATTCGCGAGAGCCAGCTAAACACCGCCTGGAATGGCGATCGCGTACTGGTGCGCGTCACGAAAGATGGCAGTCGCCGCCGCAGCCCCGAAGGGGAAGTCAAGGTGATTTTGGAGCGGGCCAACGCTTCGGTGCTCGCCCGCGTCAAACAGGAGAACGAAAAATATCAGGCCGTGCCGCTCGACGATCGCCTGCTGTTTGAGCTGAGCCTGCAGGGCGAAGCCGAGACCCTCTCCCAGGCGGTAGATCAGCTGGCCCACATTGAGGTAGTGCGCTATCCGCTAGCGCAAGAGCCGCCCCGAGGTCGCGTTGCGCAAATTTTGGGCAGCGATGCCGAAGCCTCTTCGGACATCGACATCGTCTACTGCAAATACGACTTACCGCGCAGTTTTTCTGACGAGGCGTTAGCAGCGAGCCAGTCTTTGCCTAATCGTGTGCGCAAAGCTGAACTCAAAGATCGAGTGGATCTGCGCGAGCAGCTAACGGTGACCATTCATGGAACCAAATCCCAGGCCATTGATGATGCCTTCAGCGTCAGCAAAACCGACGATGGCAACTGGCAGTTAGGCGTCCACATTGCCGATGTCGCCCACTACGTGCCCTTGTATTCGCATATCGATCGCGAAGCCCTCAAACGTGGTACGGCGGTTTATCTCGGCCAAGACATGATTCCGATGTTACCGCCGCCGTTATCCACGTCGCTGTGTTCCTTTAGTCAGGGCAAAGACCGGCTAGCGATTTCAGTCATCGTCACGCTCGATACTGAGGGTAAAGTGCTGGAATTTGAAATTCAGCCCAGCGTGATTTCCGTCGATCATGCCCTCGACTATAAGCAGGCTCAAGGCATTTTGGCCCGTGACGACAAAGCGGCACTGGGTGAACTCGGGCTCAAACTCAAGGATCTGAAAAAGCTGGAACCGGCCTTTGCCACCGTCGCCGATCTCTTTACCCTGAGCCAGGGCATTCGTCAGCAGCGGATGGCGCGGGGCTCGTTTGAACTCAATCTGCCCGAGCATGAGTTTCCCGATGATGCCAAAGAACCCCTCGCCTCTTACGCTTCGCCACGGTTTCAATACGACGATGAAGGGCTACTGGGCGTCATTGTCGTGTCGTCATCCCTGAAAGCTCGCATGATGGTGACCGAGTTCAGTCTGCTGGCGAATCAGCTAGTGGCCTCTCACCTGAAGGCATTGAGCATCCCCGCCATCTATCGCTTACACCGCACACCGACGATCTCTGATGTGCAAGAGTTGACGAAACTGGCGGAAAACATGGACATCAATCTGGCCCTGACGGCAGATGACACCATTGAACCGATGGATTATCAGCGCTTTACCAAGCAGTTTGCTGAATCCCCGTCAGAAAAGATTCTCACCTATCTGCTGCTATCGACGTTTAAGCCCGCGTTTTATGGCACTCATGCCGATTTGCATTTTGGCCTTGCCCTAACAGAGGGCTACACCCACTTTGCGTCGCCCACCCGCCGCTACCCCGATCTAATGATTCAACGGGTGCTGCATGCGCTGTTTGATGATGGCCGCGATCGCCGCTCGACGCGCTCTAAAGATCGGGTTAACCTCCGCCACAGTAGCTGTCATGGCAACGTCAATTGGAACGTGTTGCCGCCCGACATCAACAGTGAGTTAGAAGACTACATCAAGCGCATTGTGGGGCCGTTGAGTGAGCGTGAGCAGTTGGCCCAAGATGCTGAGACTGACCTAGAAGGGCTAAAAAAAGCCGAGTTCATGCGAGACCACACCGGCTCAGACTTTCACGGCTTAATCACCGGCGTGCAGTCCTACGGCTTTTTTGTCGAAATCGAAGAGTTGCTAGTCGAAGGGCTGGTGCATGTCAGTTCGCTCAAAGATGATTGGTACGAATATCGATCGCGGCAGCAAAAGCTGGTCGGGCGGAAGAACCGCCGTCAGTTTCGCCTGGGCGATCAGGTCGAGGTGCAGGTCAAGAGCGTTGATTACTATCGTCAGCAGATTGATTTGGTGGTCGTCGGCGGTGGCAGCGAGGCCAGCGAAGATGACATGAACGACGATGATGACGTGAACGGCAACGGCAACGGCGAAGAGCAACCCAACGACGAGTCTGAATAAACCGCTGGGGCGAGTTCAGTTGAAAGCAGCGGCTGGCGATCGTTGGTCAGGGCAAAGTTGCCCATTCTGCTCGCCGATGGTTTTTCGTCAGCCCACAATTGCCTCAAGCCTAGTTTAGGAATGGTACCGCCCCCCTTTTTGCACCTCAGCTTCCCGTTTCCTATCTGCCGTGGGCGTGAAGTTTATGGGTGCGTCAAACTAAAGTATGAGTGGCCCCCTCCCTTTTTCCCTCAGCTCTCCTATCTGCTATATAGGTGAAATTTACAGGTGCGTCAAATTAAAAGCCTTTGCTCTTCAGCGCCTCTGCCGCCCTTAGCGATTGTGAACCGGCTGCCGCAGTCTGCTATTCCCCTCTGTTCAATTCCAACCTTGTCTGCTGTGGTAATCGTGAGAGCCAGAGCGCGATGAGTACAGCAAACGTATCGCTGCCAATTACGCTGGGCATCACGGGCGCTTCAGGCTTGATCTACGCCGTCAGAGCGGTGAAATATCTGTTGGAAGCTGAGATTCCCATCGAGCTAGTGGCCACCAAAGCCACCTACCAGGTGTGGAAAGCAGAACAGGATATACAAATGCCGGGGGAAGTCGAAGCTCAAGCTAAGTTTTGGCGAGAGCAAGCCGGGGTGCCCCAGCAAGGAACGCTACGCTGTCACCCCTGGAGCGATGTGGGGGCCAATATCGCCAGCGGTTCATTTAAGACTCAGGGCATGGTGATTATGCCTTGCAGCATGAGTACTGTCGGCAAACTGGCGGCTGGCTTGAGTTCTGACCTGTTAGAGCGAGCCGCCGACGTGCAGCTCAAGGAAGGTAAACCCCTCGTCTTAGTACCTCGGGAAACGCCGCTGAGCGTCATCCACCTGCGTAATTTGGTGATACTGGCGGAGGCCGGAGCCCGCATCGTGCCAGCGATTCCGGCTTGGTATCATCAGCCCCAAACCATTTTGGATCTGGTTGATTTTGTAGTGGCGCGGGCGTTAGATCAGCTGGGTTTGGACTGTGTGCCCCTCAACCGCTGGGAGGGGCCGCAAAATGGCTAACCTCACCTCGCCTTTCGCAACCCTCCCTAGAGGGGATTGTCGCCTCAACCAGCGGGTCAACGTGCCTGATGTCCTTATCTCGAACTCAGGTTCAGTAGGTGCGTCATCGCTGGACGTGACACACCAAAACTCATCGGGGGGTACGTTGGACTAACGTTGCAGCACCCCTACACCGGCCATACCAGCAATGACCTTGTAATCACACTCAATCTGACGACAGATAGGTGTAGTGGTTAAGGCTGTGCTCGTAATGTTGCAAGAGCAGCTGCGCCTCTTCGATGGTGATGGTGCCGTCTTGCAGAGCGTGCTCAGAGCGGCGACGAATGTTTTCGATCAGATCGTCGGAGTCGTATTGCACATAGCTCAAAACCTCCGTCATCGTGTCGCCTTTGACCACATGCTCAATGTGATAGCCCTTCGGCGTCATGTGAATGTGGACGGTGTTGGTGTCGCCAAAGAGGTTGTGCAGGTTGCCCATAATTTCTTGATAGGCTCCGCCCAAAAATAGGCCCAAATAATAGGGCTCATGCTCAGTAACCGGATGCAGCTCCAGCACGGGCTTGACGTCTCGCAGATCGATGAACTGGTCAATTTTGCCGTCGCTGTCACAGGTGAGATCGGCCAAAGTACCGCGATTAACGGGCTCTTCATCTAGTCGATGGATTGGCATGATCGGAAACAGCTGATCGATCGCCCAAGCATCGGGCATTGATTGAAACACCGACAGATTGATGTAGTAGATGGAGGCCAAATTTCTGTCAAGGTCTTCTAAATCATCGGGCACATAATCTTCGTGACGCACCAGATCTAAAATGCGGCGGCAGCAGGCCCAGTAGAGCCGCTCGATCTTTGCCCGTTCGGTCAAGCTCACATAGCCAAAGTTAAACAGGCTGATGGCTTCGTCTTTGAATTGAACGGCGTCGTGATATGCCTCCTGATAGTTCTTCAGATGTACAGAGTCGTAAGTGTCGTAGAGTTCGCGCAGGAGGGCGTGGTCATCTTCATGCGGCGGTTCAATCGCGGCCAATCCGGGCTTATCGCTAGTGCCCAAGACATCAAATACCAAAATGGATTGGTGTGAGGCGATCGCCCGACCGCTTTCGCTAATGAGGGTCGGCACCGGTAGATTGCGAGCGGAACAAGCCTCCTGCACTTCGGCCACCACATCGTTGGCATAGTTTTGAATGCTGTAGTTTTTGGAAGCGTAGAAGTTGGTTTTAGAGCCGTCATAGTCAATGCCCAAGCCGCCGCCGACATCGAGAAAGCCCATTTTGGCCCCCAAGGCGGACAGTTCGACATAAATTTGGCAGGCTTCCCGTAGGGCGTCTTTGATGACGCTAATCGCCGATATCTGCGACCCAATGTGAAAGTGCAGTAGCTGCAGGCAATCGAGCATGTCAGCCTGTTTTAACTGCTCGACCGCACTCAACAATTCGGGAATCGCCAGACCAAATTTGGCGCGATCGCCCGCTGAGCCCCCCCAACGGCCCACGCCTTTGCTGCTCAATTTGGCGCGCACCCCCAAAATAGGGCGAATGTGGAGGCGCTGACTTGCCTTAATGACCAACTCCACTTCGTCGGGCTGCTCCAGCACAATAATGGGGGTTTGGCCCAGTCGCTGACTGAGCATGGCCGTTTCGATATATTCGCGATCTTTATAGCCGTTGCAGATCAGTAAAGACTCGGGACTGTCCAAGGTCGCAAGGGCGATCAACAACTCCGGTTTAGAGCCGGCCTCAAGGCCAAACTGATGGGGTCGACCAAACCGCACCAAATCTTCGACTAAATGCCGCTGCTGATTGCACTTGACGGGAAAAACGCCGCGATAAACGCCGTTGTAGCTGTAGCGGGCGATCGCCTTGGCAAAACAGGCATTCAGCTGCTCAATCCGGTCTTCCAAAATGTCAGAAAAGCGAATTAAGATCGGCAGATCCAAATTACGCTTTTTGAGCGACTCTACCAGGTGATAAAGGTCGAGAGAACCACCGCGATCGCCCTTGGGCGACACCGTGATGTGGCCCGCCGCATTGATTGAAAAATAGGGCTCACCCCACCCTTTGATGCGATAAAGCTCTTCACTCTTTTCGATAGTCCAGTGGGGCGAGGGGGTAGCAGCAACTGCCTGGTCTGACGTCACCTGCGATCGCAGCGCCTGCAGCACCTGTTCTCTCGACTGCCGGGTCGTTTCCATACTGCTCGTCCTTCCCTTCGATACTGGATTGTTGGCGATAGACAGGCAAAGTATGCCCCTATCCACCATCCCGTTTAGGGTAGCAGGGGTTTTCCCGATTTCACGCGAGAAATTGCCCCCACGGACTCGGTAGTGGTTTCGCCAACGCCGATCAATCGGACGAACGGCGGTTGCTGCCCACACCGAAGCCGCCAAGAGTGCCTGTTGCCAAGCTTGGCGGCCACTACTTTTTCTTCTTCTTTTTCTTCGCGGCCGAAGAGTTGCCAAACCCTTGAGAGACGTTTTTTTGAGCGCTTTTAGAGGACTTGGCAATATCGCTAAACTGCGGTGGCTTAGTCGATGGATAGGCGCTGGGATCAACTGGTAAACCCTGGGACAGCGCATCGGGTTTTTGCTGTCGCTCTAATCTGTCAAGCAACTCTCTCATCTGTTGCATCTCGGGCGGCATCGCGGCCGTGAGTTCGGCTTCCGTAAAATCGGCTGCGGTTTTGAGCCCTAGTTCGACCTGGGTATAGGCCCAAGTGCCCACATGAAACTCATCGATCGCCCCTGCTTCATAAGCCGCTTTGATCACGTCTGCCGCTTCAACACCCTTAAGATCCTGCAAACCAGAGATCAAAAAGCTGTTGTTGTCCTCAGTGTTCTGCGAAAATTTTTGCAAGCTACTTTGCAAAATTGCCACACAGCGATCGCGGGTTTCAGGAAACTTTTTAGGGATTTTAACGAGCCCTTCAATCAGGGGCAGAATGTAATCCTCAGTAGCTAGATGGGCTTGAACGAGATCTCCCAATGGCTCTAAAGCCGCTGGCCCCAATAACGGACAAATTTCCATCAGGTCTTCTATCGCCCAATCAACAGAAGCGGAATTGAGGATCGTCAGCGCTCCGTCTAAAAGCGCCACCGCCTGCAGTTGCCCCAACGTTCGCCAAGCGTAAACCGGTCCCCAGAGAGCCAGTTCTGGATCGAGGGTCGCTGGCCAGTTGGCGTCTTGCTGCACCTCCTCCGGTTCTAAGTCGAGTAGCGCTTTATCCTGCATCAGTCGCAGCAACTCTGGAATATGGGCCGACGTCACCCCAAATTCCTGCCCGTAGTCGGGCCAATTCTCAGCCTTTTCGAACTTAGCAGGAGCGTAATTGAGCAGGTTAGAAACCGGTGAATCGTAAGTTTGCCACATACCTGATCGTCTCTCAATAGAATCCAAGCGGGCATCTTTTCACCGCTTAGGCAGATGCCTCACACCAGTCTAAAACACGATTCCAAGCCCACCACGGGTCGGGGTCGCCCGCGATCGCCTGACCTTCGGCGCTGCTGATATAGCCAACATGACCGCCATGGGGCGTCAGCACTAAATCAATTGCCGGATTACCGGCGCAAGCGGTGCGCAGGTCAGCGACCAAAGTCGGCTCAAACAGCGGATCATCAGCCGCATAAAGAATCTGTGTCGGCTTGCTTAGATGGGGCAATAGCGGCAGGGGGCTGCTCGCTGAGTAGTAGTCTTCAACGGACTCAAAGCCCAATCGGCCAATCACCAACTCTTGGTCAAAGCCCCAAATGCTATTGGCGCGCTCAATGGCGGCGGGATCAAACTGACCGGGGTGATCTTGGTGCAGTTTCCAGGCCAGCTTATTGAGCTGCTGAGCGATCGCCTTTTCAATGTATTGGCCAAGGGGGTGCGCAGTCAGGTAGCGCAGCGATCGCTCTGAGTCCAAACTCGGACAAATGACCGCACCGCCGCGAATGTCTTCACTAGCAATGTCAGCGTCGGTGATCGTTTGGGCGGCTTTAACGCCCCACAGCGCCAGTTGTCCCCCCAGCGAATAGCCCGTAAACCAAAACGGCGCCGGACAGCCCAACACCTTCGACTGAGCGGCAATCTGCACAAAGTCTTCGCCTTCATACAGCCCATCCGAGGTGAGGGTCGGTGACAGCACCGCCGTCTTGCCATGGGCGCGCCAGTCAAACAGCACGACACCGTAGCCCTGAGCAAACGCTTTGCGGCCCAAAATCTGCAGAAACCACTGATTGTCTAAATCGCCTGTGATGCCATAGGTACCAATAATCGTCCCTTTAGCCCGAGGCGGGATCGCGACCAAACCGTAAATGGGGACATCTCCCGCACCAGCAAATACATGACTGCGATACTCCGGTTCAGGGTCAGGGGTCTGATTTTGCCACAGCTGACTGGCCACTTTGGCCGTATATACCGTCATTGCCAAACCGGATGCCAGGTACCAAGGGGGTAGAAAGGGGGGCATGTTTAGCTCAAATGAGGATAGGTTCGTTGTTAGTCTCGCATAGCCTTGCCATTTACCCAGGGCAATCATTCCGCTGGCGGCTGCAAAGTACCCATCCCAGGACGATCGCGCAAACCAGTGCGTGAGCAAGTCTGCCAGCGATCGCGTTAACGGTTGCTATCAAGGTCTAGAGATTGGTAACTATCGGCCAGCTGGTACCAGAGTTTTTTGAGCTTTTGATAGGCGTCATCGGGCGTAATTTTGCCACCGGTTTCTAAACCGCAGACCGTATTGACGCGGCAGGAAAATTCTTGCAGGTTGGCGTTAAACGCTAGATTCTGCGGCGAAAAATGGCCATAGTAACGGCTGCGAGGCGCTAGAAATTCGTTGTTGTGAGGATCTTGAGCGGGCATAACACACCTACTGATATCAATACTTTGAGTTAAAAATGAATTACAAAAATGTTCCGGGCGTTTTCGGACCATTTGGAATGATCTAGACTAATTATTCTAAACCCGACGCCTTAATGTTGTGTTAACCCAGGAAATAACTTCATTACTTCCCTGTCTAGTTAGCCCCGTTGGTAAAGGAGATACCGGTTAATGACGCGATCGCTTACGCTCACCGCCATCGCTCTCTTGCAAGGATTTATCAGCGTCATGTCGTTGGTATCTGGCATCTGCTTGGTGTTGCTGATGACAGGGGCCGCACAGCTCTTTTCTCGAGATCTAACCGGACTGTCTTTGCCGCTTAAAGGCCTCATCGTACTGGGGCTGGCCATTAGTCTCTTGGGGCTAGTCGTGACTGTGGGGCTATGGCGTCAGCAACGGTGGGGCTGGGTAGGGTCGCTGATCTTTCAAAGCTTGTGCATTGCTAACAACGGCTTAGCATTGCTGGCAGGTCAGTCAATCACGCTGGGGGTCGGGGTGGCGATCGCGGTCTGCCTCACCCTGATTGCCGCTCTATGCCTACCGACTGTTCGCTCTGTCTTTACACCCGAGCCAACTGAGATCGATGCCATTACTGGTTGAACTGACATCGCCATGTCGGCCAACCGCTGAACGGCATCGCGAGACCTATCGCAAGCGGCCCCTTGCTTCAATGACTGGGGATGGCTGAACGGTTTATCCCAATTCTCTGAAACTGGACTACAGATCTTCCTTTCGACGCCGCTCAAGGAACGTCGGCTGAGCGGCGTCGTAGGTCCTACGGACCGGATAGGCCAATACGCAGTGTCTCCTACTGGGAGAAAGCCGACTGGTATGTAAAGCTGTAATTTGTAGAACTGGGATTACCTGACCAGCCCGTTAATTTCGACTTCCGAACGCTGCATGCCGACTGCTAACCGCTTGCAAATGTTTCAAAGGATGAAAGATGTGTGGTTCAACGAACAAAATATCTGCAGACATCGCTAGACATCGCGCTTTTGCTCTGTCGGAGGTTAGGGACTGGCCGATTCTATTGAATCGGCCACGACAGCAGCTTCTAGCTTTTTCGTTTTGTTCAAGGGATCCATCCAGCGCTCTAGCAAAATGAATACTTGAGACGACAAGGTATTGAGCACCAGATATACCAGTGCTACCGTAATGTAAATTTCGAACGCTCGATAGTTTTGCGCCACGATGAGCTGTCCGCGGCGAAAGAGCTCTTCATAGCCAATGACTGCAACCAGACTCGTATCTTTGAGCAGGGTAATAAACTCATTGCCCAAAGGCGGAATCATGCGCCGAAAGGCTTGCGGAAAGACAATGTAGCGCATGGTTTGAATCGGACTCAGCCCCAAAGATTCCGACGCTTCGCGCTGGCCCATCTCGATCGACTGGATCCCCCCCCGGACAATTTCAGCCAAATAAGCGGATGAGTTAAGGCTGAGGGCCAGAATCGCCGCAAAAAATCGATTAAACGTAAAGCTGGTGCCGATGCTGTTGGCAAAGGCCGGAACGCCAAAGTAGATCATAAAGATCTGTACAAGCAGCGGCGTCCCGCGAAAAAAGTCGATGTAGACCCGACTCGCAATCTTTAACGGTGTGAAATGCGATAGGCGAGCGATGCCCAGCAGCGTGCCCCCGACCAGACCAAAAATTACAGAAACCGCTGTAAGCTGTAGCGTTGTAATGGCTCCAACCAGCAGCGTGGGCAAAGCATCTAGGGAATATTCTAAAAATTCAGCCACCGCGATCGTACTCCTCACACAAACACGCAAATTATTGTTCGCCATGGTATCAGCGTTGAGGGGCTCAAGCCGTTCGGCCTGCACTTCTTAAGCCAGAGGTGGGCAGTCTAAAGAACAGATTGAAGATTAGTCAGGCGACTCTAGATCGAATCCCTGGGCTTGAGAAACCGGTCTGGGCAGTGGGGGCTCTCTGTCCTTGGCTGAACTGACCCGTTCGACATCCACTGCTACGGTGATCCGAAATTGACGTTTGGGTCATTGCTTAAGAAGATTTAACTACCGACGCGTCTTAATTGGTTTGGAGCCATCATGACTAACCTAGAACCCACCATGACCCCAGAAATCAAGCGACCTAAAGCAGGCTTCAACTCCTATGCTGAGCGACTCAACGGTCGTGCTGCAATGGTCGGGTTTGTCGCTGTCGTCGCGATCGAATACCTGACTGGCAAAGGCTTTTTGACCTGGCTGGGTTTGACCTAGGCGCGATACGACCGGTGGTGGACATCATGGGAACTGGAACGTCAGTCTTTCTGCAATCAAACATCAGCTTCTACGCTAAAGTTGTCGGGGTTTGAGAGGCCCAGGTTTAGGAGCAGAGCTTTCTACCCTTTGTCGTTTATTAGTGATTTAAGAACGCGATCGCCTGTGTTTATCAAATATCTATTTAGACGAGAGCCGGTTGCCAGCACCGTAGTTACTGCGGGCACCGTCAATATCTTTCTCGGCATGCTCGAAGGCCAAGCACTGCTGGCATTTTTGGGCGTATTAGTCGTCAGTGGCATGTTGGCCGCGCGGGGCTGGCAAAAATTTCAGCGTCCAGTAGACTGGCCAGATCAGGCTCCTATCCGCTACTTACCTGACCAAACGGATCAGTCGGCGATGCCCACCATGAAACTTTCTAAGCACCGCGACTCGACGCTCCAGTAAGCCGGAATCAAATTGGTCTGAGATACCAGTCATGCGGCTTTTGGCAGTAGTCAGAGGTCGAAATTGTCATATAGCAATCCGTAGAAGGGTCAGGTCGATTAAAGTGGGTGTGAGTTTGGAGAAC
>ERZ1740060.321-NODE-321-length-33139-cov-5.897624_pt1 | contig 33139 bp, 35 predicted proteins | sample MGYA00581743_ERZ1740060 | MGnify/ENA primary metagenome ERZ1740060 (study PRJEB43018, sample SAMN04849235) | marine metagenome | isolation source: floating plastic debris | place: Pacific Ocean | collected 2008-08-27 | study: EMG produced TPA metagenomics assembly...
GCCATGGCCAGCAGATCGCGCAGATTCACATTACCCCACTGCATGCCCATAATGTCGGCGCCAGGATTGATCGGATGAATCACCTCGGCGACCTCGCGCAGACGCTCCATGCCCACGCGATCCAACTTGCTCAGCAGAATACGGTTCGCGAACATGATCTGCTCGGCCAAAAGGTTCTCAATACCGCGCTTTTTTTCGGCAAGGTTCTGCTGGGCGGCCGGCACAATAGCCCGGCCCATATCAAAATCATGCGCCAGGGTGACGGTATCGACGATCGATAAAAACCCATGCAGCCGAACAGCCCCCTGGGTCCGGATCACCTCAAGAAGCGGCCAGGGATGGGTGCTGCCGGAGGTTTCGATGAGGATGTGTGTGGCGCCGCTCTCGCGGAACGTGTCCACCGCCTCGGTGAAGCGCTTTAGGCCCTGCTCGCTGCTTATGCTCCCGGCGGGAATGGAGGCGAACAAAGGATCGCGGTTGGAGAGAACTTCGCTGGTGTCGAGGATGCGCCCATCGACATCAAGCTCACTCATCTCATTGATGATGACGGCGAGGCGCACATCATCGAGCTCGCGCGCCTGAAGCAACAGATGCTGGAGAAGTGTCGTCTTTCCCGCGCCGAGAAACCCGTTGAGGATCGTGATCGGAAGCTGCGGGCCGGCCGGTTCGGCAGACATGCTCACTGGCTGAGCCGCACCTCAGCTTCGCGGAACCAACCGAGTGTCCGCTCATGATGCGCCTCACCCCAACGCTCGATGAACTTCAGAGTGTGGAAGTCATCCATGTCCTGGAGCGCTTCGATCCGCTCGGCAACATAATCAGGCGTCAATGGGATACGGCACTTCACCGTGATGCAGTGTTCCCATTCTTCATAGCTCGTTGGGATGATGGACATTTTCCTCACACCGGATGTCAGACTGCATCGCGTCCATCGGCGTATTCGTTACTTTATAACACGACCGACGGCTCGAGCCCTCTCACTCCTGCGTGGGCATGTCAAGCGGACACAGGACGAGGCTCGCCCCAAGCCTGGCTATCCTACGCCGTTCAGCACCCAACCGATGGCGACAACCTGCGGCACGGTGAGCAGCGGCAGAAGGCGCGCGGCTTTCAGCCGGCCGGTGACCTCTTTCAGCACCAAGATCTCGGTGTAGTCGGTGGCCGCGCCTGCCATCAGGAAGGTGAAGGCGTTGCCCGGCGCCTGGGCACGGGCCATCAGGTCGGCAGCGATAGGTACCGACCCCTCTGAACAGACTTCGATGATGGTCGCGGCGACGAGCGTGGTGAAAAGCCCGAGGAGCGTCGCGCCAAACCAGGCGGCAAAGACGTCGGTTGGAACGGTCACTTGAATGAGCGCGGCCAGCACCACGCCGAAGAACAGCCAGCGCAGCACCATGCGGCTGGCGGTGACGGAACGACGGGCGACATCCTTCACGAACGCATAGTCATAGCGCTGAGACTTGAGACCGGCTTTCGCCTCGCGCGAGACGTGAAATTCCTCCGGCAGATCAATGCGGTTCCGATTGGCCTGCACTTTCCCGGCCCGCTCCAGCGCCTCCACAATCAGCCCCGCCACCAGGGCAATCACCAGCGAGGCCAGGATGAACACCACCATCCAACCCCACCCCATCATCAGGCCGATGATGATGGTGAGCGACAGCGAGTTCCAGGGTGAGGCGATAAGGAAGGCAAACACCTGACCGAGACTGGCCCCACGCTCATAGAGCTTGGCGCCGACCATCAGGACGCCATGGTTGCACAGATCGAGAAAGAAGCCGGCAAGCACCGCACGCCCGATGCTTTTCGCACCCTGGTCGCGCCCAATCACCGCAATCACGAACTCCCTTGGCACCCGGTCGATCAGGCCAACAGCCACCATGCCGATCAGTATGCCCCACCACATAAGGTGCATCATGTCGCGGATGGCATGGGTGAAATGGCCCAGACCCCACAGATCGCCATGGTCGAGGAAAAACGACGCTGCATAGGCGATGAGGATCGTCAGGCCAGAGCCCAGCAGCAGCCAGTCGCGTTTGCGAATGGGCTTGGTTACTGACGTGTCGTCATTCTGGCTTGCGGCGTTGCCACAGCATGAGGCGGCCTTTTCCACGGCAGATGATTCGGATGCAGCGGCGGCCGAACCGCAGCACGATGCGGCCTTTTCCAAGGCGGGCGAGGGGGAAGCTGAATTGTCCATGTGGAGTGAGATAAGGCTTCCAGTCACTGGAAGGTCAAGAGGATTGGGAAAACGCCGGATGCCGCTTTAATCCTGGCCAACGCTACACTGATGATTCAAGCGGGCCACAAGCCGCCGCCACGGAGATCATTTCCATGCCGTCCCTGCTCTATGATGCCTTTCCCTGGTGGTCGATCCCAGTCGCCGCGGTCGTCGCCTTCATCATCGGGTCGGTCTATTACGGCGCGTTGGCTAAACCCTGGGCAGCAGCGCAAGGCAAATTGCCCAGCGACTTCAAGCCGAGCGCCAGCCTCTTCATTACATCTTTCATTGCCGAACTCATCATGGCCTGGATGCTGATGGGCATGATGGGCCATGCCAGTGCTGTGACGGTGCAGGCCGGCCTCATCTCTGGCGCGTTTCTTTGGTTTGGCTTCGTGATCACCACCATGGTCGTCAACCACGCATATGGTGGCGCCAAGCGCGCGCTCACCGTCATCGATGGCGGCCATTGGCTGCTGGTTCTGCTGGCCATGGGTGCGGTGCTCGGCTTCTTCGCCAGCTAGCGCAGGCGTGGTTGCGCCCGCGAAGACTTAGACATTGGTCGCGTTTGCCAGCGGTTTTGATACGGCTCAACGCGGTTTCAGCACGCTGGCTAAACTAAAGGGCGAGCCGCCGCGCCTTGCTGCAATGCAAGAGAAGGCAGTACAAAATCCAGGAAGGCTGACGCCCGACCCGATGAAGTTTCCCAGCGCCCTTGTTCAACCGGGGCGCGCCAAGAGAAACACTGGATCGATGGCTGTGCACACGCCTGTCTTTGAGAGGGAACACCCATGAGTGAAGTATATCCGGTGCCGGATGCGGTCGCATCGGCCGCCCTGATCGACAACGCCAAATATCTTGAGATGTACGAGGCGTCGGTGAAAGACCCGGACGCTTTCTGGCGCGAGCACGGCAAGCGACTCGACTGGATCAAGCCCTACACCAAGGTGAAGAACACCAGCTACGATCCGCACAATGTGGATATCAAATGGTTCGAAGACGGCACCTTGAACGTCGCCGCCAACTGCGTGGACCGGCATCTTGCCACCCGCGGCGACCAGGTCGCCATCATCTGGGAAGGCGATGACCCTGGCGAGCATCTGGAGATCACCTACAAAGAGCTCCATGCCCATGTGAACACCATGGCCGGTGTTCTGAAGAACGCCGGGGTGAAGACGGGCGACCGGGTCACCCTCTACCTACCAATGATCCCCGAAGCGGCCTATGCCATGCTTGCCTGCGCGCGGCTCGGCGCGGTGCACTCCATCGTGTTTGGCGGCTTCTCGCCAGACTCGCTGGCCCAGCGCATTTCAGGCTGCGATTCCAAGGTCGTCATCACCGCTGATGAAGGTCTGCGTGGCGGCCGCAAGGTTCCTCTGAAGGCCAATGTCGACAAGGCCGTTGAGACAGCGCCGGTCGATGCGGTCGTGGTTGTGAAACGCACCGGTGGCGACATCGCCATGCAGGACGGGCGGGACATCTGGTACCACGAGGCCGCGACCAGCGCGCCGGATCATGTTGAACCCGAGGAGATGAACGCCGAAGACCCGCTGTTCATCCTCTACACCTCCGGTTCGACAGGGCAACCAAAGGGCGTGCTGCACACAACCGGCGGCTACCTTACCTATGCGTCAATGACGCACCAATATGTCTTCGACTATCAGGATGGCGACGTCTACTGGTGCACGGCCGATGTTGGCTGGGTTACCGGCCACAGCTACATCGTGTACGGCCCGCTCGCCAACGGCGCGACCACGCTGATGTTCGAAGGCGTGCCAACCTACCCATCGCCATCGCGCTTCTGGGATGTCGTGGACAAGCACAAGGTCAACATCTTCTACACAGCCCCCACCGCCATCCGCTCGCTGATGGGCGCCGGCGAAGAGCATGTGAAGAAGACAAGCCGCGCTTCCCTGCGGGTGCTTGGTTCGGTGGGTGAGCCAATCAACCCGGAAGCCTGGAACTGGTACTATGATGTGGTGGGCGATAAGCGCTGCCCCATCGTTGACACATGGTGGCAGACCGAAACCGGCGGCATCCTCATCACGCCCCTTCCGGGCGCAACAGCCCTGAAACCGGGCTCCGCGACACGGCCTTTCTTTGGCGTGCAGCCAGCACTGGTGGACGCTGAAGGCGGAATCCTGGAAGGCGCAACCGAGGGCAATCTTGTGATCCTCGATTCCTGGCCAGGACAGATGCGCACGGTCTATGGCGACCATGAGCGCTTCGTGCAGACCTACTTCTCGACTTACAAAGGCATGTACTTCACCGGCGATGGCTGTCGCCGCGACGAAGACGGCTACTATTGGATCACCGGCCGCGTGGATGATGTCATCAACGTCTCCGGTCACCGCATGGGCACCGCCGAGGTGGAATCGGCGCTGGTCGCCCACCCCAAGGTCTCCGAAGCCGCCGTGGTCGGCTATCCGCACGACCTCAAAGGCCAAGGTATTTACGTTTACGTCACCTTGATGGAAGGCGAGGACCCGACCGATGAGCTGCGTAAGGAGCTTCGTGGCTGGGTGCGTCAGGAGATCGGACCGATTGCTTCACCGGACCTTATCCAGTTTGCACCAGGCCTGCCTAAGACCCGCTCGGGCAAGATCATGCGCCGCATCCTGCGAAAAATCGCCGAGGATAGCTTCGACAATCTGGGCGACACCTCAACGCTGGCCGATCCGGCCGTCGTCGATGATTTGATCGACAACCGGCAGAACAAGAGCTAGCACGCCGCGGTTGGGCTGAAAGCCCAGAGCCAAAGAGAGTGCGGTTGGGCCGAAAACCCAGAGCAAAGATCTTATTGGCGGTCGTTCCGCAGGAGCGGGGCGAGTGAGCGCAAAGACGTTCTGAAAGAACCGAGCAAAAGAGAAGGCGGGCCACGTGCCGGCCTTTTTCTTTTGAATGCAGCACTGGGGCCTTCGCTCGACAGCGAAACAGAAGACGAAACTCGCGCCAGCGCACGATGTGCAGTAGAACAAAGCATCTGGCCTAGCATGGAGCAGTCCGATGGCGTCCTTTTTCCCCGACCCAAACGATGATGCGGAAAGCCATCGTCTTCGGCCACTTAGCGACGATGATATCGAACGTTTTCGCGCTGCTTCGCGTGCGCAACGCATAGAAGAGGAAGAGCCGCCTACCAGTGGCGATGATGAATCCTTGTTCATCGAGTGTATGGAGTTCTTCGTTGATGATCTGCGTGCCCGCGGTTGCATTGGAAGGCGCTGGCCCAATGGCGTCCTAGTCTATGCCTTCGCAAGCGATGTGACCGCTGACCACCGCGACAACTTTGTGGAAGCCGCGCAGGAATGGAGCAAAGTCGCCAATGTCTCATTCCGTGAGCGCACCAATGAAAAGGGCTATGTTCTCGTCCAAAACGACATCACCAACAGCGCTACGGTTGGCTATCGGGGCAAGAAGCAAAACTTAAAGATCGCCCAGTGGGACCAAAGGTTCGTCATCGTGCACGAGATCGGCCATTCGCTCGGCCTTGATCACGAGCACTGCCGTGATGATCGCGACACCTTTGTTGAGATCTTGGAGGAAAACATCTGGCCGGGGTACGGCATGAACTTCGAGATCAGAGAGGGCGAAACCTACTCCGACTACGACTTTAAATCGCTCATGCATTATGGCCCGCGCGATGCCTCCAAAGACGGCGTAAGCCCCACCATCCAAGCTCGACCGGCCTATGCCAGCCAGGGCAAGTACATGGGAAACCGCACGTATATCAGCGCTGACGACGCTGTGGGTATGGCGGCGCGCTATGGGGCCCCGGTAACCGGCTAACGCTCGCTTCTCAATTGACCGATCACATTTGGGCCATACCTTCATGGGTCAACTAGTCTTGTTGCCAATCGACACCGGCAGGGGGGCACCGCCCATGCATCCCGTCGCGACCGCCACGCTTGCAGGCCTCTTCACCCAGTGGAGCAGGGGGCGACTGAAGCCGCTGCCCTTCGCCGTGCTGTTCGCCGTTGCCTTGGCGGCGACCTATCTGTTCAGCTTTGCTTTTCTGGCCACCATCGGTAGCGCTCAGGCTTCGCAGCCCGGCATCGCAGCCAATGCCGGCCAAACCTTCGACGCTCTGCCGTGGAACAGCGCAAGCCTTTGGCTGTCGGCAGGTCTGCTTGGGTTGTCGGCCGCGGCATGCGGCAACGTGATGGCCAAGCGCATCCGCGATATGGGTCTGCCCGGAGGGCTGGCGACCTGCATGCTCGGCATCATGATGCTGGTGTTCCTCGGCGGCGGCTCCGCCCTGCAATGGGCCACCAATCTTTTCGTCTTTTCGGTGTTTCTGGCGCTGCTTTTGATCCCGACCGACAGGCTTGAGGCCGGCTCTGGCATGCCCAAACCCCGCGATGGCGACGGCCCGCGCTGACCCACCATCAGAGGGCAGATCGGCCAGCCTTTCCGACAAGCAGGTCTGCATGTTGGTTCATCAAATCCGCCATCCGGTCGATCACGGCGCGCACCTCGGGGCGCTTGCGCTCATCGTCATGGATCACGATCCAGTTTTCATGGAAAAGATCGTCGATCAGATCACCGGCACGAACCAGATCAGGCTCTTGATCCCCGATATAGCAGGGCAGCACGGCCCGCCCGGCGCCGGCTCGCGCCATATCGAGCAGAACAGCCGGCGTATCGGTCCAAAACGTGATCCAGTTGCTTGATTGGTCAGAGGCCCAATTGGCCCACGGATCGCCCAGAATGCCGCGCCCTACAGAGATCCAGTTGCAATCATAGGTCTGGTCAAAATCGCGCGCGCAGTAAGGCGCATAGGCAATCGGCGGCGCCTTGCGAAGGGCAACATTGCCGTTCTCTGGCCGTGCCCGGGCCAGCATGATGTGCGCCCGGCGGTGCAGAAGGTTCGCGTCATGCTCATCGGTCTGGATGCAAAGCTGGAACGGATCGATGGCTGACCAGATCGCCGCTCGGTTCATCGCTAAGAAACGCGCCATCCAATAGTCGACCGCGATATCAACGCCGGGCAGGGGTACAGCATCCGACCGCCAGGCCTCCACGACGCCAGCGGCGGACTGCATGGAGGCCACCCGGTCAAACAATGCCTTGCCGTCCGGCGCCAGCGCATATCCCGTCTGCCGGCGTACAAAGAGTTCGCGTTGGGTGGCACGCTCCAGCTCCAGCATTTTGCGCCCTATGGTCGGGGAGCTGATGCCTGTCTCCGCCGAAGCAGCCGCCAGACTGCCAAGACTGGCAACCTGATAGAACAGGCGCAAATCCTCCCAGTCCAACACGTCGTTCATTTCTGAAATACCTCGTTTGTCTGCGGCTCTACCGTCCAAGGCGCCCGCTCCTTAGCTTCAGGGCCAACCATGACGGAAAGGAGCGCGGCTATCATGTTGCATTCTTATGGTGTTGCTTTCGACTTTATCACCGCAAAGAACCGCGAACGATCTAATCCTGCAACCGCTGATCCACTTGATGCGCCCGAATGGCAGGGCATTGGAAGGATAATTGAAGTCATTGCGGCGTTCAGCACCCGGCGGCAAATGCGGCAGGCCGCCAAACGCCGAGGTCAGTCCAAGCAAGGCATCCTGCAGCCGCCGCAAGCGAACTCCGCGACGTGTGTGCGGCCCTGAGCTGCTGCTTATCAGCAAGTTTGAGAGGTTCTATCTTTCATATTTGAACGATATCCCTCACCGATGAACCATCGGTCGACAGTCCCCAGAGCGCGCGATATGACCGCGCCCATGACTTCCTTTCAGGAAAACCGGTCCGTCGCACGCTATGGCGATCAAACCAAACGCCTGGTGCCCGGCCTTGATGACATGCATCGCATGGCCGGCCTTTTGCTTGCAGAAACGTTGGACGAGGCAGCCCACATCTTGGTTCTGGGCGCCGGCGGCGGGCAGGAGTTGAAAGCGTTCGCAGACAACAGCCCGTCGTGGCGTTTCCTGGGGGTCGATCCCTCCACCGAGATGCTGGAACTGGCCAAGCAGGTGGCGAGCGCGCATCTTGGGCGCATCGCCTTTCAGGAGGGCACCATTGAGGATGCACCGGCAGGACCTTTTGATGGGGCAACCTGCCTCCTCACATTGCATTTTCTAGCACCTGAGGATCGCCTTCGAACGCTCATCGCGCTTCGCCAGAGAATGAGGCCCGGCGCCCCGCTTATCATCGCCCACCACAGCTTCCCGCAGCAGGAAGATGACAAAGCGCGGTGGCTCGGCCGATTTGCAGCCTTCGCGGTCTCATCGGGCCTTTCGGAGGATCAGGCTCAAAGGGCGGTGCGTTCTATCGGGAGCACACTGCCGATCCTTTCGCCGCAGGACGATGAGGACCTGTTGCGCGAGGCCGGCTTCGATGACGTTCAGCTCTTTTATGCGGCCTTCACCTTTCGCGGCTGGGTGGCGTATGCCCGCTAGGACAGGCCACCCCCAGCAAGTTTAGCTCGTGGTATTGAGGGCGCCGAGCAGGCTGCTTGCCAGGTTCAGCCAACGAGGATCGCCCGCCAACATCAAACGACGCTTTCGGCCACCCACGCGCTGTAACCGGCGCTCGCTCGGTCCACCGGCAGAACGATGAATTCCGGCTCGTCATAAGGGTGATGGGCGCGCATATGCGCCTCCAGCGCATCGACTTTTTCCGCCAACGTCTTGATGGTCAGCAGCTGCTCCTCGCCCTCTTCAACAGCGCCTTGCCAGCGATAGACAGACCCAATCACCGTGATGTGAACACACGCGGCCAACCCCGCCTCGACCAACCCTTTGGCAAAAGATCGCGCGGCTTGCGGATCATCCAGCGTCGTCTGCACACAAACGAGTCGCCCTTGTGTCCTTTTTTCCATCGATCTGTGCCCTCCTGCCCCCTTGTCAGAGGCTCGAATCATCACCACCATCCTACCTGTCTGCAACAACCGAAAGGAGGTGACTGATGTCGAGCGATTTTTATGGCCAGGGGAAAACTGGTGGTGAAGCGAGCGGGTCAGAGCAGCCTCTGAGCGCGCGCTAATCCACTACGATGGCGCCTGGGAACAGGCGCCACGGCAGGTTCGATCCTGGATAAAAAACGCGGGGGTTGGCTCTATCTGGCCAACCCCTTTTTTGTTGGCAGATTTGGTTGTCGGCAGGTGCAGGCGAGCTAGGGGTCTGACCCTTCAACAGGGCCCACCCGCTACTATCGAGGAAATGCGCGCTAGTCCTGGTCCTTTAGCAAGGCCTTACGGGCCGCTTCGCGATGCTCCTCGGTGATGTGCGCACGCATAAGCGCCAAAACACCCATGATCACCGCCGCGTCATCGGTGAAGCCAAGACCCAGGATAAAGTCGGGAATGCCATCGAGCGGCAGAACGAAATAGCCAAGGGCACCAAGGAGCGAAGCGCGCACGCGTGTCGGCGTTTCACGGTCAAGCGCACAGTAATAGGCGGCCACCAGCTCATCCATGAACGGGATCGCGCCTGCGGCTTTGCGGGCCGTGACCCAAAAGTCCCGACGAACGCGCGCTTCCTCCTGATCGAATTGGGTGCGCTCTTCCTCCGACAGAACATCGCCGTCCAGCGGCACGTCGCCCGTATCAGCAGTCGTTTGATTAGTGTCGGCCATGTTGATGCCCCTGTCCATGCCTCAGCTGTTCGCGCCCCCGCCCGGTCGCGTTGCAACGATTATTTGGGGTCGAAAGGCGCGGCCCGCAAGGCCGAAGAACGCTCGGGGCCGGTCAGACCAGGGCGTCAAAGGCCTTGGCGAGGGCGACGTCTTTTTCCGTCAAGCCGCCCGCATCATGGGTGGTGAGCACCACATCCACGGTACGATAGACATTGGCCCATTCAGGATGGTGATCAGCCTTTTCAGCTTCCAGCGCACAGCCCGTCATGAAGCCAAAAGCCTGAACGAAATTCTTGAAAACATAGCGCTTTTCGATTGCCTCACGACCCTCCACCATCGTCCAACCATCAAGGCTGGCAAGGGCATCAGTGCGAGCATCATCAGAAAGGCGGGGCATCGGCGAACTCCGTGTGACAGATAAGGCATGAAGGCCACTTAGGCGACCAAAGGGTAATCCTCTTCCACCACATAGGGCCCACCACCGACACTGTCGCGTGAGGAGAAAAGAACAAAGCGCTCGACCTCAAAATCAAGCCGCATCAGACCGCCACGCTGTGACAACCAATGCGCAACCGCTTCGGGCTGAATGCCGCGCAGCCGGGCTAGCGTGACATGCGGTACGAATTTGCGGCCTTCCGGCTTGAGGCCAAGCCGCTGCAACACCCGCTCATGGGTTGCTTGCAGATCCATCAGTTCTTCAGTGGGCGCGATGCGGGCGAAGACCGAATGCGGCTTGTTGCCGCCAAAGGAACTCAGCCCGTCGATCGTCAGCGTCATTGGCCCACCAGCGACGCGGTCAAGCGCAGAAACCACCTCGCGGGCATCGCTATGGTCGATATCGCCAATGAACCGCAGTGTGATGTGATAATTTTCAGGGTCGATCCAACGCACCCGGCCGCTGGCCTCGGGTAAACCACCCCGCAAGAGAGAAAGCTGGTCGGCGGTCATACGCGGAAGTTCTACACCAGTGAACAAACGCGGCATCTTCGACCTCCTGACCATCCAATCGAGAGTCGCCAACTGCAACGCGTTAGATATCGCGCTGGCGACGAGCACCATCAGAATCAACACCCTGATCGGACTGTGCAAGCGGAATGTGAACCCCGCACGACATTGCCTTGGGCGATGGGCCGGTCCGCTAACCCTCGGGCCTGATTCTTCTTTTTTGCCAACGGGCCTCGAGCCGCTTGACACAAGATCAAAGCTGAGTCCGCCTATCGTGCGAACAAAAAGTGATCAATCTCCGGGAAAAAACGAATCGACCGCCGGCAAAAGGTTAACGCGTGCCGCTGATCTAGACTCAAAACCGGACCGAATCCTCGACTTCGCAACACAACCAAAGAGCGAGGAAACAGCAGCTCTTCGTGTTCAGGTAAGCGACGGTGGCCCGCTTCAGGGCGAGCATCGCAGGTGTCATATGACCCACAATGAAACAGAGCGGTCGATCCAGGGCAGGCCAAATTTCATATCGGCAGTGGAACAACATCTGGTTCGCATTGACCCGGCGTCAGTATGGTAAATGAACGGTAAAAACCCTGCCGTTCACCAAGCTTGGACGGCGTTGCTCATCGACGCTGTCAATGGAGAACAAACAGCGGCTTTGTACCGCCCGACGGAATGATGGTGAGTCCAAGTATGAATCAAAACTAGAACAAAATCGAAACGCCCTTTCCAGTCGCGATTCGTTCTCTGGTTGTAGTGGTCACCCGATTCGCCGCTGATTCGCCCGTTTGTGACAGCTCGCCGGCTGCTCAAATGACGATGCGTCAGCTTGCTTCCACCTTGCCGGACCGCTAAGCGATGCCCACCTTCGCCCTGCGGCAACGCTTGCGCCGCTGCGCCACAACCAACAGCTTCCCGAATCTGACCGTCCCGCGTGCCGCCAAAACTCAAAGCCATCTACAGACGGCTGTTCCCGTCACGCCTTGCCGAGCGCTCGGCCTATTTCGAGCCGCCGCTGGACGCCGCACGTCGCCGCCATGCTTGGCTGAGCATGCTGTTCGTCGATCATGGTTTCATTCGATACGTCTATCGCAACTTTCACAAAGTCGATGACGCGGTCTATCGCTCCTCACAGCCACTCCCCCATCAGGTGCGGGGCTGGGCGCGGCGCGGCGTGAAAAGCATCATCAATCTGCGCGGCGGCATGCAATATGGCTCCTACCCGCTTGAGGTTGAAGCAGCCGAAGAAAGCGGGATCGCCTTCCACACGCTTCAACTGCGCTCCCGCAATCTTCCAAGCGTGGAACAGTTGGAGAAATTCGAAGCCCTTTTCAAAAGCGTCGAGAAGCCTGTCGTTTTGCACTGCAAGGCGGGCGCAGACAGGGCGAGCCTTGCCAGCGCGCTCTACTTTCTCATCGAGCACAACGATCCAGAGCGCGCACTCGGACAGATGACCCTGAAGTTCGGCCACATCAAAGGCTCAAAGACGGGCGTCCTGGATGCCATGGTCGAGACCTACATCCGTGATGGCGCATCGAAGGGCCAACCCTTCATGGATTGGGTCCGCAACGACTACGACCCAGAAGCCATCGGCCGGGACTTCCAACCCAACTTCCTGTCATCCTTCCTGAGCGATACGGTCTTGCAACGCGAGTAGACAAGAATAGCGGCGACGATGGCCTTCTTTCCTTACAGTTTTGAAGCGCCCATCACCCACCACGATGTTGGGTCTGATCGCTACGTCTACAAAGTCGTCTTTCTGCCGGAAGATCTCGAAACAGAATTGCCGTTCAACACCTATCCTCGTCTACGCATCGAGGGCGAAATCGGAGGCGCGCCCTATCAAGGCGCCTGCACACCGGTGCGCGGTCGCCACTATCTTCTCCTATCAAACAGCTTCTTGGATGACATCGGCGCGGAAGTTGGCGACGAAATCGAGGTTCGGTTTGCAATCGCCGATCAAAAGGCGGTTGATGTACCGATCGCCCTGATCCATGCCCTGCAAGAAAACCCTGACATGCAGGCCTTGTGGGACGCTCTAACTCCCGGCAAACAGCGCGGGCTGGCCTATCTCGTTGCAAACGCCAAGACCGCGCCGACCATCGCCAGACGGATCGACCATGTGTTCGATATGATGACGGGCAAGCGCGATGCGCGCGGCAAGCTGATCAAGCCCGACGCATAGGCCAACCAGACATAGCGCGGACCAGGTCCGTGCCGTCTCGCTGCTCTTAAAATCCGTGGTATCGCCTAGCAGTAGGGCGCGCCACGCCCATAGCCACTGGCATCGGTGATGTTGCCATTGTCGGAGTCGGTGTACCCGGTGTAGACGCCGCCACCGCCGCGTGGGCAGCTGCCAGAATCGGTCCAGTTGCCATTGTCGACATCCGTCGCTGCGGCCTCTTTGGGCGCCAGCACAGTTCCGACCGACCCGGCCGTCAAAAGACCTAAAAAGGCACGCCGTCCAACACTGCGCTTGGTGACGATCTGGTCATCTCGCAAAGGCGCAAGACGATTGCTCTTCTTTGTGTCCATCAAAACCCCCGATCAGTTTTGGACATCACATCATCCGCGTGGGAGACGCGGCATTGCAAACAGAATGGGTAGGCCCGCAGCGGCAGACAGGTCAGCAGTAAGGCGCGCCGCGGCCATGGCCGCCAGCATCGCTGATGTTGCCATTGTCTCGGTCGGTGACGCCGCTATAGCCCCAACCAACCGGATCAGCGCCATTGCCAACATCAGAATCGGTAAAGCCAGTGCCATAGCCACGCGGACAGCTGCCAGAATCGGTCCATGTGCCATTGTCCGTGTCCGATGCCACAGCGCTGGTCGGCGTCAGCACGGCGCCAACCGAGCCGGCGGTCATGATGCCCAGAAAGGCCCGGCGGCCGACACTGCGCTTGGTGACAATTTGATCGTCACGCAAAGGTTCGATCACGCCCTTCTTGGGCGTGCGTGATGAAGGTCCCGACATGCATTTCCCCTTTTTTGGCGCTTCCAACACGTTTGCGGGTCCCGAATCCCTGAGTGTTGGTCACGCGGCGCCGATGTCCTTGAAAAGGCTGACATCGATCACGACCAAAACCCTACGCCTGGCCTAGTAGACAGGTCAACGTTTGATTGCTTAGCTAACAAAGCAGGCGCGTCAAAAGCGCGCCGCCCGCGATTCGGGACCGCGGGTTCACTCAGAACATCGGCTTATCGGGAAAGAGCCATGGAACACGCACGCCTTGATTTCGACTGGTCGATCGCGCCAGTCGATCGTGAAGCCTTTTTTCGCGACGCCTATGAAAAAAAACATCTCGTCATCCACAGGGGCGACCCTGACTATTACCGGGATCTGGTGACGATTGCCGAGATCGATCGCGTGGTCACGACCATGGGGCTTTCGGTGCCGGAGGTTTCCGTGGTCAAGGCCAATGAGAGCATCACCGCAGCTGATTATGCCTATGAATCCGGCTTCATCGATGCGGTGCGGGTGAACCAGCTGTTTGCCGACGGCGCGACGATCATCATGGCCAATCTTCAGGAGCGGCTACCCACGCTCGCCCGCTTCTGCCGGGCGCTGGAACATGTGTTTTCCGCCCGCATCCAGACCAACATCTATCTCACGCCTGCCCATTCGCAGGGGTTTCGCGCTCACTACGACAATCACGACGTGTTGGTTCAGCAGGTCGAAGGCACCAAGGAGTGGCGCATCTACGACCATCCGGTCGAGTTGCCGCTCAATACCCAGGCGTTCAACCCGCACGACGTGCCGATCGGGGAGGAAACCGACCGCTTTGTGCTGGAACCAGGCGACATGGTCTATGTGCCCCGCGGCCTGACCCATGATGCGGTGGCGACAGACCAAACCAGCTTACACATCACCACCGGCCTGATGACCCGCAGTTGGGCCGATCTTCTGACCGAAGCAATGGTGGACGTTGCCCACAGGGATCCGGCCTTCCGGGCCTCATTGCCGCAAGGTTACGCTCAAGACGGGTTCGACAGCGCCGCCATGGCCGAAACCTTCGCGCGGCTCGCCCAGCGCTTTGCGCAAAAGGCAACGCTCGCTCCCTTGCTGGACCACATTCGCGACGAGTTCATCGCCAACCGCGTTCCGCGGGTGCCCGGACAGATGAGCGAACTGGCCCGCCTGCCGGGCTTGACGGCCGCCTCTAAGGTCAGCGCCCAGCCCCAGCTGATCTACCAAACCCGGGAGGGACTGGACCCCGATGGTAGCCCAACGGTTCATATCAGCTGCCAAGGGACGGAAATCGTGTTGCCGGCGCACACCAAAAAGGCTGTAGAGGCCTGCCTGTCAGCCGATCACATGTCGATCCGCGACCTGCCTGGTGAACTGAGCGCCGACGACAAGCTGGTGCTCGCCAAACGCTTCATCCGCGAGGGACTAATGGTCAGCCATCCCGGCTAAGGCCGAGGACCAAGCGCCAAAGCGCATCCTCCGCGTCCCAAAGGGCGCGGCGAAAGCGTCTGGCAGCAAAGCTGGAAAATGGAGCGGGCGATGGGATTTGAACCCACGACCCCAACCTTGGCAAGGTTGTGCTCTACCCCTGAGCTACACCCGCATCCGAACACCTGACAGGATCGCTTGCGCAACCTTGTTGGCGTGTGAGGCGCCTCTATGCATCAAGCGCCGGGCATTTGCAACCACCTTGTGAGGGACCATCAAGCAGGGTTAAAGGGGCCTCCGCCAACTATCTTTCCTGCCGCTCTCCAATGTCCCAATCCACGCTTCAACCCGCTCAGCCGTTGCACAATCGCAAAAGCCTACTCGCCAAGCTTGCGGCCTGGAATTTGCCCGTTTCCACGGTCGATCACGAACCGCTTTTCACCGTGGCCCAGTCAACCAATGTCCACCGCGATATCGCAGGCGCACACACCAAAAACCTCTTCTTGAAGGACAAAAAGGGCACCCTCATCCTCATTACGGCCGCCCATGCAACGGTGGTCGAGTTGAAGCGGCTACATGCAAAGATAGGCTGCGGTCGGCTGTCCTTCGCCAGCGCCGAGCGGTTGATGCAGTATCTGGGCGTGACACCGGGATCGGTAACACCTTTTGCTTTGATCAATGACACAAATGGCAGTGTCCGCTTTTTCCTTGATGCGCATCTGGCCAACGAGGACATCATCAATGGGCACCCTTTGGAAAACACCGCCACGACCTCCATCGCCCGCACCGATTTGATGACCTTTGCGGAGAAAACCGGCCACACGGTCACCGTTCTTGACCTTGAGGCAGATGTGAGCGTCTGAAAGGCGCTGCGCGCTGCGCCGGACACCTTGTTTTTGAGCATTCCAGCACCCATTGTCTGGCATCCCACTGGAAGGAAGTCTTCATGCTGATTGGATCCGGCAGCCCTCAACCATCACCCGAAGGCGGCGCGCCTGCCGGCGGCGACATCATCGATGTCACAACCGCTCAGTTCATGGCCGACGTGGTGGAGGAATCTAAGACGCGTCCGGTCCTGGTCGACTTTTGGGCCCCCTGGTGCGGACCCTGCAAGCAACTCACCCCCACACTGGAAGCCGCAGTCACCAAGGCAGGTGGCAAAGTGCGGCTTGCTAAGATGAACATTGACGATCATCCAGAAGTCGCTGGCCAGATGGGCGTTCAGTCAATCCCCGCAGTTTTTGCCTTCGTTGATGGCCGGCCCGCCGACGGCTTCATGGGTGCGCAAGGCGAAGCGCAGGTTCAGGCGTTCATCGAAAAGCTCATTGGGCCACAAGGCCCAACCCAGGCCGATGAAATGCTCGCGCTTGCCGATCAGGCGCTTGGCACTGGCGACATTCAGTCCGCAGCCAACCTTTACGGGCAGCGTCTGCAAGCCGAGCCAGACGACAAACCGGCTATGGCCGGCATGCTGAAAGTGTACATAGCCGCTGGTGAACTGGAGACCGCGCGTCAGGCAATCGGATCGCTCACCGACGAAATGAAAGCCGACCCGGCCATCAAGGCTGCCATCACGTCCTTGGAATTGGCTGAGAAGGCCGCCGCCCTCGGCAACCCGGCAGAGCTGCAAGCCAAGCTTGCCGCCGACCCTGACGATCACCAGGCCCGATTCGACCTTGCCCTGCTTCACAACGCTCTTGGTGAGCGCGAGGCAGCCGCCGACGCCCTTGTCGATATCGTCCGGCGCGATAGGTCATGGAATGAGGAAGCAGCCCGCAAGGAGCTCTTACAGCTTTTTGAGGCCTGGGGCGTCGGCGATCCCGCCAGCATCGCCGGTCGCAAGAAACTCTCCAGGGTTCTGTTTTCCTGACACGAAACGCGCGGTAAGCCGCGCCGATCCGATTGGTCAGTGATGATTGCATCGTCTCCAGGCGGTCTTGCCCAGCGCATACCGGACATCGTACCGATTTTTCCGCTCGCCTCGGCCCTGCTGCTGCCACGCGGACAGATGCCGCTCAACATTTTTGAACCGCGCTACCTGGCTATGGTTGATTATGCGCTTGGCCATGAAAGGTTGATTGGCATGGTCCAACCAAGGTTTGAGCGCGACGGATCGCCGGTAATGGGCCTGGATCCAGATAGCCCACCGCTCTGCTCGGTTGGATGCCTGGGGCGCATTTCGACCTTTCAGGAAACCGATGACGGGCGCTACCTCATCACACTCACTGGCCTCTGCCGGTTTGCGATTGAGGAAGAGGAAACCGCGATCACGCCCTTCCGCCTCTGCCGTGTGACGACAGACCAGTTCCAGGGCGATCTGGAGCAAGGCGCTGGCGAGAAACTGGTCGACCGCGACACACTGCTTTCCACCTTCAAGGCCTATCTGGAGGCCAATGATCTGGAAGCCGATTGGTCAGGTGTGGAGAAGGCATCCAACGAAGCGCTGGTGAACGCGCTGTGCATGATGAGCCCGTACGGCCCGCCGGAGAAACAGGCGCTTCTGGAAGCCGATGATCTTCGTGCCCGCGCCGAAACCCTGATTGCCATCACCGAACTGTCGCTCGCCCGCGAAAATCAGGATGATCGCTCTACTCTCCAGTGAGCCGCGATCTGGCTTTACAGCCCGCCCTCCGGCTGGCACGACTTGCCCATGACCGATGCTTCAACTCCATCTGATGCAGCCGCCGACGACAAACCCTCGGTTCGGCCCAGCGTTGATCGCAAGCTGCTTGATATTCTGGTGTGTCCGGTGACCAAATCGGTGCTGCACTATGATCACGAGGCACAGGAATTGATCTCCTATGCCGCCAAGGTCGCCTATCCGACCCGCGACTCCATTCCGATCATGCTGATTGAAGAAGCCCGCGATCTAACGGACGAAGAAATAGCCGGCCAAAAGGCATCGCCAAAAGGACGTTAAAGCGCCTCGCCACGCAGAAGCCGTGGACGATTGTCGTTCATACCGGCCGCTTCCTGGATGAAGGTCCGTTTGAGCGGCGGCAGACGATCCACAACCCCCAGCCCGAAAGATCGCAGCGCCCGAACAGGCGCCATATCGTTGGAAAAAAGCCGGTTCAAGATGTCGGTGACGACGCCCATCTGGGCGGTGTCGAACCGCCGCCAGCGTTGGTAGCGCTCCAGAACATCGTCCGACCCGATATCGAGTCCAAGCCGCGCGGCATCTACCACCGCTTCGGCGAGCGCCGCCACATCCTTCAAACCGAGATTGAGACCCTGCCCGGCAATGGGGTGGATGCCATGGGCCGCATCACCCGCCAGCGCCAGACGCGGCGCGATGAAAGAGCGCGCCAGTTTAAGACCAAGTGGATAGGCGACACGGCGGCTATCCAGTTCAAGCTTGCCAAACATGGCCCCAAACCGCCGCTCCAGTTCCAGCATGAACGTGAACTCATCGCCGTTGACCAACGTGTCGGCGGTGGCTGTCTTTTCCGTCCAGACGATGGACGAGCGATTGTTCGGCAATGGCAAGGTCGCAAAGGGCCCGGCGGGCAGGAAGTGTTCATAGGCAACACCTTCATGATCACGCTCGTGCTTGACCGTGCACACAATGCCCGACTGGCCATACATCCAGCCAACGGTTTCGATGCCGGACAGATCGCGCAGCTTGGAGCGCACGCCGTCGCAGGCGATCAACAGGCGAGACCGAACGATGCGAGTGTCGCCAAGCGTCACATCCACGTGGCCGGGCTGGGTGTCGAAGTCCTCCACCGTTTGCGGCGCTTCGACCACGACCCCTTCATCCAGGCACCGCGTGCGCAGACTGGCCGTCATCGCTCCATTGGGAACCATGTGGGCAAAGGGCTCACCGTCGCTGGTTTCCCCATCGAAGGTCAGGAAAACGGGTCGAACCGGATCACCGGTCTCCGAGTCGGTAATCACCATGCTGTGGATTGGCTGCGTTGCTGCATCCATCGCGTCCCACGCACCAAGAGCTTTGAACATGGACCGCGCGGCGCTGGCGATTGCCGATGCCCTGCCATCCTTGTCCGCGACGGCCGGTTCGCGAAGATCGACCACCATCACGCCCAGGTCCGGTGCCCCGGATTTGATGGCAAGCGCCAAGGACAAACCGACATAACCACCGCCAGCAATCACGACATCATAAGAGGAGGATGGGGCGCGTTCGGTCATCGGAGAGCTTTCTTTTTCAAGCGTCTCAGCTAGCTTGCGTGAAGACGATCAAAAAACAAGCACGCAGCTTGTCTCACCCTATCCATCACTATCCACGATATGACCCTGCCTCAACCTTCCGCCCCTGCCACCGACGCCATGGCCAGCCTGATGCGCGTGCTCGATCTGGAACGCTTAGAGCACAACCTTTATCGCGGCATCTCTCCGGACGCCGGTTGGCAGCGCGTGTTTGGCGGCCAGGTGATCGGGCAAGCGCTGATGGCGGCCTGCAAGACGGTCGATGCGGCGCGTCCCCCGCATTCCCTGCACGGCTATTTCCTGCGTCCTGGCGATCCCACGGTTCCGATCATCTATGAAGTCGACCGCATTCGCGATGGCCGCTCCTTCACCACACGGCGCGTGGTTGGCATCCAACATGGTAAGGCGATTTTCTCCATGTCAGCCTCGTTTCATGCGGCCGAGCCGGGATTTGACCATCAGACGGCCATGCCAGATGTCCCAGAGCCGGAGACATTGCCGGGCGAGATGGATGTCGATGCCTCCTTTTTGAAGGTCGCCCCAGAACCCATCAGGCGCTATTGGCAAACCGAGCGCCCTCTCGACATGCGTCCGCAATCGCTGGCGCATTACACATCAACAGAAGCTCTGCCCCCGCAGCAGAATGTCTGGCTGCGCTCGACCGGGCCCATACCCACGGCGCACACCGATGATCCATGCGTGCATGCGGCGATTCTCGCCTATGCCTCGGACATGACGCTGCTTGATACGGCACTATTCCCGCATGGGCGCTCAATCTTCTCCGACAGCATCCAGGCCGCCAGCCTGGACCACGCCATGTGGTTCCATCGGCCGTTCCGTATCGATGACTGGCTGCTTTATGCCCAGGACGCCCCGACAACGGCTGGCGCACGCGGTTTCTGTCGTGGGGCAATCTACACGCGGGATAGGGTGCTGGTTGCATCCACGACGCAGGAAGGGCTCATTCGCATGAGCCGGCCGAAGCGCTAGCTAACCGCACAGCGATCGGGCAGATACACCGCCACACCCTTTATTTGCACATTTATTATGCATTCTGGTGCACTGCAATATGCATAAGAAATAGGCAGCTTTAACGCCTGCTTAGGATTTTGCGACGCCTGCCAGGCAACGGCCGATGAAACGATCCTGAAAAGATATATTTATCAGTAAGTTACGATAAAAATGTGAATCTGGCACGAAACTTGGATTGAAGTGCGCGACCACAGGCCAATCGACCAAGAGTTGGCGCGACACCTGTGGTGGTGCGTCTGTGAGGCAATCGTCTGTGGGCGTTATCCAAGCGAGCGCGCGGCTGGGGCGTTTCCTACCGCGTTGGGCCAACTGAAAAAACGAATGGGACGACACGCGTATGAAAATCGTCATGGCCATTATCAAGCCATTCAAGCTGGACGAGGTTCGTGATGCCCTCACTGCCATCGGTGTGCAGGGTCTGACCGTCACCGAAGTCAAAGGCTATGGGCGGCAAAAAGGCCACACAGAAATCTATCGCGGGACCGAATATGCGGTCTCCTTCCTGCCAAAGCTGAAGATCGAAGTCGCCGTTTCCGCTGACCTTGTCGACAAAGTGGTCGAGGCCATCACCTCTGCCGCCAAAACAGGTCAAATCGGCGACGGCAAGATTTTCGTCTTCAGCCTCGATGAGGCGATCCGCATCCGCACCGGCGAATCCGACGCCGCGGCGCTTTAATGTTCTCTCCCCAAGCGAAGGGTAACTCCATGTCCAAGCGTTTCCTTCAGGTCGGAATGGCGGCATCGGCCGTTCTTCTGGCCTTTGCCGCGCCGTCGCTGGCGCAAGACGCCGAGGCGGCCACCGAGATGATGGCCTCCAGCGAAGTGCCGGCCTACTCGGTGTTCGTCTTCAACACGACCTTGTTCCTGATCGGCGGCTTCCTCGTCATGTGGATGGCCGCTGGCTTCTCCATGCTGGAAGCTGGCCTGGTGCGTTCCAAGAACGTCTCCATGCAGTGCACCAAGAACATTGGCCTGTTTTCCATTGCTGCCGTTGCCTACTACCTGATCGGCTACAATCTAATGTATCCGCTCGGTTCTTGGTCCATCGGCACCGATGAAACCGGCGGCTATCTAGGCGCCTTCGGCGTTGCCGTTCTGGAAGCTGTTGGCGTTTCGGCCGATGCGGCCGACGATATCGGCTATGCGTCCACCGGTTCGGATTTCTTCTTCCAGCTGATGTTCTGCGCCACCACGGCGTCGATCGTCTCCGGTACGCTCGCTGAGCGCATCAAGCTGTGGCCGTTCCTGATCTTCGTGCTCGTCCTGACGGCGCTGATCTACCCGATCCAGGCTTCCTGGAAATGGGGCGGTGGCTTCCTGGATTCACAGTTCGGCTTCCTGGACTTCGCTGGCTCCACGGTTGTGCACTCAGTCGGTGGCTGGGCTGCTCTTACCGGTGCCATCATCCTGGGTGCGCGTAAGGGCAAATTCGGCCCGGGCGGTGAAATCCACCCAATGCCGGGTTCTTCCATGCCGCTTGCCACGCTGGGTACGTTCATCCTGTGGCTCGGCTGGTTCGGCTTCAACGGCGGTTCGCAGCTGGCTCTGGGCTCCGTTGGTGATGCCGCTGATGTCTCGCGCATTTTCTCCAACACCAACACCGCAGCTGCCGGTGGCGCCATCGCCGCACTGATCCTGACCCAGATCCTCTACAAGAAAGTCGATCTGACGATGGTTCTGAACGGCGCATTGGCCGGTCTGGTCTCCATCACCGCTGAGCCGCTGACCCCGGGTCTGGGTGCAGCCACGCTGATCGGTGCCGTTGGTGGCGTGATCGTGGTCATCACCGTTCCGATGCTCGACAAGCTGAAAATCGACGACGTTGTCGGCGCCATCCCGGTCCACCTGTTCGCAGGTATCTGGGGCACCCTAGCTGTGCTTCTCACCAACTCCGATGCCACCTTTGTCGGCCAGATCGTTCCGATCATCATCGTCGGCGCCTTCGTGGTCGTCACGTCCGGCGTTGTCTGGTTCCTCCTCAAAGCCACCATGGGTATCCGAGTGTCCGAGGAAGACGAGATGCTGGGTCTCGACAAGGCCGAAATCGGCGTCGAAGCCTACCCAGAGTTCGGTGCAGGCAGCCAAGCCTAACGGCGATCTGCTGACACCAAGCTTTCTCCCGAAGCGGCACCATCCGCCGCACGACTGGGCCCGGAGACCTTCTCCGGGCCCTTTTTATTTCCTTGGAAGTCAAATGACTTGTAAGTTAACGGCCAGTTGGAGAGGTCGTTCGATGACCGCCACCATGTTCTATTTGACGCTACGCAAACAATTGTCTGTAAGTCTGTGATGAGCACCCGCGCCGAGTCATTCAAGCTATTAGCTCGATCAATCTCCGTCAGCCTGGCTGTCTTCTTTCTACCAATTGTCTTGGTTTCGGCCTGCTACAGGCTGCCAAGCATCAGCCTAGACCTACCGCACGATTTTGAGGACCATATCGTCGAGAGTTTCCCAATTGGATCCGACGAGCACGAACTTGTTGAATGGTTGGATAAACGCGAATTCCCAGACGCACGAACTTCAAGTTCCGAGGCTTGATCGAGTTCAGGCGAACAAATTGACAGAGAGATTGAACGTCAAAGAAATGGAAACCTTCTTAATCTACGTATCCTAGCAATTGATGCTTTCATCGGCCGACACTACTATTCGGTCTCTTGGAGGTCAGACAGTCGAGGCCAAATCGAGCAAATATATGCGCAATCGCGTTTATTCCATTTTGATATTCCGTAAACGGCATTTAAATATTCGTCGCAAGACTGGGCCCGGAGACACTCCCCGCGCCTTTTTTACATCTCGTGGTCGGCAAAAACCTCTCGAAGTGTGCGCCGGGCCATAGCCTCCATGCCTGCGCTCTTACCGGCATAGTAAGGTAGCTGGATGAGCGCGATGGAAAACGCCCAGCCTCGTGCCCGCGCCCACAGCGCGTCGAACCCTGGATAGCGGTCTGAAAGCGCCGCGCGAAAAAGCTCGCGCGGCCCGGCATTGAAGGCCGTCCAAGCCACTGCCAGATCAACCGCAGGATCGCCTATCCCCAAAAGGCCGAAATCAATGACGGCGTGCAGATGGCCATCCAGATAGAGCACATTGCCCGCTTGGATATCGCCATGAACCCAGCGCGGCGTGGCCTTCCATGGTTCAACATCCAGATAGTCCCGCCAGATGGACAGTGCATAGGCTGAGCTCACCCCGAGCGCATCGACGGCCTCCAGTGCTTGGCGAACCGCGCGATCACGCGATGGCAGCGGCAGTCCCCGCTGGTGGTTCTGGTCTCCAGCGAGCGGTCCAGCAGACGCATCAAGCCGATGAAGGGCAATCAAAAAGTCCGCCAGCGCCCGAGCCGCTGCCTCATCTCCGGCCAACAGATCGGACGGCGGGCTATCGCCCTCGAGCCAGTCATAGATCGCCCATTCAAACGGGTAGTCGTCGATGCCTTGCCCCAAGAACCGCGGCGCCGGGATTGCAAGTGGAAGGCCGTCTCCAAGTTTAGGGAGCCAACGAGTTTCCTTGCGCACTTGCGGCGCAGCGGGCGGGCGCCTTGGCAGCCGGACAAGAAACTCGTCACCAAGCCGGTATAGCGCATGATCCGTGCCTGCCGAGTCCACCAGCTCCAGCGGTCGATTGGCCCATTGTGGGCACTGCGCCATGACCATCGCATGCACCAACTGTCCGTCAAGGATGACCTCATCGGCATGCATCGGAGCACCTTCTTTCGTCTTAGCGAGTCGCCACGCTCTTAACCTTAAGCGGCATTTAACCAAGCGGTGCGACACTGCGCTGACATGTACTGCGTAGCACCCAATTCCCGGCACAAAAGGCGGGCGTGATGATTGATCGTCGCGCCCTTTCGAACTTTGTCTATGAGATGGGTTCGCCGTTCAAACGGCTGGAAGCCCTGCTCACCGATGTGCCGCCAAATCCGGCCCTTGAACCCATCATCATGACGGTCGGTTCCCCTCGGCACGCCCCGCCTCAAAGCGTGGCGGAAACGCTGACGGCCGATCTTCAAGGCTTTGAGGCCTATCCAGCCATCACCGGCACTGATGGCCTTCGTGCCAGCATCACCGCCTGGCTGAACCGCCGCTACGCTCTCACGGCCGGCTTTCTGGAACCCGCCAAACATGTTTTGGCGCTCAACGGATCTCGTGAGGGCCTGACCTTTGCCGCGCGCTGTGCCCGTGATCTGAAGCCCAACGTCGAACAGCCTGTGATCATCACGCAGAACCCGTTCTATCAGGCCTATATTGCCGGCGCGCTGATGGCCGATTGCGAAGTGATCTTGCTTGATGAGGCAGATCTCACAGGTGAGGGCATTTCCCAGAACGACCTTGACCGCACCGTCGCGGCCTTCATCGCCTCCCCAACCAACCCGCAAGGCGTGGTTCTTTCCAAGTCCGATTGGTCAAGCTGGATTACCAAGGCGCGCACCAACAATTTCTTCGTCTTCGCCGACGAGTGCTACTCGGAAATCTACCGCGCGACGCCGCCTCCGGGCATTCTGGAGATAGCCGACGAGAACAACGATCTTTCCAAGGTCGTCAGCTTCAACTCGCTCTCCAAGCGCTCCAACCTGCCGGGCCTGCGTTCGGGTTTCGCCGCTGGCGACCCCAGTTTCATGGCGCCCTTCATGAAGCTGCGCAATCTGGGCGGGCCGCAGGTGCCGGTTCCACTCCAGAACGTTGCCACCATGGCCTGGTCCGACGAAGCGCATGTTGAAGCAAGCCGAACTCGCTACGCGGAAAAATGGACGATGGTGGAGGACCGGCTCGGCAGACATTTGCGTGATCCTCTGCCGGATGCCGGCTTCTTCCTGTGGCTTAAACTGCCCGAGGGTCTGCTCGATACAGACGCAGTTATCAGCTTGTGGCGCGACCAGGCCCTTCGAACTCTGCCCGGTTCCTACATGACCTATCCGCACCCTGATGCCTCAGCTGGAAGCGACCGGCTGCGCTTGGCTCTGGTGGCGGATGAAGCGACGACAGCCGATGCGCTCGATCGTCTTGCAACCCTTTTTGAACGACCAGCCAGAACGGATTGAAACGATGCGGACCACGCGCGCTTTCGACACGCCCCTCATGGATATGGCCCTTATTCGGGCCTTCCTGCGCCGCCAGACGGCAACTCTGTCTGGGTTGGCGCTCATTCTGCTGGCCGCCGCCGCCCTGATTGCGCTTGCGTCCTGGTCAGTCACCGATCCAAGTCTCAGTCATGCAACATCGGCGCCCGTTTCCAACATCCTAGGCGCTCCAGGCGCGATCTTCGCCGATCTTGCCATGCAGCTGTTCGGCCTGGGATCGGCGCTCATGCTGGTTCCACTCACCATTTGGGGCTGGCAATTGATGACCTATGGCGCGCTTGGCCGCGCCGGTAGGCGCTGCGTTTTTGCCGTGGGCTTTACCGCGGCCGGCTGTGCCCTGCTGGCGCTCATCCCGCTCGTCAGCGCATGGCCTCTTCCCATTGGTTTTGGCGGCCTCATCGGTGATGCGCTCATCGCTCTGCCGCACGGCCTGCTACCAATCCCGGTCGTCCCGGCCATCATCGTCACCGCGCTTGCAGCCCCAGCGGCCTATGTTGCATTCCGCCGTGCAACCTTCCGTCCGGTGATCGAACAGCCATCCTCGCCAGCTGATCTGCGCATCGAGCCGCGCCGCGTTCACCGCGCCGATGGCGCCGAAGAAGAGGTCTGGGCCGACGAAGATGAACCCTATGAGGACGAAGAGGATCGTCGCAGCGGTGCTGCGGTCGCCATGGGCCACGTCACGCACCTAGCCTATTCCGGCTGGGCGAATGTGCGCAGGCTGCTGCCACGCCGCCGTCAATCCTACCCGCCGGTCCGTCCTGATTTGGGCACACTGAACGCCCGGCTGCGCGCCGCTGACGATCCACATATGGCCGAAGATGATTATGACGATCGCCAGGAACCGCTGACGGGATGGGCTGAGCCGCAACTCAACCCAATCCAAACAGCTGAACCGGCCTACGAACCAGCACCGGCACCCGCAGAAGACTGGTCACGCTTCGAGCCCGCTCCGCCACACGAAGCGGCGCCGATGCCTGAGCAACCGCTCTTTGACTCCGAAGACCCGGCGGCATGGGCCAATCCGGCGCAGCAGGGCCTGGAAGCACCGTCCGACTATGAACGCCCATCACGCGGTCCAGCGGCCCAAGCGCCAGCGCCCAAGGCAACTGGCCGTGTCACCGAAATGGCCCGCACCAAACCAGGCAAGCGCGCCGCCCGCGAAGCACAGCCATCACTCATCGATGAAGGCGGAGCCTTCGAGCTTCCGCCGCTGCATCTACTGGCCGATGCGCCAGCTACCGGCACCACGGCGCTTTCTCCCCAGGCGCTGGAGCGCAATGCCGGCCTGCTTGAAGGTGTACTGGAAGACTTCCGCGTGACCGGCGAGATCATCAATGTCTGTCCCGGTCCCGTTGTCACGCTTTACGAGTTTGAACCGGCCCCGGGCATCAAGTCCGCCCGTGTGATCGGCCTTGCAGATGATATCGCACGCTCCATGAGCGCGATTTCTGCCCGCGTTGCCGTGATCCCGGGGCGCAATGCCATCGGTATTGAGCTACCCAATTCCAGCCGCGAGACGGTCTATCTTTCGGAGATTCTCGCCTCGCAAAACTTCGAGAAAGCCAAGGGCAACCTACCGCTTGCTATGGGCAAGACCATTGGCGGCGAACCGGTGATCGCCGATCTCGCCCGCATGCCGCATCTGTTGGTCGCCGGCACCACCGGTTCCGGTAAGTCGGTCTCGATCAACACGATGATCCTGTCGATCCTCTACCGCTGGACGCCGCAAGAGTGTCGCCTGATCCTGATCGATCCGAAAATGCTGGAACTGTCGGTTTATGACGGCATCCCGCATCTCCTCACCCCTGTTGTAACTGATCCCGGCAAGGCGGTCGTGGCCCTCAAGTGGGCGGTCAAGGAGATGGAAGACCGCTACCGCAAGATGTCAAAGCTGGGCGTGCGCAACATTGACGGGTTCAACACCCGCGTGAAGGACGCGCAGCGCAAGGGCGAGGTCATCCATCGCACCGTTCAGACCGGCTTTGACCAGAACACCGGTGAAGCAGTGTACGAGCGCGAAGAGCTGCCCTACGAGCCGATGCCGATGCTCGTCATCGTGGTCGACGAGATGGCCGACCTGATGATGGTCGCCGGCAAAGAAATCGAGGGTGCCATTCAGCGTTTGGCGCAGATGGCCCGCGCTGCCGGCATTCATATTATCATGGCGACACAGCGCCCCTCGGTGGATGTTATCACCGGCACGATCAAGGCAAACTTCCCGACACGTTGCTCCTTCCAGGTGACCTCGAAAATCGATTCGCGCACCATTCTGGGTGAGCAGGGCGCTGAGCAGCTGCTTGGGATGGGCGACATGCTCTTTATGGCTGGTGGCGGCCGCATTCAGCGTGTCCACGGACCGTTCGTCTCCGATGAGGAGGTGGAAAGCGTCGTGGATCACCTCAAAGCGCAGGGGTCACCGGACTATCTGCACGACATCACCGAGGAATCCGATGAGGACGATGATCCCAACGCGGACCCAACCGAGCGTTCTATCGCGCGCCTGGCCAAATCCGATGACCCGTACGAGCAGGCGATCGCCATCGTTATGCGCGACAAGAAGGCGTCGACCAGCTACATCCAGCGCCGCCTGGGCATTGGTTACAACCGCGCGGCCTCCATCATCGAGCGCATGGAGAAAGAGGGTCTCATCGGCCCGGCCAACCATGCCGGCAAGCGCGAGGTGCTGATCGATCTGGGCGATGCCGAGGAACCGTTCGACAGCTAGAGCGGCGAAAGAAGCAGATGAGCTGGATCGCGCCTTAACGGTGCGGTCAGCCCCGGTTAAGCTCGGACTTGCCATACTCCGGTCGCAGTGATTCGCTTTGCGAGTGGCTTGAACAGGACCGATCCCAAGGATTTTGCCGTGCCCGCCCTTTCCCTCCCGCACGTTTTGAAAACTTTCCTGCGCAGCGCAGCTCTTGCTTTGCCGCTCGCAGCCCTTGCTGCCGCGCCCAGCCAGGCCGTCAATACCAGCCCAGGCGCCCAGCCCGAAGAGGATCTGTCTGAAGTTGCCCGGCTGACTGGCCACATCAACACGCTGGAAACCATGCAGGGCCGGTTCATTCAGATCGGACCGGGTGGCGAGCGAACCGAAGGCTACTTCGTGCTGCACCGCCCAGGCCGACTGCTTTTCCGTTATCTGCCACCATCACGACTGGAAATCGTTTCTGACGGCAGCGGCCTGGTTGTGCGTGATGGGTCGGTCGGCACCCACGACCTCTACCCGATTTCGCAGACGCCGCTGCGTTTCCTCCTCGAAGAGGGCATTGACCTTGTCGCCGAGGGCAATGTGCTGAACGTCTCCTCCACCGAGGAATCGGTTACCGTGATGATGCAGGACGAAACGCCGATCGGCCGCGGGCGCATCGCGATCACAGCATCGATTCCGACCGAAGAAGAGCCCTATGCGATCCAGCAATGGACGGTGACCGACCCGCAAGGCTTCGAGACGACCGTTGCCCTGTTTGAGGTCGAGTATGGCCGTCCGACAGATCCCAACTGGTTCTTCATCGACCATTTGAACCGTGGAGAATAGCGGTCTTTGGCAGCAATCATGCTGTGCTGGCCTTGCCGCCTCTAAGGCGTCATCGTAAGCGAGGTTTATGACCTCAGCTTCTTTCCGTCTCGCCACGTGGAACATCAACTCGGTCCGCCTGCGCATCGACCAGGTCGTGCGGCTGCTTGATGAGCAGAAGCCCGATGTTCTCTGCCTTCAGGAAACCAAGTGCCGTGAGGAAGAGTTTCCCTCCAAAGCAATCCGCGCCGCTGGCTATGAGCACATCGCTGTGCATGGACAGAAGGCCTATCATGGCTCGGCCATCGTTTCGCGACTGCCGCTGAGCGAGGTTCAGCGGATCGATTTCTGCGATATGGGCGATGCCCGCCATGTCGCAGCAACGGTGGAGCTGCCGAAGGCGCTGAATGGTTCAGCATCACTGCGCGTGCATTCGCTTTATGTGCCGGCCGGCGGCGACGAACCGAACGTTGAGACCAATCCGAAGTTTGATCACAAGCTACGTTTCGTTACCGAAATGGGTCAGAAATTACAGGCAGATTCAAACAGACCAACGCTCATTGCAGGCGACCTCAACATCGCGCCCTATGAGGAAGATGTCTGGTCTCACAAACAGCTTTTGAAGGTCGTCTCGCACACGCCGGTGGAGACCGAGCTGTTTGAAAAAACACGCTCAGCCCTCAGCTACGCGGACACCATGCGCCGCCATGTGCCGATGGACGACAAGCTCTACACCTGGTGGAGTTATCGCGCCCGCGACTGGGCAGCGAGCAACCGCGGACGTCGGCTGGACCATGTATGGACCTGTCCCAAATGGGCCGACCGCTCAGAGGCTGTCGAGGTTCTGACCGATGCACGCGGCTGGGAAAAGGCCTCCGACCATGCGCCGGTGATTGTCGATTACGCCTGATGACCGAACGAAGCCTGGTCAGCCGTCGCCAACGACGGCGACAGCTTGGTCGGTAAGGCGATGAAGTTCTGCTGACATCTGCTCGTGAAGCCGAGCAGCAAGGTCCGGATACTCAGACAGCATCCGCAAAAACAAAGATCGACGGACCAGCATGACCTCCACCGGACTGACGGCCACCGCTGTCGCCCGCCGCTTGGTGGGCGTTAAGAGCGCCCTTTGTCCGATCAGGCTGCCAACTTTGAAGCGCTCACCGTCATCGGCAACCCCATCTTTGCTCAGGCTGATCTGGCCCGATAGGATAACCAGCCCACCATCGGTCGCATCGCCGATGTGAAACAGCACATCGTCGGTTTTGTATTTGATGTTCTCGCCGCCGAAGGCGAGCAGACGCAGATGTTCGTCGCCAAACGACTCAAAGAATGGCACCCGCCGCAAGACGGCAATGTCCGAGGCGAGGCTCATGCGCTGCCCTGTTTCTCACGCGGCTACGAGATCAGCTTGTAGCCGCCCGCTTCCGTGACCAGAAGGTCCGCCCGGCTTGGATCGGATTCGATCTTCTGCCGCAACCGGTAGATATGGGTTTCAAGCGTGTGCGTGGTCACGGCGGCATTGTAGCCCCACACTTCGGAAAGAAGAACATCCCGCGCAACAGGCTTGCCGCCGGCCCTGTGGAGAAACTTCAGGATCGATGTTTCCTTTTCCGTCAAACGCACCTTCTTGCCATCGCCATCCGTCATCAGCTTAGCGGCGGGCTTGAACGTGTAGCGGCCGATCTGGAAAACGGCGTCTTCGCTCTGCTCGAACTGGCGCAGCTGCGCACGAATGCGTGCCAGAAGCACGGCAAAGCGGAACGGCTTGGTGACATAGTCGTTGGCGCCGGCTTCCAGACCCAGAATCGTATCCGAATCAGTGTCGTGCCCGGTCAGCATGATAATAGGCGCCTTGAAATCATTCTTGCGCAGAAGGCGAACCGCCTCCCGGCCATCTAGGTCCGGCAACCCGACATCCATGATGACAAGATCAAGTTCATTGGCACGGGCATAGGCAATTCCAGCCTGTGCGCTGTCGCAATGATGCGTCCCGAACTCGTCATAAAGCGCGAACTGCTCCTGCAAGGCGCCCGCGAGTTCTGTGTCATCATCCACAATGAGCAACATGCGTCGGCTCATGTAACTTCCTCATCTTGCTTGACATCGACACCTGCGCCGAATGGTCTGCCAGCTTTACGGCAACCGGCCATCCGGGCGCAAGAAGGCACTGTTTCATCAGGAAATGCGTTCAAAGAGGGTCACAATGCGGCGGCGGATAGTCACGACGGCGTCATCGGGCAAAGGACACCGCCAGAAGGTGGCTCACGTTCGTCGCGCCGCCCAGGGCCCGGGCAGTCATCATCTCGGTAAGCTGATCCTGGCCGATAGGGTGCTGACCTGTGCGCTTGGACGCAGCGGGATCAGCGGACTGAAACGAGAGGGAGACGGCGCAACGCCGCGCGGTGGACTTCGGCTCCTATCCGGCCGATTCCGGGCTGATCGGGTACATAGACCCAGTTCGCGCTGGAGGGGGATCAACGCGTCCGACGGCTGGTGCGATGCGCCTTTCACCCCGCGCTACAACCAGCAGGTTCGCCTGCCCTGGCCCGTTTCCCATGAAACACTGACGCGGGATGACCACCTCTATGACCGTCTGATCGTTCTGGACTGGAACATCTCCCGCCGCTCCCAGGCGCGCGGGTCGGCCATCTTTCTGCATCAGGCCCGCATCGAGAACGGTCAAATGAAGCCCACAGAAGGCTGTGTCGCGCTGAAAGTGGATGACTTTCGTCGCCTTGCGTCACACCTCAGCGGCTTAAAAGTGATTCGCGTGCTTTGAAACGCCTTAGCCCTTTGGCTTGAAAGGAGCCCGTGCACCGAAGATTGCGCTGCCCACCCGTACATGGGTGGCACCTTCGGCGATCGCGGTTTCAAAATCGCCGCTCATCCCCATCGACCGCACTGGTAATCCTGTCTCGTCCGCTAGAGCAACCAGCTCGCGGAAATGGAGAGCGGCATCCGCCTCCACCGGCGGAATGCACATGAACCCTTGGATCTCCAGCCCATGAACGTTGCGGCAGCGCTCAACAAAGGCGGCCGCCTCATTCGGCGCGATGCCAGCCTTTTGCGGCTCAAGCCCGGTGTTCACTTGCACCAGACAGGGCAGGTGACGGCCTTGTTTTTCCATTTCCTTGGCAAGCGCGCCCGCAATCTTCTCCCGGTCCACCGACTGAATAACATCAAAGGTTGCGACCGCTTCCTTGGCCTTGTTGGATTGCAGCGGCCCGATGAGATGCAATTCGAGCGGTTCGGCGGATTGGCCGCGCAAGCCTGGCCATTTCCCCATGGCTTCCTGCACCCGGTTTTCGCCGAACACCCGCTGGCCAGAAGCGATTACGGGCACAATGGCCTCCGCATCGAAGGTTTTGGAGACAGCGACCAGCGTCACATCGGCAGGATCTCGCCCGGTGGCCTGAGCGGCATCAGCCAAACGCGCCTGAACCGACGCCAATCGTGTCACCGCATCACTCAAAACCCAGTCCTTTCGGCCATTGCGTAGAACCCGCTGGTGTTGACCACATCCGCGCTTTCTGGTGAAGGTCCGCTCGCGCCGAAATCCCCTCCAAACGGCCCTTTTTCAAGACGATGACCGGTATGACGACCCCCAACGCCTCAACTCCTCGTGCCAATGGCCACTCCAAGGCCGAGCGCGAACGCTACAATCCGCAGACGGTCGAGCCTAATTGGCAGGCCCGGTGGGAAGAAGCTGGCGTCTTTGTCACAGACAATGAGGATCCGCGCCCCAAATACTATGTGCTGGAGATGTTCCCCTATCCCTCCGGGCGCATCCATATGGGCCATGTGCGCAACTACACGATGGGTGACGTCGTCGCGCGGTACATGCGCGCCAAGGGCTACAATGTCCTGCACCCCATGGGCTGGGATGCGTTCGGTATGCCGGCAGAAAACGCGGCGATGCAAAACAAGGTTCATCCCAAGGATTGGACCTACGCCAACATCGATCATATGCGCGGCCAGCTCAAAATCATGGGCCTGTCGCTCGATTGGACGCGCGAGTTCGCCACCTGCGATGTCGACTATTACGCCCAGCAACAAGCCTTGTTCCTTGATTTTCTGGAAGCGGGTCTTGTTACCCGCAAGACAAGCCGGGTGAACTGGGACCCCGAAGATCAGACTGTGCTCGCCAATGAGCAGGTGATCGATGGTCGTGGCTGGCGCTCAGGTGAGCTGGTTGAGCAACGCGAGCTCACCCAGTGGTTCTTTAAG
>ERZ1740060.322-NODE-322-length-33115-cov-5.617090_pt1 | contig 33115 bp, 28 predicted proteins | sample MGYA00581743_ERZ1740060 | MGnify/ENA primary metagenome ERZ1740060 (study PRJEB43018, sample SAMN04849235) | marine metagenome | isolation source: floating plastic debris | place: Pacific Ocean | collected 2008-08-27 | study: EMG produced TPA metagenomics assembly...
AGCGGAGCGTTGTTGAAGCCAAACCGCTGTTGCTTGAAGAGGACTGGCCCCTTGCTATCAAGCTTCACAGCAATTGCCGCTGCTAGCATGACCGGCGAGAGTGCAATCAAGGCTGCCAGGCCGACGATCCGATCAAGCAGTGATTTGGCTACGTTGTCCCAATCCGTCAGGGGCCGGTCGAAAACGGCCAAAAATGGTACCGACCCTATGTAAGAGTAGGCGCGTGGACGAAAACGAAGTTTGGCTGTGTGCGCGGCCAGGCGCACAGCGATGGGCAGCACCCAAAGCTTGCGCGCCATCTCCAAAACACGCTTTTCGGCGCTGATCGGCAAGGTAACGATCAACATGTCCAGTTTGGCAATCCGGGCAAAGGACAGAACATCATCGACAGTCCCGAGCTTTGGCAGGCCTGCGCAATTGTCTGAGCTGCGCTCACCGCCGCGATCGTCAAAAAATCCAATCAGGTTAAGATCGCTGGAGGAGGAATCACGGAGCGTCGCAATCAGTTTCTCAGCGTCCGGACCGCCACCAATGATCGCCGCGTTGCGTGTCAGCCGGCCCGCGGCTGTCCACTGGTTGACGATTGCGACGACCGTGCCGCGAAACAGCGTGAGCGCAATCATCCCAAACACGAACCAAAGCCCGACCCAAAGGCGGCTCACATGATCGCCGGCGTTGGTGAAAAAGCCGATGGTCAGCATCACGCCAAACAGGGCTGTCCAGCCGGCGATGAGCCTGGCGCCTTGATGGCCAATTGAGCGCAGCCCAAAGGGTGTGTAGAGACCCAAAAGCTGGAAAACCAATATGGCAGCGGTTGAAACGGCCGCGATGATGGCGAAGTAGAAGCCCGACCAGCCGAGCTCACTGCCAAGATACATGGCATACACGCTAGCACCGACCGTGCTTGCAACTAGCCAATCGCCCATTCGAACCATGCCGGCCACGATCACCGGCGAGATCGCCTTGTCTGTCAGCCTGTTCGCCACTTCCAAGGCGCGCTCGGAAAGCGGGCGGCTCTCGGTGGACCGCGGTCGGGCTGCTTCCGAAACATCGAGGCTGGCGGCCTTGACGCCTTGGCGGAACGGTTCGCCTACATCGCTCAACACGGATCTATCCTCATCTACCTTGTCGGTAGAAGGCATAACAAAACCGCCTTGGCGGTCGATTAAGCGGATTGGTGAACAAGCCCTTGCCGTAACGTCCTAATTGGGCTGTCTAAAGAGACCGGCAAGCCGTTAGGCGCGTCCCAGGATTTCGCGATAGGCGGATGCCACCTGATCCACCATGGTGTCGACATGGAAGGTCTGGCGCACAAAAGCGAAGCGGTCTTCGATTTTCTGCTGGGCGGCACCCGCAGGGCGTTCAAATGAGGCCGCCATGGCATCGCGAAGAGCGGTCACATCTTCCGATGGTACAAGCGCATCGCGCGTCGGGCCAAAGATTTCGCCGATACCGCCGACATCGGTGGCAATAACCTGCTTTCCAGCGGCGATAGACTCCATGACGATGTAGGGTAGGGATTCCGCTCGCGAAGGCACAAGCAACGTGTTTGTTGCTGCAAAGGCCTGCCGGACCGGCTGACGGCCAGCAAAGTGAACCTGCTCTGCCAGCCCCAATTCCTCCGCCATGTCCTTATAAGTTTCCAAAAGAGGGCCGTCGCCAAACATCAAGACCTTGGGTTTGCGTCCATCGGGGCGCTCAAGCCCTTCCAGCGCTTCCAGCACCAGATCCACGCCTTTGATGGTGCGCATTTCGCCGACAAAGGCGAAATCATAGTCCGGTTCGTCCAACCACACCGGTCCATCAGCGAACTCCGTGTCGCGCAGGCCGTTGTACACCACTCGGGCGCGCCCTTGAGGATCGCCAATTTTGGTGCGGAAGCCATCTCTGCTGTAAGCGCTCTCGAAAAGATAGGCGTCACCCAAGCGCATCAGCGCCCGTTCGGCGGAAAGGAAAACCTTCCCGCCAAGGGTCGACCAATCATAATGAAGCGATCCCCCATGCGGGGTGTAGAAGGACTTCTGTGGCCGTCCCGCGCTTGCAAGCCGGGCGTACAGGCCGCCTTTAGCACTGTGCCCATGCACAATGTCTGCCATCAGCTCTTTGGCGATGGAGCGGCATTGCCGGGCAATTGTGATATCGCTCCAACCCGGCAAACGCGGCATGTCGAGCGCATGGACCCCAAGGGCAAGACGAGGTGCAAACCGATCCAAAGTCTCATGGACGTAGCTGCTCGCACGTAGCTTATCCACCACGATCCCAAGTTCGAATCCGCGCTCCAAAAGGCCGTCGGTGAGATCAAGGATATGCCGCCACTGACCGCCAACCGGCGTCCGGGTGATGATGAGCACCCGAACCGGCATGTCGGCAGGGTCAGGCATTAGAACCAGCGTTCCCGGATGGTAAGCGTGTCGCCCGGCCGGATCGGTTCATTGAGCGCCAGGCGGCCAACCACCACTTCGCCGTTGATCGTGCGGCTGACATCCACATTGCGCTGAACGGCGCGCGGCGAGAAACCGCCGGCAATGGCGATGGCACTGCGCACTGTCATGCCCGCGACGTAGGGATACTGGCCGGCCTGTCCGACCTCGCCCAAAACAAAGAAAGGCCGATAGGTCGCGATCTCGACGCTGACATCAGGGTTGCGCAGGAAGCCGTCCCGATAGGCCTCGGTGATGAGGATATCGAGCTCGTCAGTGGTTAGGCCGCGCGCCACCATATCGCCGATAAGCGGCATGGAGATCATACCCTCGACATCGACAGTGTAAATCTCAGAGAGGTTGGGCTGGTCGAAAACCGTGATCCGTAATCCATCTCCGGAGTCGAGCGCATAGGGCTCCGTCAGAAGCGGGTTATACTCAGCAGGCTGCGGCAGCGCTGTTGCACAGCCAGCCACAAGTCCAGCACTGAAGAAGAGACCAAACAGTCGGGCGATTTTACGAGACACGATAGGATCCACCACTGAAGGATGATGCCAACAGGCACCCACGGCGCACGAGTCGTGCACACAGCCTCAAGGTGAGCGAACAAGGTTAATCAACCGTTGTTAGCTGTCGATGCTTTACACCGTGTTCACCACATTACGCTGCGGCGTTCTTGTACGGTCTGGATGACCTGCAATTGGCGGATGAATGCTTGGCCGAGCAGATTAACCGGTTCCTTACCATACATGGTCACACTCTACCCATCGGGCGCTGACTGAGTGGGCAGCGTCTCACGCGTAAGCGGCGAGGGGCCGGCGTCGAGTTGATCGCCGCAATGCCTTGGCCGGCGATTGTTGGAGTAAAAGCGTTGGCGTCCTCATTGACCTCAAACGGTTCCGTCGCTCGGGAGATCACTCTCGGCTATGTGCTTGAGCGGATCTGGGCCGCCAAGTTGTTGATCGCGATCTTCGTCATCGCGATGACGGGGTTGGTCTATCTCTATACTCAAACCACCAGCCCCAAGTTTCGTTCCGAGGCACAGATAATTGTCGAGCCGCAGGAAACGGCCTTCACGCGACCGCAGGCGGAAACCGGGCAGAACATCGAGGTCGTCGATGAACGTGCAATTGCCAGTGAAGTTCAGGTCGTTCGCTCGCAGGATATCGTTCTTGATGTGATCGAAGAGCTCAACCTGACCGAGAACCCGCTTTTTGATCCGGCTCGCAAAGGCCCATCGCTGGTCAAATCGGTGTTCATCTTCTTTGGACTGTCCGAAGACCCGCTGCGGTTGTCGATCGAAGAGCGCGTCTTGAGCAATTTTTACCGCGGCCTTGCTGTCTACGCGATCCCGGAGTCGCGGGTGATCGTCGTTGGGTATGAAAGCCGTGATGCGGAGCTGTCGGCCGCCATCGCTAACGCACTGGTCGACCGCTATTTGGAAAGCCAGCAGGTCGCGCAAGCAACCAACACCCTATCGGCAACCTCATTCTTGGAAACGGAAATCGCCCAACTGCGTGAGCAGGTGGCCGCTGCTGAGGCATCGGTAGCCCGATTCCGTGCCGGGTCCGGCCTGTTCCTCGGCGCTAACCAGACCACGCTGTCGGCCCAGCGCCTGTCGGAGCTCAACACCGAAGTGACTCGTGTGCGTGCAGAGCAATCCGAAGCTCAGTCGCGCGCCGATGAAATCCGCGCGCTGATCTCCAGCCAGGGCGGTCGGTTGGAGCTGCCGGACAGTTTCGCGACGCCGCTGACGCAGCGCTTGCAGGAAGAGCAGGCAACCTTGCGCGGTCGGATTGCCGAACTTTCAGCCTCTCTTCTGCCAGGGCATCCCCGAATTCAAGAACTCAACGCCCAACTGTCCGATCTCAGCCAGCAAACACGTACAGAAGCGCGGCGTATCGCCCAGCGCTTCGATAATGAAGCACAAGTGGCCGCCGCCCGCGCTGTGGGTCTGGAAGATCAGCTGGGTGGACTGCGCGCCGAAGCTTCGCGCCTCGCCGATGCGGAGGTGGAACTGCAGGCATTGGAGCGTGAGGCTGCAGCCCAACGCGATCTTCTGGCAAGCTACCTGGTACGATTCCGTGAGGCGGCGACCCGTGATGATGCAGACATGCTGCCAACCAATGCGCGGATTATCCAGACCGCACAGATCGAGCGCGAGCAGGTGTTCCCGCAGACTTTACCGATGATCATGATTGCCTTTGTCGGCAGTTTGGTTATGTCGATCCTGGTTGTTGTCAGCCACGCGATCCTGTCCGGCACGGTCCCCGCACCACGCTGGGATGAGCTCGGCATGCATCCGATGGGTTACACAGGCAACGGTCACTATGGGCCCGGGCATCCAACCTTTGTGTCGGCTGCACCGATACCTATGCAGGCACCGCCCAGTTTGCCGCGCGCCTACCGACTTTCCGATCCGACAAGCAGCGCGTCTCTTTTTGCCGAATTGCAAAGGCTCTCCCGCGGCGGCAAGGGCACGCGCACAACGCTTGCCGCTATTCCAGGCAACAATCAGGCCGGCATGGATGGTCTCCTCTTGGCGCGCGCGGCTGCTAAGAGTGGGCGGGCCACGACCTACATCGATTGCATTGGCGACTTGGCTGGTTTCATTCCTGTGCCAGACGGCCCAGGCTTCTATGAGCTTGTCACCGGCGCTGCTGGCTTTGATGAGGCTCTTCACCGTGATCCGGAAAGCCCGCTGCACATTGTACCTGCGGGCTTCCGGAAAGCGGAGGCTCATATGGTGGCCGATGATGCCGCCGACCTCATCTTCAGCGCGCTTTCAGAAGCCTATGACCTGGTGCTGATCAACACCGGTCGGGACGGAACGCTGCTGGTTGATTGCGCCCGGATCACAGACGCGGTGGCAATCCTCGGGTCGGGGCATGCGGACTTGGCGATGGTGGCAGCTCTTGAGCCGGTCGTGTCGAAAGACCGGGTCGTGATGGTGCAGGTGTCCGGCGGAGCCGCGCTGGCAGCCTGATTTCCCCACGCGTTAAGAGCATCCCAAGGCTTGCGGTGTAAGCAAAGGCAATCGCCGCAAGCCAGGGGCCGTTCCATGTCTTCAACACGCACCAAAATCATGCAGAACGGATTGCGCGCCTTGCATGCAATGGGCATGCATCGGTGGCTGCGTCCCATGTCAGAAGGCATGGGCATGATTCTGACCCTCCACCGGGTTCGACCGGCTGCGGAACTGGATGCGTCGCTCGGCGCCTTTACAGACTTTGCACCCAATGCGCTTCTGGAGATCACCCCGGAATTTCTGGACACGGCGCTTGAAGCATTGAAGGCTGACGGCCTCGCGCTCATCTCGATGGACGAGGTTGTTGAGGCGCTTTCCAACCCTATCCATGAACGCGGGAGGTTCGCTGCGCTCACATTTGACGATGGGTATATCGACAATCGCGATCACGCCTTGCCTGTTTTGGAAGCCCACCAAGCACCGGCAACCGTTTACATGCCGTCGGACTACCCGCAGGGCAAAGGCGAGCTTTGGTGGGTTGCCCTGGAAGAGATGATCCGGGCCGCAAAACAGATGGTTCAGCCTCTTGATCGGGACAAAGGCAGCGTCTCTTTGGAAACAGCCGAGGACAAGCTGGCCTTCTATCTTGATGTTTACTGGGCCCTGCGTGCCATCGATCAGGATACACAGCGCGCGACCGTCAGGCAGATGGCCGAGGACCATGGATATGACCTGGAAGCCACCTGCAAGGCGCTCATTCTCTCGACGCCAGAGCTGATCGATCTTGCCGATCATCCATTGATCACGATTGGCGCGCATACGGTCACCCACCGCGCCATCGCCAAGCTCTCACCGGAGGATGCGATGGCGGAGATGGTCGAAGGCGCCAACTGGCTGGAAGCCAACCTGGGCAAGCGGCCTGACCATTTCGCTTTCCCTTATGGCGATCCAGGTTCAGCAGCTGAGCGTGATTTCGGGTTAGCCGAAAAAGCAGGTTTTAAGAGCGCCGTTACGACGCGCAAGGGCATGCTTTATCGCGACCATGCCGACCATCTTTTCGGCCTGCCGCGGGTGTCGCTCAACGGGGCCTATCAGGATACGCGCTACATTGAGCTTTTTGCGTCCGGTGCACCGTTTCTGCTCGCCAACGGTTTCAAGAAGGTTGCGTAATGCATCCAGCCTACTGAGCCGGCGCGTCTGGCTTCAGCATCCATTTCAAGATTACCATCGCCGGGAATGCCCATAGGCAGCCAGTGACAGCGTAGTAGATCACCTTCTGCCATCCATTGGCGTTCTCAAGCACTGCGACGCCGATCAGCATGATGGAAAAGGCGTAGACGACAATAAACGCCAGCAGCACAAAAGTGCCGATCAGTTTGCGGATGCGCATGGGTAGCGCCATGGAATTGCTCTCGTCTCGTTTGGCGTGGTTTGCACTCAGATAGCCAGCCTTACCGGTTCGGCAAGGGATCCGGCCAGCCCTTCCGTGCGTCACGCAGCCGCAAAGCAAGGGACTGGAAAGGCGGTGGCCGCCGCGCAATAACCAACACATTCGTTTGGATGCAGGGAACCGAATGTCCGTCACCATTGATCACAACAGCACAGCGGCCTCAAGCCTGAGCATTGAGAACGCCAGCGCGACGGACTGCTACAAGGCCGTTCGCACTTGGCTTTGGGGTGTCGATGTCGGCGGAGCAACCCGGCTGACCGATTCTGGCTTGTCGATCACCGAGTGGCGTCCGATCACCGGCGCAATACCGCCGTTGACCGCACAGGGCTGGGAGGAGGAACTGGAAAAGTATCGCCAGATCCCTGAGTACCAGCGGATCAATCGCGGCATGTCGATGGCCGAGTTCCAGTTCATCTATTGGTGGGAATGGGGACACCGCTTCCTGGGCCGTTTGGTAGGTCTGGCCTTTGTTGTTCCGCTCGCCTGGTTTGCCGCTCGTAAGGCACTGCCACCCAAAAGCATGCCCAAGCTGCTTGGCCTTCTTGCGCTGGGCGGCCTTCAAGGGTTCATCGGTTGGTGGATGGTTGCCTCCGGCCTTGTCGATCGCGTGGATGTCAGCCAGTACCGCCTAGGCGTTCATCTCACTATGGCGGCGATCATTTTGGCATCCATTGCCTGGGTCGCACAGGGCATGAAGCCTCTGGAGGCCGGTCTGGAAGATCGGCGCGCCAAACCAGCCGATGGCAGCGCCATGGCGGGGCTCTTCGCCCTATTCGTTCTCTTCCAGATTTTCCTTGGTGCGCTGGTTGCTGGTCTCGATGCGGGCCTGACTTACACAACCTGGCCGTTGATGGACGGCGATTTTATCCCGCCTGTTGCCAAGCTCTTTATCCAGACGCCCTGGTATCAGAACCTCGGGGAGAACCCGCTGACGGTGCAGTTCATCCATCGCATGGGCGCATATGCCTTGCTCGGCTTTGCACTTTGGCACGCATGGCGGATGCGAAGGATTGCTGACGACCCAAGGGACGCCAAGATGGCGACGGCCTTGGTCATCGCCGTCCTCCTCCAAGCGCTGATTGGCATCATCACACTTCTCACCCAGGTGGAGATGGAGTGGGCACTGATCCACCAGTTCTGGGCCTTTGTCATCCTGGTGGTCACCGTATTGCACTGGGCCCGGTTGAACGGTCACGGCCTGGTTGAAGAACACCAGCCGGCATAGAAAAGCCGGCGCTTTGCGGCGCCGGCTTCCAAAGAAACAATTGCTGGACGGTTGATCAGGCGAGGGCTTGATCAAGGTCTGCGATGATGTCCTCCACATCCTCAATACCGACCGAAATCCGGATCGTATCCGAAGCAGCGCCCGCGGCCGCCTTTTGCTCATCGGTCAGCTGCGAGTGAGTGGTCGAGGCCGGGTGGATGATCAGCGAACGCGTGTCACCAATGTTGGCCAGGTGGGAGAAGAGCTTCACACCCTCCACAAGCTTCACGCCAGCCTCATGCCCGCCTGTCAGGCCAAAGGTGAAGACAGAGCCGGCCCCCTTGGGCGCATATTTCTGCTGAAGCTTGTTGTAGCGGTCCCCAACAAGACCTGCGTATGAAACCCAAGACACTTTGTCATGGTTCTGCAGGTGTTGAGCCACCGCCAGAGCATTGTCGCAGTGGCGCTGCATGCGCAGCGGCAGCGTTTCAAGGCCGGTCTGAATAAGGAAGGCGTCGAATGGCGAGATAGCCGGACCCAAATCACGCAGGCCCAGAACCCGACAGGCAATCGCAAAGGCGATACCACCAAGTGCCTCATGCAACTTCACACCGTGGTATTCCGGCCGTGGCTCTGACAGCAGCGGGAACTTGTCGGAGGCCGACCAGTCGAAATTGCCGCCATCGACAATAATGCCGCCCATGGAGTTGCCATGACCTCCGATGAACTTGGTCAACGAATGAATGACGATGTTCGCACCATGCTTGATCGGCTGAGTGAGGTAAGGGGTCGCCATCGTGTTGTCGACGATCAGCGGAATGCCGTGGCGCTGCGCAATGCCGGCAATCGCCTCGATGTCAGTGATCACGCCGCCTGGGTTGGCGATGGATTCAATGAAGATCGCTTTGGTTTTTGGCGTGATCGCGTCCTCAAAGGATTGGAGATTGTCTGGATCGGCCCAGACAACGTTCCAGCCGAAGCTCTTGAAGGAATGATTGAACTGGTTGATTGAGCCGCCATAGAGCTTGTTTGATGCGATGAACTCATCGCCCGGCTGCAAGAGCGCATGGAAGACAAGCATCTGCGCTGCGTGGCCTGAGGCAACCGCAAGCGCTGCTGTACCGCCTTCCAAGGCCGCCACGCGCTGTTCCAGCACATCCTGCGTCGGATTCATGATCCGCGTGTAGATGTTGCCGAACTCCTTCAGGCCAAACAGATTGGCCGCGTGTTCGGTGCTGTTAAACTGGTAGGCCGTCGTCTGGTAGATCGGCGTTGCACGCGCTCCGGTGGTCGGGTCGGCCTGTGCGCCGGCATGAACGGCTTGCGTGTTGAAGCCCAATTGTCTGTCGCTCATGGATCGTTTTCCTCGATTGTGATGCTCTTACGCCTGAGTTCGCCTTGCCCCGACAGGGATTGCTATGGGATGTCAGTCGCACAGTGTTCTTAATAACGAATGATCGTTCTTTATATCGAACGGTCTGCATGGTCAATCAGTTGCCGTCATACGGCCATTCATAAGGTAATATAATACCTTATTTGTAAGATACTGAATAAATTGAGCTTTTAACGATCATATTCGCTTGACCGGTTCAAGGGTAGAGCCTATAGAACGCGTGATCCTTGCTCGACCATCGGTTGTCTTGGAACAGTTTTTCTCCGCAAAGCCATTTGGGGTCCGGTCTGTGCTAACGCGCGGTGCGGCGTTCTCGTTTCTGGCTTGAATGATTGGAACCAACGCAATGAAAACCTTTTCGGCCAAGCCCGCCGAGGTTGAGAAGAAGTGGATCCTGGTGGATGCCGAAGGCCTCGTTGTTGGGCGCCTTGCTTCTTTGATCGCCTCGCGCCTGCGCGGCAAGCACAAGCCGACCTTCACGCCCCATGTCGATTGCGGGGACAATGTGATCGTCATCAACGCCGACAAAGTCTTGTTCACCGGCCGTAAGCGCGAGAACAAGACCTATTACTGGCACACCGGCTACCCCGGCGGCATCAAAGAGCGCACGGCGAAGAACCTTCTTGAAGGTCGTTTCCCCGAGCGTGTGGTGCTGAAGGCCGTAGAGCGCATGCTGCCGCGCGGCCCGCTGGGTCGCAAGCAACTCTCGAACCTGCGCGTGTATGCAGGTGCTGAGCATCCCCATGAGGCCCAACAGCCTGAAGTGCTGGATGTGAAGGCTATGAATCCCAAGAACAGCCGGAGTGCTGCCTGATGAGCGAACAGATCACCTCTCTTGATGAGCTTGGCGACGCCATGGGCGTGACGCCAACCGAGGGCGAGGGCGCCACGACACAGGAAGCCCCCGTTCACGTTCAAAAGCTTGACGATCAAGGCCGCGCCTATGCCACCGGCAAGCGTAAGGATGCCATCGCCCGCGTTTGGGTGAAGCCTGGCTCCGGTCAGATCACCGTCAACGGCAAGGAATTCGGTGCCTACTTCGCCCGTCCGGTGCTTCAGATGATCGTGCAACAGCCGATCGTCGCTGCTGCGCGCGATGGCCAGTACGACATTGTAGCCACCGTCAAAGGCGGCGGACTTTCCGGTCAGGCCGGTGCCGTTCGCCACGGCATCTCCAAGGCTCTAACTCATTACGAGCCGGAACTGCGCGCGGTGTTGAAAGCCGGCGGCTTCCTGACCCGTGACAGCCGTGTGGTTGAACGTAAGAAGTACGGTAAGGCCAAGGCCCGCCGTTCCTTCCAGTTCTCCAAGCGTTAAGGCCCAACGCCTTATCCTTCGGATACGTTTTGCAAAAGCGCTGTCTTCGGACAGCGCTTTTTCTTTTGGCCTGATAAACATCTATCGGGTGGCGAGTGGCTCGAGGAGTGTCGGCTCGCGTCTGGCCCAACGTTTGCCGGATTTCAGCAGACAGTCTTCCCGCGCTCGACGATAGTGGCCAGCACCTCGTCCGGATCGCGTTTCCACCAGTTGTCGGCCGAAAAGATCTCAACTTCATTGAGACCTGAAAAACCAGCTTCCTCAACCTGTTGACGTATCCGGGGGATATCAATCACGCCGTCACCCATCATGCCGCGATCAAGCAGAAGGTCGCGGGTCGGCACCAGCCAGTCACAGATGTGAAAGGCCAGCAATCGTGAAGCGCCTGCGCGTATGATCTGTTCAGGCAACTCGGCGTCCCACCACACATGGTAGACATCGCACGCGACCCCAATCGCGCCGCTCGCCTCCGGATCAAGCCGGTCACAGATGTCGAGGGCCTGCCGCATTGTGTTCACGCACGCCCTGTCAGCGGCATACATGGGGTGAAGCGGTTCAATGGCGATGGGCATGCCGGCGGTCCGCGCGAATTCCAGTGTCGCACCGAGCCCGTCTTCGACAAGCCGATGGGCGGCAGCAATGTCCTTGGAACCTGCTGACAGGCCGCCCACAACCATCACCAGGCACTCGGCCTTGATCGCGACTGCCTCTTCAACAGCCCGCTTGTTGTCATCGATGACTTGAGATGTCAGCGCGCCGTCGGCCGTGTACCAACCGCCGCGGCATAGGCCGGAAACCTTGAGACCAGCATCGGCGATCATCCGAGCGCCTTCATCGACGCCTGCCTCGTGCAGCTTATCGCGCCATGGCGCGATGCCGCCGATTTCATGTCGCACACATCCCTCTACGCATTGCCGCAGATTCCATTGTTCGCGCACCGTTGCGGTGTTGAGGGACAGATCAGCAGGCGCGATCACCCTCAAGCCTCCCAGCCGCGGGCGGCCATGATGGTCCGTACACGCGAGGCCGTTAGGTCGGGATCGGTGAACAATTGGGCCTCATTGGCCATGCGGACGATTTCAGCAAGGTGGACCGTGGAACGGGCCGACTCTTGACCGCCAATCATCGTGAAATGGTCCTGCAGACCATTCAGATAGGCCAGGAAGACAACGCCGGTTTTGTAGAACCGCGTCGGTGCCTTGAAGATGTGCCGGGAGAGGGGAACGGTGGGCCCAAAAGCCTCCTGGTAGGCGGTCTGTTCACCAGCCGCCAGTGCGCCAAGGGCACGCGCCGCAGCACCTGCTATGGGATCAAAAATCCCCAGCAGGGCATGCGAGTACCCATGATCATCGCCGGCGATCAGGTCGGGGTAGTTGAAGTCATCGCCGGTGTACATTTTGACGCTAGGCGGCAACCGCCGCCGCATGGACACTTCTTTTTCGGCCGACAGAAGCGAAATCTTGACGCCGTCTATCTTGGAAGCGTTGGCCTTAATGATCGACAGGCAAGTCTCCATCGCCATCATGTGGTCGCTGGAACCCCAATAGCCTTCGAGCGCCGGATCGAACATCTCGCCCAACCAGTGCAGGATGGCGGGTTGCGACAGGCCGCCCAGCACCAGATCATAAACACGGGCGTAATCGTCTGGTCCCTTGGCAGCCGCCGCTAGCGCGCGCGATGCCATAAGGATTACGCGGCCTCCCGTGGCCTCCACGGCCTCGCACTGCTCCTCATAGGCGGCGATGACATCATCAACAGTGATATCGGGGCCGGGCTGCAGATGATCGGTGCCGGCACCGCAAGCGATCAGATGGCCACCCGCTTTGGCAAGCGAAACACTTCGTTGGATGAGCTCCAAAGATGTCGGCCAATCTAGCCCCATGCCGCGCTGCGCAGTGTCCATGGCTTCAGCAACACCAAACCCGAGGGACCAAAGATGTTCCCTGAAAGCGAGGGTGCGATCCCAGTCGATGGCGACATCAAGCCAAGGGTCGTTGTCTGCCAGAGGGTTGGCCACCACATGGGCAGCCGCATAGGCCGTACGGTTCCAGCCCATTGCCGATGCTTCAGGTTTTGGGCCTGCCACCAGCTTGATCTGGTGCGATCCGCCTTCCGGACTTGGCAAACGAAGGCTGGTCGACGCGGACGTTTGGATGAGCATTGCGTATCTTTCGCCTCAGAGTTCGATCGGCTGGACGTCCAACCAGCGGCGTTCCTTCCAACTGCGATAGCCAAGCTCGGCCAGTTGAACGCCTTTGGCGCCTTCCAGAAGTGTGTAGGACCAGGGAGCATCCTCAGCGACGTGGCGCAGGAACTGTTCCCACTGCACCTTGAAACCATTGTCGAAAAGGGTGTTGTCAGGCACCTCTTCCCAGTCGCTCATGAAGTCCATTGTTTGCGGCTGGTCGGGGTTCCAGACCGGCTTTGGCGTGTTCACCCGATGCTGGGAATGGCAGCTATGGAGCCCGGCAACTGCCGACCCATGGGTTCCATCAACCTGAAACGTCACCAGATCATCGCGGCGCACGCGCACGCACCAGCTTGAGTTGATATGGGCAACAATGCCGCCCTCCAGCTCAAAGGTGGCGTAGGCAGCATCATCGGCATCAGCCGCATAATGCTCGCCTCGTTCGTCCCACCGGTCCGGGATATGCACCGCCCCCAGGCACGATACGGCCTTGACCGGCGCCACCACATTATCGAGCACGTAGCGCCAATGGCACAGCATGTCGGAGATGATGCCGCCGCCATCCTTGGCTCGGTAGTTCCAGGACGGGCGTTGGGCCGGCATCCAATCGCCTTCGAAGACCCAGTAGCCGAATTCGCCGCGTACCGAGAGGATACGCCCGAAAAAGCCCGAGTCCCGCAGGCGCTTGAGTTTCAACAAGCCGGGCAGGTCGAGCTTGTCATGAACGATGCCGTTCTTGACGCCTTTCGCCTTGGCGTAGCGCGCAATATCTATGGCTTCCTCAAGACCTTCAGAAACCGGCTTCTCGCAATAGATGTGCTTGCCGGCATCAATCGCCTTTTTCAGAAGACTCGGGCGCAGCTGCGTTGATGCTGCATCGAAGAACAGCGTATCGTCCGGGTTGGCCAAGGCGGTATCGAGATCCGTTGTCCAGCGTGCGATTCCATGCGCATTGGCAAGAGCTTCCACCTTGTCGGCATTGCGCCCGACGATGATCGGGTCCGGCATAAGGTAGGACCCGTCGGACAGCGCAACGCCACCTTGATCACGAATGGCGAGAACCGAGCGGATGAGGTGCTGGTTCATGCCCATCCGACCGGTCACCCCATGCATGATGATGCCGATACGCTGTGTCCTCATGGTCAATACTCCTGCAATGCAATTGGCGCGGAGGTGGTCCGCGCAGGGCTGTCTGTGATGTTCGAATGGGCGTGGAGCGGCGCTGATGCAAAGCCGACGCCGAACAATGATGAGAGGTCCACTTGGCCATTCTCAATGGCGAGCTGCGGCCCAAGTTTTCCTGGCCGATAAAGCCCAGGATGGCATTTAAGAAGCGCGGCTTTCTCCGCCTCGCGCGCGCCTTGCATGCCCCCGGCGAAATGGTGGCCGTTCCGCTCGACATGGCGCGCGCCGATACAGGTCGCCATCATCGTGTCTTGTTGCCAACCAAGTCCCGGTTGGCAGGTGAGGTCCTCAGCGGAGAGAAGCGCAGTATGCCCCTCGGCAACACGCTTGTCCGTGCGCACCTTGTTCAACAGGGAACGCAGCACGCCTTTGCAGCTTTTGACCGATGTGCCTGCCCATCCCAGTGACCAGGCACGGGGCAACGCATCGTCCGTAGCATCGCTTTCATCGATAACAATTGGAACGCCGAGATCGAAGGGGCGGTCGCGATCGGCAAGCGCAACATCGCGCGCAAAGGGTTGCTCAAAAAAGGCAACCGCCTTGCGAAGGTCCTCAAGGTCTGGATGTCGCTTAAAGTGTGCGACGAGCTCGCTGAAGGCGTCTTCTTCATATTGTTCATTGGCATCGAGCGTGGCTGTGTAGTCGCCTTTGCCCGCCAGCAACGCCGCGATGCGCACCAGCCTGGACAGATCGGCATCGACATCGCCCTTCAGCTTGATCTTGAAGGCCCGTATCCCGGTGGATGAGATCACGTCGTCCAAAGCGACAGGGCGACCATCAGCCAGTGTCTGGTAAACCTCTTCGCGCACCAGCGGCGCGTCATAGCCAACGGTGTGGCGGATCTGAATGGACTCAGAGGCTGAAAGACCAGCAAGGGTGCTGCGTATTGTGTCGGCATCGATGTCGCTGGGCGCATCGTCTGCCAGACCAAAAAGATCGCCCCGCGCCGCATCGACAAACGGCAGGTCTTCGGACCGGCATGCTGCATCGATGATGGCCATTTCCAGAACGGCCGGGCCAAATCCGGCCGCAAGGTCGGGGCAATCGGCCGGAACGGCGTCTCGGACCAACATTCTGAGTTCGGAGGACACCTGGCGGACTGTTCCTGACAAACCAAGGGCCCGCCGCTGGGCGGTCTCAAGAACCATGACCAACTCATCGACGGTGTCATCGTTGGTAAGGTGTAGCCGTTTGTCGAACCAACGTGGGATCAGCATCTGCGCGCCGAGGCCGCGAAAGCAGCCGCTGGCCGCTTCGAGCTCCACGGTGACAAAAGCCTCACGCGCGTGGGTGAGCTGTGTTGATCCAAACTGGAACGGGAGGTGAAAGATCACCTCACGGTATTCGACACGAACATCCTGGATTGTGAAACGTGGAGCCAAGGTCTAGCCCGCCTCTGAATGAAGGTGGTTTTGCCAATGCGCTCGCATGGTGGCCGCCCCAATCGCAGCGGTTGCAACGGCGTTGACGACAGAACGAAATGGCTCGACGGCAATCGGCTTACTCCAGCCAACCCGTCTTAGGGCAGCGACGATGTCGTTAAACGGATCGTCGCCGGTCCCCGGCGCTCCCCGGTTGGTGTCATTGACCTGAATGTGCGCAATCGAGCCGCTCAGGACCCACGTCTCGATGAGGGCGGCGACAGATAGCTCCTCAGCCAGTCCGGCTGCACTGGTGTCAATCATGGTTTGGAAGGCAGGCGAACCGACCTGCTCGACAAGCTTCGCACCTTCCGCAACCGTGTTGATGAAGCCAGTCTCTGATCGCGAAAGAGGCTCGCTGCAGTAGCAGACGCCTTGATCGAGAGCCCGGCATGCCAGGCGGGAAAAGCGGCCCGCGACAACATCCTTAGCCTCATCGTTGGATACACTGGATGGTACTTGCCGTGACGATGGCGACCCGTGAACGAGAACCGTGCCGCCAAGGGCTGCGCATTGATCGATCAGGGATAAGAGGATGCCCTCAGTCTCGGTGACTTTGGACCGATCGACGATGGACGCATCAGGGTAGGGGGCCAGCAACCAGTGCAGTCCGGTTGTCCGAAGGCCTTGGTTTTCGATGCGCTGGCGGACGTCCTTTAGGGAGTCCCTATCAAGCGTGTGGGGCTGCTTGCCCAGCGTTCCGGGCGCGAGCTCAAGGCCCTGGTAGCCAAGTGCCTTGGCGATCTCAGCCTGTTGGCCGATTGAGAACCCCTCATCGGCCAACATCTCATTGCAGAGCGATAGAAAAAGCGACGCTTCACCTGTCATGGCCCACCGCCTTGGTCATCGCCAGGCGGGCCTGGCCGCAGAAAGCGGATCACCATTTCGCCGATATCGCCACTGCGCTGTTTCAGCCAGGCTTCATCCATTGGGACGCCGAAGACGGCGCGAAGGGTGTGGGCGTTGGAAATTGGAAAATAGCAGAGCGACGCGATGGAGATGTAGAGCTCCGTTGGCTTAACGCCTTCCCGGAATAGGCCCATCTGCGCGCCACGCTCCAACAGGCTCTGCAACTCGCCAATCAGATGCGACTGGATTTCCGCAACATCCTTGATCTCGCGGATCGTCGTGCCACCACGAAGGTTCTCCGTGTTGAGCATTGAGATGAACCAGGGTTTTTCCTGAAAGTGGCGCAGGGAAAAGTCGACCAAGTCGCGGATGGCCGTTTCAGGGTCCTTGTGATCGAGGTCCAACTCCTTCTCACCCTGACGGATTTGGACGTAGGCCTCGCGAAGTGCTGCAGCGTAAAGGGCATCCTTGTCCCCGAAATAGCTGTAGATCAGCGGCTTTGAGACACCTGCTCTCTCGGCAATGGAATCGATGCGCGCGCCGGCATGGCCATGCTCGGAAAACTCAATCAGCGATGCATCGAGAATGGATCGTTTCGAGCGGGCCGCATCACGCTTTGGCAAGCCTGTTTTCACACGCTTGCTCACCCGTTGCCCGGTATCTTTGACGTTTTGTGGTGGTGCTTTGTGTTGCGCATGCTCAGCCATCGGTCATCCCTTCCTTCTGACGCCGAAGAAGCGAATCCAGAGCTCTGGAGATCGCTCGGCGTACGGCGGGAATACCCAGCGCGATGCTAAGCGCAATGATGATGACGAAAGTTGCCGAGATCGGGCGGGTGAAGAAGGGCGTCAGATCACCGTCGCTCAACGTCAGTCCGCGTCGCAGGCTTTTGTCGAGCAATGCTCCCAAGATGATACCGAGCACCAGCGGGGCCATGGGATAGTTCATCTGCCGCAGCAGAAAGCCAACGAGCCCAAAGCCGACCATGACCCAAATCTCAAATGTGCGCTGGGTGAGGGCGTAGGGGCCGATGACGCACAGGGTGAAAACCAGCGGCATCAAGATTTCGCGCGGCACCTTCAATACGAGAACGAAGAAGCGTGTGAGAAACAGGCCGAAGACGGCAATGGCGATCGTTGCAAACACCAACATCACGGCAACGGAGTAAACAAACTCCGGCTGCTCGATCATGATCATCGGCCCGGGACGGACGCCATGGATGAACAAGGCAGCAATCAGAACTGCGGCGGGTGCTGATCCTGGCACGGCCAGGGTGAGGGCAGGAATGAGAGCACCAGGCACCACGGCGCTGTTGCCTGTTTCGGCAGCCGTGAGGCCCTCAAGTGAGCCCTTACCGAACTGATCACGCTCTTTGCTGGTACGCCTGGCCGCCGCATAGGATGCCCAGGCACCGATATCCTCGCCGACGCCCGGTATGATGCCGACCATCGTTCCAATCACACCGGACCGGCCAATGGTGAACTTGTAGCGCCACAGATCGACAAGCTTGGGCAGGATGCGGTCGCGCTCGGCAGGTTTATCGACGACCTTTGCCTTGCGGCGCCACATCACCGTCAGCACCTCCGCAAAGCCGAACGCACCAACCATGGCGGGGATGAGCCCGATGCCGCCGTTGAGTTCCTGTATACCGAAATTGAAGCGGATATGGGCATGGATGCCTTCCGACCCCACCATCGCAACCATCAGCCCCAAAAGGCCGGCGATGTAGCCCTTCAGCGGGCTAATGCCTCCGGTCAGCTGCCCAGAGATAATGATGCCGAACACAGCCAGCCAGAAGAACTCGAACGAGCCGAACCTGAGCGCGGCCTCGGCCAGCGGTGGTGCAAGCAACACCAGGAGCAAGATGCCGACCATAGTGCCGATGGCCGAGCCGGCGGTGGCAAGCGCCATCGCATAGCCGGCGCGTCCTGACTGGGCGAGCGGATATCCATCCAGGGATGTCGCGGCGCTGGCGGGCGTTCCGGGTATGTTGAGGAGAATGGCGCTGCGCGAGCCGCCATAGATCGCACCCACATACATGCAGATCAGCACAAGGATCGCGGCATCCCGGTCGAGCGTGTAGGTGAGGGTGGTCAGGAGCGCGACGCCCATGGTCGCGGTCAGGCCAGGAAGGCTGCCGACAAAAATGCCCAGCAACGTCGCCCACACCACATGGAACAGCATCTCGCTGGTGGCGAATTGCTGGAACGCAAGCGAAAGAGAGGCCAGCGCATCCATACTAGGGCAGCCTCACAAGAAAGCCGTGTTCAAAGAGCGTGGCGATGGCAAAAGCGCCGACTAAACCGAACGCAAGCCCCAAACCGGCGTGCAACAGACGTGAACGATTGGTCGCGTCCGCTTGCCAGGAAAAGTGGACATAGAAGACCGAGATGTAGATCGCCGTGGCGAGCCAGAACGGCAGCCAGCCGACAAGGCCGATGGCGTAAACCACGCTGTAGCCGGCGGCAAAGGCAAGGTTTTTGAGCGAGCCCTCGGAAATTGGGGTGCCGTTGGCTTCGGTTGCCTCACCGGCGCGATGCCGGGCTGACCAAAACAACAGGCCGGAGCACAACATCATAGCCGCACCAAGGATGATGGGAACGAGACCTGGAATCGAAGCTGGGTGAATCTGCCGGATTTCCAGCCGGTCCATCGTGTACCCCCCGACAAGCATGGCCGCGCCAAGAACGAACAACACCAGGCTTGTCCATTGGTCGGCTTTGGCGCTGTCGAGCGTCATTAGATGGGCCTTCGTTCAAGATGAGATCAAGACACACAGGCTCTCCTGAGCCTTGCGCTGTTGTCGCACGGCTGACCCAAGAGACAGGCATCGGGCGTATTCGTTCAGGCAAGACCAGAGGGCATAACACGACGCCCCCTGGTCGATGCGGGGACTTGGGAGGTTACATCCCCGAGCAGTCGATGCCGATCTCGGAAGGATCAACAATGGCCTCGCCACGCGTTACGCGGGCACAGGCTTCCGCGATGACCACCGGCATGGCCCGCTCCATGGCTTGATCGCCAAAGCTTGGATCAAAAACCGCGCCACGGTCAGATGCATAAGCCTGCAGCTCAGGCGAAGTCATGATGACGTCCTGCCAAACCTGGCTGACGGTGTCGTAGACCTCCTGCGGCGCACCAACGGGGATGAACACGCCGAAATAGTCGGCGGCAATGTGCATGTCGGGCAGGTACTCGGTGATCGGCGGGATGGGATCGATACCTTCAACCACCAGTGGCTGATCGGACAGCACGGCCAGACCGCGCAAGCGCCCGGCGCGGAGCATTTCCGTCTGCTCCACGGCAAGCTGTGTCGTGGCAATCACTTCGCCCGAGGCGGCGGCAATAACAGCCGGGTTGCCACCATCATAGGTTACCATGCGAGCGTTCAGATCGCCCGCAGCTTCTCCGATCGCCGCCAGCGCCATACCGCCGGAAGAGTTCACGCCGGCCGTACCAACCGTAACCGAGTCCATCTTCATGGCATCAAGAAGCTCGCTGAAGTCCTGATAGGGGGCGTCCACATTGACCGAAACCACCGGCACATTGGCAACGTGCAAGAAGATCACATAGTCCTCGATCGAGGTATCCTCGATCAGGCCCGTGACCGAATAGGTCGCGTTGTTGGCAATGGCGTTGGCTGTCCAGGTGTAGCCATCGCGTGGCGCATCCAGTGCGGCCTGTGTGCCAATGGAGCCAGATGCGCCTGGCTGATTGACGACGACGATCTCAGTCCCAAGCGCTTCTTCAAGACGCGGGGCGACCACGCGGGTCACCTGGTCGGTCTATCAACCAGCTGACCAGGGCACGATGCTGTTGATGGGTCGGTCAGGTTGCCACTCGGCAAGCGCAGCCCCGGCAAAACCAGTCACAGCCATAGCGGCAGCAGTGCCCAGAGCAAAATTGGAGAGCTTCATTTTTGTTTCCTCCCGTTGTTACTGACTAGTAGGTAATACCAAAAAATGGCCTGCGTCAACACGGCGGTTTCGTGCAGCGGGGCATGGGCAGAGCGAGGACGTACGCTTGCCGTCGTCAATCAGCCGGTTGGGATGGGGCGGTGAAGAAAAGGTTTGAAAACGCCGCGCTTGAAGGCGTGTTGGATAAGGTTATAGTGCCGCCAAACGACAGAGACGGATTGGCCTTTTTGCACCGTCACGGGAAGCCGCAAATGCCTCGCTATCGACCGCCTTCCAGTCCAAAGCCTTGTAAAGACGTGCGAAAAAGCGTCTTTCAATTTGCTCAACGCTAGCAGTTCTTCCCTTCTTGAGTTCGGGGCGGGGTGTTCGGCACCCCGCCTTTTTTGTCTGCCACGACCTAATCTGAAACCGCTGCCATGACCGATAAGACCATCAGAACCGCCATCCTCGGTGCCTCAGGGTACACCGGTGCCGACGCCATCCGGCTGTGCCTACGTCATCCCAACATTGACCTCGTGGCGCTCACCGCCAACACACATGCCGGCAAGCCGGCCGGTGAGGTGTTCGAGCATCTGCGTGGGTATGATCTGCCGGTTTTGACCAAACTGGATGAGGTCGATTGGAACAGCGTTGATCTTGTGATCTGTGCGCTACCCCACGGTACGACCCAGGCGACAACCAAAGCCATTCGGGCGACCAACCCCAACTGCACTGTTGTCGACATGTCGGCTGACTTCAGGCTACGCGATCCGGCCATTTACACAGAGTGGTACGGGGTCGAACACGGCGCGCCGGAACTCCAGCCGGAGGCCGTTTACGGACTGTCTGAGCATTATCGCGAGCAGATCGCGGGCGCCAAGATCGTGGCCTGCCCGGGATGTTTCCCAACTGCCGCACTCATGGCACTGCTGCCGGCGCTCAAAGCCGGCGCCATCTCAGGCGAAGACCTCATCATCGATGCCAAGACCGGCATCTCAGGCGCAGGGCGCGGTCTGAAACAGGGCATGCTGTTCGCAGAGGCAGGCGAGGGCACATCGCCATATGGCATTGGCCATCACAGGCACATGCCGGAGATAGAGCAGGAACTATCCGTAGCGGCTGGATCGGTCGTAACCATCGGTTTCACGCCGCACCTTGTGCCCATGGCACGGGGAGAGCTTCTGACCTGTCATGTCAGGCTGGGCGACGGTGCATCCATCGGCGATGTGCGTGCCGCGTTGGAAAGCCGCTATGCCGACGAACACTTTGTGCTTGTGCTCGACGAAGGACAAATCCCTAAGACACAAAATGTGCGCGGTTCAAACATGGTCCATGTCGGCGTCTTCAAGGACCGGCTGCCTGGTCGCGCGATCATCATCGCCGCGCTGGACAATCTGGTGAAGGGATCCGCCGGGCAGGCGTTGCAGAACGTGAACATCGCGTTCGGGCTGCCAGAGACGTTGGCGCTCGAACAGGTGGCGATGTTCCCCTAACCGTCGCTTTCTCGCTTGGGCTTGAATGGCTCCATGCCGGCGCGCGCCAACTCATCGGCGCGCTCGTTCATCGGGTCGCCGGCATGGCCCTTAACCCAATGCCACGCAACGTCATGATTCAGAATCTCAAGATCAAGACGTTCCCATAAATCTCTGTTTTTAACAGGTTTTTTGTCCGCCGTTTTCCAGCCGCGCGCCTTCCAGTTCGGCATCCATTTCGTTATGCCGTCCTTCACATAGGATGAGTCCGTGTGCAGCGAAACGCGCGACCGGCGCGTGAGCGCCGACAAGGCTTCGATGGCCGCTGTGAGCTCCATCCGGTTGTTGGTGGTTTCCGCCTCGCCACCCTTCAGCTCTTTCTCGTGACCGCGATAGGTCAGAACCACACCCCAACCGCCTGGCCCCGGATTACCCGAACAGGCGCCATCTGTCCAAATCTCAACAAGGGTTTGGCCGTCGTCAGTCAAAGTCGAGTCCGTAAAAGCGGGCGTCAAAAACGCCCTGATGGAAGGCGAGCTTGGTCGCGTACTCACGAGGGTCTTTCGGTACCACCAAGGCACCGTCCGGAACCGTCAGCCAGTCATAGAGTCGCGTGACCAGGAACCGAATGGACGCGCCTCGCGCTAGCAGAGGCAGGGCGTCAATCTCTTCTGGCTGGAGCGGACGAACGCTCTGATAGCCGGCGACGAGTGCCCGGGCTTTCGTCACATTGAAGGCTAGGTCCGGCTCAAAGCACCAGGCGTTGAGGCATATCACGAGATCGTAGGCATAGGCGTCGGTGCAGGCAAAATAGAAGTCGATCAGCCCCGACACCTCATGATTGAGGAAGAACACATTGTCGGTGAACAGGTCGGCATGGATGACGCCGGCCGGAAGACCCTTAGGCCACAGCTTGTCCATCTGTTCCAGTTCGCGTGCCATACGAATGCGCAGGCCAGGAAAGGCCTCATCAGCGGCTTTGGCCGGGATGGTATCGAACAGCGCGTGCCAGCCAGCCAGTGAAAGATCATTGGGCCTGGAGCCATCGAAGCTTTGAGTCGCCAGATGGAAGCGCGCCAGCACTTCGCCAAGCTTGCGGCAGTGCTCGGCTCTTGGCCGCCGGATCGCTACGCCATCGAGAAAGCTTATGATCGTCGCAGGCCGGTCGTTGAGCGTACCCAGAACCGCACCATCGCGGCGCTTGATGGGAAGCGGGCAGGTGAGCCCTTGCCCAACCAGATGCTCCATAAGGTCGAGGAAGAACGGCAGATCACCCGAGTTTACCCGTTTCTCAAACAGGGTGAGAATGTAGCTGCCGACTTCAGTGCGAAGCAGGAAGTTGGAGTTTTCGACCCCTTCGGCGATGCCTTTGAAAGCCAAAACCTCGCCAAGGTCATAGTCGGCCAGAAAGGCCGTCAGGTCGTCGTCGCTGACGTCGGTGTAAACAGCCATGGGGGAGAATCAGCCGTTCACAAATCGCATGTCGTCGGCGGTCAATTCGACGGAGCGGAGATCGCGCGCCACGGGGAAGAGTTCAGTCTCCTGCGCAGTCTCCACCAGATCGAGCGTTACCTCAAACTGGTCCCGGAAGCGACTGATCACGCCCTCGATAAGAATTTCCGGTGCCGAGGCGCCAGCAGAAAGGGCAATGACGTTGCCCGCTCGGACGTCTTCCATCGGGATGTCCTCTGGTCCAGCGATAAGAAGTCCATTTGTCGCGCCGGCGCGTTCGGCGACTTCGACCAGCCTTTTGGAGTTGGATGAGTTGGTCGCACCGACAACCAAGAACAAGTCAGTTCCCGGTGCAGCTGCCTTCACCGCCTCCTGCCGGTTGGTGGTCGCATAACAGATCGACTCTCCGGCCGGGTCGGCGATGGTCGGGAACCGATCTTTCAGTGCCTCGATGACATCCATCGTATCGTCAACTGAAAGGGTGGTTTGCGTGACATAGCCCAAAGCATCTGGGTCCGGCGGCGCATAGCTCGCCACATCCTCGACCGTTTCGATCAGATCGACAGCGCCCTTGGGCAACTGGCCCATCGTGCCAACAACTTCCGGATGCCCGGTATGACCGACCAGCACAACCTGCCGTCCCAGCCGCATGTGCCTCGCTGCCTGTTTGTGGACTTTGGAGACCAGCGGACAGGTCGCGTCGAAATAGAGGAGGTTCAATTCCTGCGCGTGCTCGGGAACTGATTTGGGCACTCCATGAGCGGAGAAGATAACTGGCGCGGACGTGCCGACGGGGATTTCATCCAGTTCTTTGACGAAAACCGCGCCTTTGTCGCGCAGACCGTCAACAACATAGCGGTTGTGGACGATCTCGTGGCGCACATAGACTGGAGAACCATAGCGCTTGAGTGCAATGACAACCATCTGGATTGCGCGATAGACGCCGGCGCAAAAACGACGCGGACCGCAAAGGCGCAATGTCACACTGTTAGAACCGGAGCCCATAGTGTTCCCTAGGCGATGAAAAGAAGGCTTTCAAGCTAGCGTCACGCCGCACGCAACCTACATAACCAAGACCAAAAAGCATCGACAGGTTCCCAATGTCCCCTTCGCATTTCGCCCGCCCCTTGGCCATGACGTTCATGGCGCTTGTCTTCGGCGTTTCCGGTTCAGTCCAAGAGGGCGTCGCCCAAATATCAATTGGGGATGAGGCCTGTAGTTTTTCAAGCGTTATTGACCTGCGAACGGGCCTGCCAAGCTCTGCCGCCACCCTTTTTGGGGAAGCATCGGCGACTCAGATCATTTTTGCCGGCGAACGGCATGGAACGCCTGAGCACGTCCAACTGGCCACCTGTCTGCTCGCGGCCAAGGATGGAAGCCGCCCGCCAGTGCTTGCGCTTGAGCATGTGCCGGCGAACAGCCAATCAGAACTTGACGACTGGCGGCGCAATCACGCGTTCGATCCTAATTTATTGGCCGATTTTGTCGGTTGGGAAGCACTGGGTTGGCCAGACTATCGGATCTATCGACCGCTGATCACCGAAGCCGGCCAGATCGGTGCGCATATCATCGGCACCGACCAACCAGCGCCTGGTGCTGGCGGTCCCGCACGCGAGACCCTTCTGGAGGTCGCTCCGGCCTATGGTTTGCAGACTGATGACATCGTTGCTGCTTGGGTCCCGGACATGATCGCTTCTCACTGTGATCTGATCGATGACGAAGCGGCCACGCGCATAGCGCTTACCCAGATGGAGCGCGACAGCATCATGGCTGGGCGTTTGATCGCCGGCCGCGGTCGTGGCCCGACGACACTCTATTTCGGCGGCAAGTCCCACACGCGCATTGATCTGTCGATTCCCTATCTCATTGCGCGCACTGACCGACCACCAAGCATGCTGTCGGTCGCAGCGTTCACCGAGGACGAGTGGGAAACGGTTCTTCAGGGAACCGGAGTTCTCGGTCTTCGCGGCGTTTACGATTATGCCGTCATCGCCGGACAGTCCAACCCGACCGACGAAGCTCTCTGCGAAGACATGCGCTCAATGATGGGGCGTTAGGCGTTCTGCGCCAACATTCGCCGGGCTTTCAGACACCGGCTGGGCTTTCCAGGTCGCGTCAAGCACGCGGAGCCAGTTCCCGTGACAGATCTTCTCAATGAGGTCTGAGCCATAGCCATGGGCCTCCATGGCCTTGGTGAGCGCCGGTAACCCGGAGACGTCGCCAATCGCCTGCGGGACGAGCGCTCCGTCAAAGTCCGAGCCCAAGGCCACGCAGTCTTCGCCCATTCGCTCGATCATATGGTCCAGATGCGCCAGCATGTCGGCCAGCGGCGTGTCGGACCGCATCCGACCGTCGGCACGCAAAAAGGCGCCAGCGAAGTTGAGACCGACCATACCGCCGCTCTCAGCAATCGCATCAAGTTGCTTGTCGGTTAGATTGCGCGCATGCGGGCAAAGGGCGTGCGCATTGGAGTGCGTGGCGACCAGCGGCGCATCACTGGTTTTTGCAACATCCCAAAAACCCTTCTCATTGAGATGGGACAGGTCGATGAGAACGCCGAGTTCATTGCATCGCGCCACAAGACGAAAACCGGCCTCGGTGAGGCCCGGCCCAATATCCGGGGACGATGGAAACCGAAATGGCACGCCGTGCGCAAAGGCGGTCGGGCGTGCCCAGACAGGACCGAGTGAGCGGAGGCCGATCGAGAAGAAATAGTCGAGCGCTTCCAGGTCGGCATCAATCGCCTCAGCACCTTCCATGTGGAAGATTGCCGCCATCTTGCCGGCCGCAAGGCACCGCTCGATGGTTTTGGCGGTCGTGCAGATCGTGAGCTGCCCGGCTTCTTCCAACGCGTACAAAATGCCGATCTGATCCATTGCGACGTTGAAGGCGTGGCTTTTGTCCATGGCTGGCGAAACAGGCAGATCATACTTTGCCTTCTTCATTTCGCCCTTGGGGTCGCTTGTTTTTTTGCCTTGCGGCGGAATCCAGACAGCAAAGAACCCGCCACCAAAGCCACCGGCACTTGCCTTGGGCCCATCGACATGACCGTCAGGCCTGCCGTCACGAAAGGCCGCAACGCCGTCCCGGTCCTGATCCATGAACAGGCGCGCCAATACATCATTATGCCCGTCAAACACAGTGTACTGGCTCACTGGCCGACCTCCAGATTGACGATCAAGCGCTCCAAACCGTGGAAATGATAGGCATCTTTGATGCAAGGTTGTTCAGCCAGCTTGATCTGCGGCCAGCGTTCCATGACCATCGGAAGCACCGTTTCCATCTCAAGACGCGCCAACGTGTGTCCGATGCAAAAATGAATGCCAGCACCAAAGGCGACATTGCGGATGGGCTTTCGCGAGGGGTCGAAGAGCTGTGGGTTCGGCATGACAATTGGATCATGGTTGGCCATGCCGATATGAAGCCCGACCACATCACCCTGCTTGAAGGGCCTGCCAAACAATTCGCAGTCTTCCAGTACGTAGCGTGTGAACATATGGAGCGGCGGCCGGTAGCGAAGCACTTCTTCCACGAAAGGTGCCGGATCTTGCAGCCAGGCTTTAGTGGTGTCGCTGGGGGCTATGAGCAGCTGATGCAGGGCGTGGCCAAGCGCATGGACGGTCGCTTCGTGCCCAGCGTTGAGGAGCAGAATAGTTGTCGAGACGATCTCCTCGTTGGACAAGCGGTCGCCGGAGTCCCTCGCTTCAACCAGTTGGCTCAATAGATCGTCACCGGGCGCCTCGCGTCGTGCGAGTACCAGTTCCTCGACCCATTGGGCGAACTCTTGCGCCGCTGTGTTCGCCAACACCTCGTCCTGGTAAGTGCGCTCGGCTTGGTACATGCGCACCATGGCATGTGACCAATTTAGGAGCCGCGGACCTTCCTCCTCGCCGATGCCTAACATCGCCGCAATCGTGGTAACGGCCAGCGGCTCGCAAAATTGGGCAATGAGATCGACCGGTTCGCCCGATTGTAGATCATCAAGCAGCGCGTTTGCTGTCGCCGCGATGGAGGATCTCAGACTGGCGATGTTTCGGGAGATGAAGGCACGGTTGATAAGGCCTCGAAGTCTGGTGTGACTGGGCGGCTCCAACTCAAGCAGCGATGTTGCCTCAAGCGCATAAAAGTCAGACAGATGGTCCGGCATCCGCGGCCAGCCGAGCGTGTCACGATCCACCAGATGCGTGATCTGCCGCCCTAAGCGCCTATCACGAAACAGCGCATTGACGGTGTTGCTGCCGCCAAAAACCCAATGGCCATAGGCATCCCAATGCACAATTGGACCGGCCTCGCCACTCTGCGCATGCAGTTCGGCGTAGGTTGGGTAAGGGTTTTGGAAGAAGTCTGGATCTGAGGGTGTCAGCGATAGATCGCCTGTTGTCCCGTCAAAGCGATAACTCAACGAAGGCCTGACCGTGTTTGGAAAGGTGGATAAATTGGCGTTTGCCAGCACCACTGATGATGTCCTCTGTCAGGCCGCAGCGCAACGGCGATGTCCACTCCTATGTAGATAGGAAGAATGACCAAAATACGGAAGGTTTCCTTACGCTAAAACAGAGGCTATCCCAGTTTTTCTTAAGTTTTCTGAATTGAGTCCAAAGAAAAAGCCCGGCCAAAAGGCCGGGCTTGGTGCTACCGGAGTAGCTTAGTACACGCAGTTACACACGCAGGGAGGAGCCAAAATGAAATTTGGGAAAGAACCTCCTAGGAACAACCGCTGGTTGCTCCGCAAGTGTCGCATTTAAGGCATGTGCCGTTACGGACCATGGTGAAGTTGCCGCACTCCGAACAGTTCTCGCCCTCATAGCCTTTCATGCGGGCAATCGCCATTTGCTCTGCAACTGTGGTCTCTGGCTTGGCCACCGCCGTCTCCATGACCGGAGGTGGTGCCAACTGAACCGCGGCGGCCGAGCTTACGGCGGCCGATGAAAGCGATGCGGTTGTTCCCGATACCGGCGAGGTATCGAAGCTTGATCCACCAACAACCTGAAGGCGTTCGGCTACTTTGCCGCGCACCAGGCCAGCCGAAACGATGGAGTTTGCCGACGGCTTCTCAGCGTCTTCGCCTTTGCCAAGGGTTGTGGAGCCGGACTCGTCCGGCGTCACATGGGCAAGATCGTAGCGACCAAGGTAGGACACTGCCAACTCACGGAAGATGTAGTCGAGGATCGACGTCGCGTTCTTGATCGTCTCATTGCCCTGCACCATGCCTGCCGGTTCGAAGCGGGTGAAGGTGAAGGCATCGACATACTCTTCCAGTGGCACGCCATATTGCAGGCCAAGAGAGATGGCGATGGCGAAGTTGTTCATCATCGCCCGGAAGGCAGCGCCTTCCTTGTGCATGTCGATGAAGACTTCACCCAGCCGGCCATCTTCATATTCGCCGGTCGTCAGGTACACCTTGTGGCCGCCAACGCGGGCCTTTTGGGTGTAGCCCTTGCGGCGATCCGGCAGCTTTTCACGAGTACGCACTTCGCGCTCGATAATCCGCTCAACGATCTTCTCAGCCACCTTCTGCGCCCGCACCGACTGTGGCGCCGCGATGATGGCTTCTGCCGTGTCCTCGGCTTCATCATCATCGTCATTGTCTGCCAGGAGCTGCGCGTTGAGCGGCTGCGACAACTTCGAGCCGTCCCGATAAAGCGCATTGGCCTTCAGTGCGAGCTTCCAGGACAGCATGTAGGCGTTCTTGCAGTCCTCAACCGTTGCCGAATTGGGCATGTTGATCGTTTTGGAGATCGCGCCGGAGATGAACGGCTGGGCTGCCGCCATCATATGGATGTGGCTTTCCACCGAAAGGAAGCGTTTGCCCTTTTTGCCGCACGGGTTCGCACAATCGAACACCGAATAATGCTCTTCCTTCAGGTGCGGTGCGCCTTCCAGCGTCATTGTTCCACACACATGCTCGTTGGCCATCTCGATTTCATCCGACTCGAAACCAAGGGCTGACAACATGTCGAAGGCCGGATCGTTGAGATCATCTTCGGAGAAGCCAAGCTCATCGCGAGCGATTTCATCGCCCAGGGTCCATCGATTGAAGACGAATTTGATGTCATAGGCCGAGGCGAGGGCGCCTTCCACCTTCTCGATAGCAGCATCGGAGAAGCCGCGCGCCTTCAAGCTGGTATGGTTGACCCCTGGCGCTTGTGCCAGCGAACCATGGCCGACCGCATAGGCCTCAATCTCGCCAATCTCAGCTTCCGAATAGCCAAGGCCGCGAAGAGCTTCCGGCACGGCACGGTTGATGATCTTGAAGTAGCCACCACCGGCCAGCTTCTTGAACTTCACCAGAGCAAAGTCCGGCTCGATACCCGTCGTGTCGCAGTCCATGACCAGACCAATGGTTCCGGTTGGCGCAATCACCGAAGCCTGCGCGATGCGGTAGCCATGCTGCACGCCGAGCGCGACAGCTCTATCCCACGCCTTGGCAGCGTGCTTCACCATGCGCTCGTCCGGGCAATTGTCCTGATCCAACGGAACCGGGTTCACGCTCAGGCCTTGATAGCCATCCGCCTGACCGTGAGCGGCCTGACGGTGGTTGCGCATCACGCGCAACATGTTCTTGGCGTTAGCCTCATAGCCCGGGAACGGTCCAAGTTCTTTGGCCATCTCCGCGCTGGTTGCGTAGGAAACACCGGTCATGATCGCCGTAAGCGCACCACAAATCGCGCGGCCTTCCGTTGAGTCATAAGGAATGCCCGACGTCATCAGGAGGCCGCCAATGTTGGCGTAGCCAAGGCCCAGCGTGCGGTACTCATACGACAGCTGGGCAATCTGCTTGGATGGGAACTGCGCCATCGCCACAGAGATTTCCAGAACGATGGTCCACAGCCGTACCGAGTGCTCAAAAGCCTCGATATCGAACACATTACCTTCGCCATTGTATTGAAGGAGGTTCAGCGAAGCGAGGTTACAGGCCGTATCATCAAGGAACATGTATTCCGAGCATGGGTTGGAGGCCCGGATACGACCGCCAGCTGGCGAGGTGTGCCAGTCGTTCATCGTCGTATTGAAATGCAGGCCCGGGTCGGCCGATGCCCACGCGGCGTGACCGATCTTTTCCCAGAGATCACGCGACTTGACGGTTTTCGTCACCTCGCCGGTCGTCCGGGCAACCAAATCCCACTCGCCATCGTCCTCAACGGAACGAAGGAAGTCGTCCGTAATGGAAACCGAGTTGTTCGAGTTCTGGCCGGCAACCGTGCCGTAAGCTTCTGAATCCCAATCGGTATCGTAGGTGGAGAATTCAATCTCCTTGTAGCCCTGGCGCGCGAACTGGATGACCCGATAAATGTAGTTCTCTGGAACCAGTGCCTTCTTGGCCGCACGAACTTCGCGCTTCAGCGCCGGGTTCTTGGTGATCTCGAAGCAATCGCCGCCTTCGCCTTCGCAATTGACGCAAGCCTTCATGATGGCAGTCAGATGCTTTTTGACGATCTTCGACCCGGTAACCAGAGCAGCAACCTTCTGCTCTTCCTTTACCTTCCAGTCGATGTAGGTCTCAATGTCGGGGTGATCGACATCCACCACGACCATCTTGGCCGCGCGGCGCGTCGTACCGCCGGATTTGATGGCCCCAGCCGCACGGTCACCGATACGCAGGAAGCTCATCAGGCCGGATGACTTGCCGCCGCCCGAAAGCCGCTCGCCATCACCACGCAGCAAGGAGAAGTAGGAGCCGGTACCGGAGCCATATTTGAACAGGCGCGCTTCGCGGACCCAAAGGTCCATAATACCGCCTTCATTGACCAGATCGTCGCCGACGCCCTGGATGAAGCAGGCATGGGGCTGCGGATGCTCGTAAGACGAGGCTGAGCGGGTCAGCTTGCCGGTTTCGGGATCGACATAATAGTGTCCCTGGCCTGGGCCATCGATGCCATAAGCCCAATGCAGGCCGGTGTTGAACCATTGCGGGCTGTTGGGCGCCACGCGCTGTGTGGCGAGCATGAAGGCCAACTCATCGCGGAAGGCCAGCGCATCTTCTTCGCTGTTGAAGTAGCCGCCCTTCCAACCCCAGTAGGTCCAAGTGCCGGCCAGACGGTCAAAAACCTGACGGGAATCGCGCTCAGGGCCATAGCGCTCATCTTCTGGAAGCTCGGCGAGTGCCTCTTCGTCGGCAACTGAACGCCACAACCAGGATGGGACAGAGTTTTCCTCGACCTTCTTAAGGCGCGCAGGAACGCCGGCCTTACGGAAATACTTCTGGGCGATGATGTCGCACGCGACCTGGCTCCAGCTTTCAGGAACCTGAATGTCCTTTAACTGGAAGACGATTGATCCGTCTGGATTGCGCCTCTCGCTTATCGCCGTACGAAACGGAAGGTCCGCATATGCTGACTGTCCGTCCTTGGTGAAATGCCGCGCCACCTGCATGGATGGAATGCTCCTTTTAGCCCTTATAGTCTCACATAGCGATGGGGACACCGTAGGTGCTCCCTTGTGTGGCCGGCCCCAAAACCTGCCGTTGCAGCAGGTACCCAAACAGCCCGGGAAACACCCAGCCAGATCGCTACGATTCTGGTCCGACCGATAGCCTAACTACAACTAGATATGGTGTGTAAACAAAAAATTAACACCATATATGGGGGTATTGAGCATGGCGGAAGCGATGGCAGATCATCTCAATGCCAAAAGCTTAGATCCCGCGCTGACTGCTGCCCTTGCTATCTCCGGTAAATCCCGGAAACCGCTTACGTTTAACGCAGCGGTTGCCAAGAAGGCCCGACTCGTTGCCAGGCGTCAACCGTTTGATCGCGGCAAGGATCATCCACCGATTTGTCCACGGGAGGAGTGTGGAAAAACGTTTGAGCTGGCTGAGCGGTTCAATATCTAGGTGTCCGACTCAGCTGCCCGCTCGAAAGACGCCGCGAATCTGTCGACCGATTCTGCCGGGGCAATCGCTGTTGAGTGCAAGCATGGCCCTATGCTGGACAGGAACGCTCATTCAGGGCAGAACCACGACGAAGCGCGGCCCGTCCGCCCAGCCCATACAGGATCTATGATGAAGCAGTTCCTCTTGCGCGTCTTCACGTGGTGGCAGGATCAAACCTTTGGAACCATGCTGTTCACTGCCCGCCATGGCCAGAAGGTCGGGGAGGATGAATTGGGCAACATCTACTATCGCGCAGACGTTCCGCCCTTGGGCGAGCGCCGTTGGGTTATTTACAAGGGCGAGGCAGATGCCTCGAAAATCCCACCGGGCTGGCATGGCTGGATCCACAAGAAGACCGACGTCGCGCCCAGCGATGAAGACTATGCAGAGCGCGAGTGGCAGCTTCCCCATAAGCCAAATCTGACAGGAATGCCGGGAGCCTATCGGCCTGATGGTTCCATCCTGACGCCGGCCTCCCGTCCGGCTGCAACCGGCGATTATGAGGCGTGGTCGCCCGGCGACTGAACCTTACTGGCTTGCGCGCCCAAGCAGGGCATGCATTTACCCCAGCATCGAATCGCCACAATGTGCGCCCAATCGACGCCGCGACGTCAGCCCCAGGATTGGCCCGATCTCTTTCGACATGCTCGTGAACCGACATTTCCCCCGGCTCAGCCATTGGGCAATTGCCCTTTGCTTGATGGTCTTTGTAGCACCCATCCAGGTGCAGGCTCAAACGGCCGACCCTGTATTGCGCAACAACCATTCTGTTGCGCTTTTTGCAGGCCTCGACAAAATCACCGGCGAACTCCACGAGTTCTATGTCTTTGTCGATGAAACGGTGCAGTTTGGCGCGCTACAATTGACCCCGCGTGTCTGTTATGACCGTCCGCCATCAGAGCCAGAGCGCACAACAGTGTTCCTGGAAGTCGATGAGTTGACCCTTGTCCGTCGCATCCGCCTCATCATCTCCGGCTGGATGATTGCGGAAAGCCCAGGCCTCAACGCTTTCGTTCTCCCAGTTTATG
>ERZ1740060.323-NODE-323-length-33095-cov-5.476029_pt1 | contig 33095 bp, 32 predicted proteins | sample MGYA00581743_ERZ1740060 | MGnify/ENA primary metagenome ERZ1740060 (study PRJEB43018, sample SAMN04849235) | marine metagenome | isolation source: floating plastic debris | place: Pacific Ocean | collected 2008-08-27 | study: EMG produced TPA metagenomics assembly...
CATTAGCTTGGGTACAACGAAGGGATGAACGCGGTTCTTGCCATCCTCGTAGACCGATCGGTAATTCTCATCGAGCGTTGTCATCCCGCCCCCGGAATTGCCCAGCACAACACCCGCCTTCGCGGCCAGGTCACCCGAAAACTCCAACCCAGCCTGAGCGATCGCCTCGCGCGCTGCAATCAGCGTAAACTGTGTAAAGCGGTCATAGAGCGATAATTGCTGGCGGTTGAACCATTCCTCGGGTTCGTAGCCGCGGACCTGACCCCCGATCCGGATCGACAACCGTTCGACATCCTGAAACTCCAGCGGGCCGATCCCGCAACGACCCTCGCGCATCGCCTCCAGGGTTTCGGGCACCGTCTGCCCGAGCGCGTTGATCGTGCCCGCACCGGTAATGACGACCCGGTTCACCCCTGCTGATCCACGACCAGCCGTTCGATACCGGCGATGATGGAGGCGACGGTCGAGATATCGAAATCACTTTCTTCAGGTGTGTTGGCGTTGAAAGGGACAGAAATATCAAACGCTTCTTCAATCGCGAAGATACTTTCCACAAGACCCAGGGAATCGATGCCAAGGTCTTCAAGCGTGCTGTTCAGAGACACGTCTTCGGGCTCCAGAATAGCCTGTTCAGCAATAATCTTGATTACCCGGCTTTCGATACTCACCTTCGCCACCTGTCGGCCTCTTCGGCGAGTGATTTAAAAGGTTTTACCTGAGAGGAAAAGCACGACTTGCGCCCGGATGGTTTCATTTGCGCGACGCGGGCCCCTTTTCGGCAGCGGCCTTTTTCAGAGCGTCCACGTCCGAAAAGAGCCGCTTGAGACGCCGCAAGCCTTTGAAAACCTCCAGTGTCGTTTCCATTTTCATCGCCGGATGTCCAAGAACGACCCGACCGGCAGGGATGTTGGTAAAGACTTTCGAGGCCCCGCCGGTGATCACGTTGTCACCGATAAAGACATTGTCGCTGACCCCGGTCTTGCCCGCCATGACGACGTTGTTTCCGACGCGTACGGATCCTGACAGGCCGCACATGCTACAGATCATGCAATCGCGCCCGATCGTGCAGTTATGCCCGATCTGCACAAGATTATCGATTTTGGTGCCGTCGCCTACGACGGTGTCGCGGATCGTGCCGCGGTCGATGGCTGACAGGGCGCCGACTTCCACATCATCCCCAAGCCGCACGGACCCAAGCGAATGGATGCGCATGTAGGATTGATCGACAACCTCCCCCTGGTCGCCCAACGTGTCGCGCACCTTTTCAATTCCGGACGTCTCCGGTGTCACGAAGGAAAAGCCGTCGCCACCGATCACCGCGTTGGGATGCGCAATGAGCCGGTCGCCCACGACGACCCGCGCGCAGATACGGGCACCTTCACGCAGAACGCACTCGTCTCCAAGCCGGGCGTTCGCGCCGACATAGCTTTGTGGTCCGATAACGGATCCCGCGCCAATATGCGCACCCGCCCCGATCACCGCGAGGGGCCCGACCGTCCCATCCGGGCCACGCACCGCGCTCGGGTCGATCGCCGCGCTGGGATGCACCCCGGTCCCGTATCCCTGGCCCGGATCAAACAGCCGTGTGAGACCCGGCATGGTGGCGCGGGGACGCGGCGCGACAATCGCCGCTTTCAACCCCATTTCGCGCCAGTCTGCACCCTCCCAGCCCAGGGCAGCCCGAGCCTGTCCTTCGGTCAGGGCGGCAGCGTAATCAGGCTTCATTGCCAGCGCGAGGTCTTGGGGGCCAGCCTCTGTAGGCTCGCAAACGGCGTCGATGACCAAGTCTGTGTCACCCTCACCCGTGGTGCCGAGTGCGCTGGCAATGTCTGCGATCGTATAGGCCATACGTCCCCCTGTTTCCGAGGGTTCGTTTATCCCTGAACACCGGGCAGTGAAACCCCTGTGCGGACCAGCGCCTTCCAGATTTCTGCATCGCGTCCATAGATATCTCGACGATAGCCAATCTCGCCCTGCGAATCGCTGATCGCCGTTCGGTAAATGATATGGACCGGAACGGTTTGCTCCAGATCGACATAAGTCTCACGACCGGTCTCAAGCGTGGCGTGGAAAAAGGCTTTCGGGTCCGCCTCCTGCCGCGCGAGCAGATGATAGGCAAAGCCAAACGGATCGCTCAGCCGGATGCAGCCGTGACTGAAGGCGCGGGTTTCCCGGTCAAAAAGCTTCTTTTTCGGCGTGTCATGCAGGTAGATGTTGTACTCGTTCGGAAACATGAATTTCACCAGACCGAGCGCGTTTGTCGATGAGGGCGGCTGCTTCATCGCGTAGGGAAAACTGCGCGCGCCATACGCCGCGAAATTGATGTTCTGCCGGGAGACCACCTGACCTCGGCTATTCACCATTTTCAGATGCGCAACCGCGTTTGGATTACGGCGCAGCTTCGGCAGGTACTCCTTTACGGCAATTGAGCGTGGCACATGCCAGGTCGGGTTGATGACCATGTATTCCATCTGATCGGAAAATTCCGGGCTGCGCCGACCCTGACTGTTCTTGCCGATCACCGCACGCGTGTAAAAGCTCTGAGCGCCGTCATCGATGACGCGGGCGCTGAAATCCGTGAGGTTGACCAGAATGTGACGCGCGCCCCGACCGTCCGGTGTATTGAGCCAGCGCTCACGTTCCATCGCAACATGAATGGATTGCAAGCGGCGGGTCGCCGACACATTGATCTCCTCCAGAGTAGAGACACCCGCGATCCCATCCACCTCCAGCCCGTGCTCGTTCTGAAAGTGCTGGACCGCGCTCTCGATTGCCCGGTCATACCGAGCGGTGACGCTGTGGCGCAGATACCCCATGCGCAGCAAACGATCCCGCAGCCGGACAACCCCCGCGCCGCTGTCTCCCGGCTCCAGCTTCTTGACGGGCACGCCAGATCCCCATCCGCCATTGGCAATTGCGCGGTCCAGACGAAGTTTTTCGCGCCTCAAAGAGCGATATTCCGGCGTGTCGGGAGCCAGAGCCTGGATAAAGTCGCGCGCGTCGGTGCGCTGCAATCCATCAAGCAGGTCCTCCGCACTGGACGCGACAACGTCCCGCTTGATCGCCTCCACAACCTCACCCGGCTGCACAATGCCGGTCTGCATATCCCGCGCGATCTGCAGGAATGCCCGGCTCAGCGTCACCTCGACCATTCCAAGATCACGGGTCGTCTGCACGGCCGCCAGAGCCTCGTAAAGGCTGTCGCGGTCATAGCGCGTCCTCGGCAGACCGTGCTGCGGCGCCTGGTCTAGTGCTTCCAACAAAGCCTGGCGCCGTGCGGCCCCGTATGCGGGGTCGGTCCATATGGGTGTGTAGGCGCGATCACGGTAATACTCCGCGAGTTCCGTTTGCGAGGATGCCGCCTCGGCAATCGCCTGTTTGAACGCGATGCCTTGCGTGCTCTGAGCTTCGGCATAGGAGGACGCGACACCAAACGTCGTCGCCAATACAAGGATCAGCCATAGCTGAAAGTGCGCCAGTCCTTTGCCATGTATGCCTCTCATCAGTGTTGCCCTCGTCCATCACCCGTCACACGACCATCATGACGCCGATCGCTTTTTACTGTCCAATCAAAATTGAAATGGCACGCTGGTATTCAGCTTTGAGTGGCAATCGTCATAGGCAAAATGCCGATTTTTCCGGTCGCGTTAACTTTTGCGCAAAAAATCGCCGAAAAAGCTTTGTTGGGTCGCCTCACGGGCCTTCACCCCTTGGTAACCGATTCTTGATATGCCATAAGGACCCCACATCTGGGGATGAGATGGCACACAACCGCCAGTAATAGGCGGAAAACAGGTAAGCGACGAGACGAGCGCTAAGTACATGGCAAACAAGAACCTATCGGGCTTCTCGCGCCGATCACTTCTTGGTGCGTTTGCTGCAGCCACGGTTGTAGCGGCACCTACATATTCCAACGCGGCTGGATTTCTTCGCGGAGCGGGAGACATACGCAGATTGCGCATGATGTCGCCCCGCACTGGTGAACGGATCGACACAATCTATTGGATTGAGGGCGATTACATCAAAGAAGCGGTTAAAGAAGTAAACCGGTTTATGCGGGATTGGCGGACCAACGATTTGTATCCTATTGATCTGCGAACGGTCGATATCATGTCTGCGGCGCACAACCTTCTGGATGTGCAGGAACCCTACATGCTGCTGTCCGGGTACCGCTCCCCGAAGACCAATGCGATGCTCCGCGCCAAGGGCCGGGGCGTAGCCAAGAATTCCAGACATATGAAGGGCGAAGCCGCCGACCTGCGGTTGAACTCCCGCTCTGTCAACCAGATGTACCGCGCCGCGGTGGCTTGCCGGGGCGGAGGTGTCGGGCGCTACTCCGGGTCCAACTTCGTTCATATGGATTGTGGCCCTATCCGAAACTGGGGCCGGTGAGGCGCAGTCGCGCTTCGTTCTCCAATTAGACGGATACCGTCCTCGGCGTCGTTCCGATCGGCTGTTTCGCTTCGATGATCAAAAGCGTCCGAGCTTTAACCTGACAGGCTCAGGAGTTGGGTGCAGACCTTGCACGGCATGCGACGAAAAGCTGTACGTCACGTTTTTGCTGCAACCTTTCAGGCTTTGGCAAGATGCTTCATTCGCGCGTCGCGCAAGCGTGCGAAATCATCCCCGGCATGATAGGACGACCGCGTCAGAGGCGTCGCGGAAACCATCAAGAACCCTTTGCCGTAGGCTGCACGTTCATAGGCGGCAAACTCGTCCGGATGAACGAAGCGATCCACTGCATGATGTTTGGGGGTCGGCTGCAGATATTGTCCAATTGTCAGAAAATCGATCTCTGCGGCGCGCATGTCATCCATGACCTGATGCACCGCCTGTTTGTCTTCGCCCAGACCCACCATGATCCCTGATTTGGTAAACACCGAGGCATCGAGTTCTTTCACACGCTGTAACAGACGCAGAGAATGAAAGTAGCGCGCGCCCGGACGAACCTCCGGGTAGAGCCCCGGCACCGTCTCGAGATTGTGATTGAACACATCGGGCTTCGCCTCGACCACGATTTCCAGCGAACCGGGCGCTGCCTTGATGAAATCGGGCGTCAGAATTTCAATCGTGGTCTCGGGCGATCTGTGGCGAATCGCGCGGATGGTCTGAGCGAAATGCTCCGCGCCACCATCCTTAAGATCATCACGATCCACAGAGGTGATCACCACGTGGTTCAGTCCCAGCTTCTGGACCGCATGCGCCACGCGGCCCGGCTCAAAAAGGTCCAGCGCATCGGGGCGACCGGTCGCGATATTGCAGAACGTGCAGCCGCGGGTACAGATATCGCCCATGATCATCATCGTGGCGTGACCCTGGCTCCAGCACTCGCCCGCATTGGGACAACCTGCCTCTTCGCAGACCGTGACCAGATTATGCTCCCGCATAATCCTGTGGGTTTCCCGGTAGCCCGCGCTGTTGGGCGCCTTCACCCGAATCCAGTCCGGCTTGCGGGGCTGGGCCTTGTCCGGTTTATGCGCCTTTTCTGGATGCCGCTCCGAAGGGATCTTGAGATCGCGCAAAGCTGGGTCCTCGCCAATGGTTTGGTAACCTCTGGTCTTTATATCCGCTTCAGGTGGGTTGTACCAGTTCCGGTATGCCGACGGTTCAGACGGCGTCTACGCGTAACAAGTTCCCACCGATACAGTTTCGGGGTGAGACCGGATAGATCAGGCGGCGCGCTTTATGTGCGAGCCCTAGAGCAGAACGCTCAAACCCGAACCGTCAACCAGACATGCGCAGCGACAGTCTCCCATTGGGCATTCATCCCATCATCGAAGCCTCGTCGCCGAGCGCGTCATAGTGACGCTTGAGCCGTTGCAAGGCGATCCGCAAAACGATTTTTCCGGATCGCGCCGACCATCCCATTTTCTTTTCGGCGGTTTCCAGCCCTTCCAGAAAACAGCAGCAGCGCAGGCTGACATCGCTCAGGCCCGGACCCAGTTCCTCCAGAGCCCGCCGCACGGATCGCCGCGCCGAACGGGTCGCGCGGGCCAATGCGGCATCCTTTGTCTCGTCAAAGGCCGTCAGCACATCCTCCCACTCCGCTTCCGGTGACAGGATGACCTGCGCCATCTCGAAATCCTCGTGCAACCGCTCGCCCGCACGAACCAGACCCTGAGACAAGAACCGTTCTCCGTCTGCCCCGCGGCGGCGCGCCAGCAGGACCAGCGGCGTCTCAATCGCGCCGTATCTCTTGCGACGCGTGCGGGATTGGACGGTTTCACCTGTATCGGCCCCCAGAAACGCCGCCTCTTTGTCGGTCTGTCCCGCGTCTTCAGCCTCCACCTCGCTTTGCAATTGTTCGAGCGCCACGCGGCCCGCGCCGGTGATTCGGTACCGCGATATCCGACCCGGTGTGGCGCAGGAGATCCAGCTCTTCAGAGCCATCGCCTCCGCAATGCTGCGATCCACAACCGCTTTGCGTGTCGATCCGGCTTCTGTTTCCCGAAGCACCACCGCCTTATCCATGTCCACCGCCACGGCCAGCAATGCGTCGGGTTCCGACAATCCTTTCAGGACACGGCGCGCTTCCTGCCGGAACCGGGTCGTGCTGAGCGCTTCGGGAATCTCATGAACAGGCGTTGCATCCACTACGGTCATCTCGTCCTCCTTAGACGCCGATTGACCGTGTTCTCGTTGCGACAGGTTGTTTGGGTCTTTGCGGTCGAGCCACGCGCCGATGCGGCGCAGGGCTTCATCGACCAGCGGGTCGTCACGTCTTGCTTCGAACGTCCGGACCTGGCGCAAGACCGTTGACGCGTGGCAGCCTGCATTTCGCGCAAGGCTCCGTATCGAAGCGCCGTGTTCTGTATGCGCAAGATACCGAAAAGCCGCCTTTGGCACCCAGGAACACATGTCCTGCCCAGGCCCGAAGGCCTTGTCCGTGTCGCCCATCCTTCACCATCAGCCTCCGCCTGCCAGGCAGAAAGAGGCCCCCGTCACCCAGTATTTCCCCAATCGAATACAACCTTTGCGAGAAAACGTTACCAATCGGTTAACGTTGATCGATGCGATAAGCATTGTTTTCGAATGTTTAATCAAAAGAAACTGCTGCGTTCGGTGCAAAAAGATAGAACGCAACACATCTTATGGTTGTGTTTGGATGGGCAAATCTGACGAAGGAGGTTTGCGATGTCCGATGTGCTTACACAACTGAATGCCCTTAAAAGACCACGCCTGCTTATCAATGCCGCGCGCATGGGGCTGTCGGAATACAAACGCGACACACACCTGATCCGCCACCTGGGCGAGCAAGTGCCGAAGGACAGCGCGACGGTTCTGCGACAACTTATGGTGATAGAACATGATCTCGATCAGGAACGCCGGACGCGCGCGGCGTCATACTCTGTCGCGCGTCATGTCGAGATTATGATCGCCATGATGAATGAGGCGCGGCGTCTGCGTCACGACACGATACCCGCGCCAGACCTTCAGGCGGTCCCGTAACGAACTGCCCGGCGCGCTGACGGCCTTCTGCGGACCCTAGGTGAAAGCGTCGGGCATAGAGTCTTTCTTGGTGGCGACAAAGCCGTCGATCGCATCGACAACGGCGGGGTCAATCGCCGGTGCCTGATAGCTTTCCAGCAGTTTTGCCACCCGCGCTTCGGCCAGCGCCATCGTGTCCCGCGCGCCGTCATCGGCCCAGGTTTCAAACGGCTTGTAATCCAGCAGATCGGAGCGCCAGAAGGCGGATTTGAAGTTGGCCTGTGTATGGGCGCAGCCGAGGTAGTGCCCCCCCGGGCCCACTTCCCGGATCGCATCCATCGCCTGACCATTCTCGTCCATGGAAACCCCCTGCGCGAGATGATGCAAGATGCCCAGCTGGTCGGCGTCCATCACGAATTTCTCGAACGATGACACAAGGCCCCCTTCGAGCCAGCCGCAGGAATGCAGCATGAAGTTCACGCCGGACAACAAGCCCATGTTCAGCGAATTGGCCGTCTCGTAGGCGGCTTGCGCATCGGGAAGCTTCGAGCCCGTAAAAGACCCCGCGGAGCGATAAGGCAGGCCGAGGCGTCGTGCCAATTGGCCCGCGCCATAGGTGATATGTGCAGCCTCCGGCGTGCCAAAGGTCGGCGCGCCGCTGTTCATATCGATCGAGGTCACGAATGTGCCCATGATCACCGGGGCGCCTGCGCGGCAAAGCTGGTTGTAGGCGATGCCCGCCAGAACTTCAGCCAGAACCTGCGTCAGCGTTCCCCCGACGGAGACCGGCGCCATCGCGCCACCCACGATAAAGGGAGAGACAATGCACGCCTGATTGTTCTGCGCATAGACCTCCATCGCGCCCATCATGACATCGTCGAAGGTCATGGGTGAGTTGATGTTGATGAGGGACGTCATGACCGTATTGTCCTGCACGAATTGCTCGCCAAAGAGCAGTCCGCACATATCGACCGAATCCTGTGCCCGGCTGGGATCCGTGACAGAGCCCATGAAAGGTTTGTCCGACAGAACCATATGGGCGCGCAGCATATCGAGGTGCCGCTTGTTGACAGGGATATCCGTCGGCTCGCAAACGGTCCCGCCGGAATGGTGCAACCACTTGGACATGTAGCCCAGTTTCACGAACTTCTCGAAATCCGCCATCGCCGCATAACGCCGTCCGCCGGAGACGTCGCGCACGAAAGGCGGGCCGTAGACCGGGGCACAGACCATCGTGTTTCCGCCGATCACCACGTTGCGCTCGGGATTGCGGGCATGCTGCGTGTAAGCGCTCGGCGCCGTCTTGATCAGTTCCCGGGCCAGACCTTTGGGCAGACGCACGCGCTCGCCCTCGATATCCGCGCCGGCCTCTTTCCAGCGCGCCAAAGCGCCGGGGTTTTCAACAAAGTTGACGCCGATCTCCTCCAGGAGGGTCTCGGCATTGGCCTCTATGATCTCCAGCGCCTCTTCGTTGAGGATGTCGAACACCGGAATATTGCGCTCGATGTATTTCGCGGTCTCGATATGCAGCGCGGTCCGCTCGGCCCGGCGCGCCGCGCCCCCTCCGCCCCGGCTGCGTCTGCGCGCTGATGCTTCGGCCATATCTGATATCCCCTGATCCATGCGCGTCCTTCGGACGCGCGGTTGACCGTCTGATTACAGGATGGCCAGACCTCACCGGTGCCGAAATCCGCCATTTCAGACGCATCAGCGACATGTGAATGTCAGCGTCTCTCCCGTGACGTCTGGATCGAAGTGGCGACGGAAACTATGAAACGGATCATGCACCGTACGGTCTGGGTCTTGCACATGCTCTGTCCGGGTCCTACGAGGGGTCATGTCTGATACCCACCATGATCGCCTACTGATTATCGATTTCGGCAGTCAGGTCACGCAGCTCATCGCGCGACGCCTGCGCGAACTCGACGTCTATTGCGAAATTCATCCCTATCAGCAGGTCACGGACGACTTTCTCACAGACTTCGCTCCCCGCGCCATCGTGTTTTCCGGCGGGCCGGATTCGGTGATGCGCGAGGGTAGCCCGCGCCCGCCCCGCGCGGCCTATGAGATGGGCGTGCCCATTCTGGGGATCTGTTATGGGCAGCAGGTGATGATGCACGATCTGGGAGGGCGCGTCGAAGCCGGCGAACATGCGACGGCGGAGTTTGGCCGCGCCTTTGTCTCTCCCACCACCACGCATCTGAACCTCCTGGACGGCTGGTTCGCAAGCGATGCGGACCGTGAGCAGGTCTGGATGAGCCATGGTGATCATGTCGCGGAAATCGCGCCTGGATTTGAGGTCTACGGTACCTCGCCGGGCGCCCCCTTTGCGATCACAGCGGACCCGGCGCGTCGGTTTTACGCGGTGCAGTTTCATCCCGAGGTGCATCACACCCCGAACGGTCGCAATATCTACGCGAACTTCGTGCGGTTGGCCGGGTTTACCGGGGACTGGACCATGGGCGCCTATCGTGACGAGGCGATCGCAAAGATCCGCGCGCAGGTGGGCGACAAGCGGGTGATCTGCGGATTGTCCGGAGGCGTGGATAGTTCCGTCGCGGCGGTGCTGATCCACGAAGCGATCGGCGATCAGCTGACCTGCGTTTTCGTGGATCACGGACTTCTGCGCCAGAACGAAGCCGAAGACGTCGTGGGGATGTTCCGCGACAATTACAACATTCCTCTTATTCACGCGGATGAATCCGAGCTTTTCCTGAACGAATTGGCCGGCGTCAGCGACCCGGAGAAAAAGCGCAAGACGATTGGCCGGCTCTTTATCGACGTCTTCCAGAAACATGCGAACGCCATCGAGGGCGCGGAGTTTCTAGCCCAGGGCACGCTCTATCCGGATGTGATCGAGTCTGTGTCGTTTTCCGGCGGGCCCTCTGTGACCATCAAGTCGCATCACAACGTGGGCGGTTTGCCTGAAAAGATGGGCCTGAAGCTGGTCGCGCCCTTGCGCGAGCTCTTCAAGGACGAGGTCCGCGCGCTAGGTCGTGAGCTGGGTTTGCCCCAAAGCTTTATCGGTCGCCACCCCTTCCCCGGCCCCGGTCTGGCGATCCGTTGCCCCGGAGAAATCACACCGGAAAAACTGGATATTCTGCGCAAAGCCGACGCCGTTTACATCGACCAGATCCGCAAGCACGGGCTTTATGATGAGATCTGGCAGGCCTTCGTCGCGATCCTGCCCGTGCGCACCGTGGGGGTCATGGGGGATGATCGAACCTACGATTATGCCTGCGCCCTGCGGGCTGTGAACTCCGTCGATGGGATGACAGCGGATTATTATCCTTTCAGCCACGACTTTCTGGGTGAGACCGCGACGCGGATCATCAACGAGGTGCGCGGGATCAACCGGGTGACGTATGATATCACGTCCAAACCCCCGGGCACGATCGAATGGGAATAACCCTGAAAGGGCAGCTGCGCTGCGGGCCTGAGGACGCCAGGATTGTGCGCGCCGCCCTGCCCGACCATATCCGGCTGAGCCGCGCCGAGCCGGGATGCGAGCATTTTGAGATTGAGGAAAGCGCCCCCGGCGTTTTCTCGGTCGAAGAACGGTTCGAGGACGACGCGGCGCTGCTTGCGCATCAGACGCGCACCCGCGCCTCTGAGTGGTGGCGAAAGACCGGGCATATCCCCCGCGACGTCCGGCGCACAGACACATGAGTGTGTCCTCGGACACAGAGGCGGCCCCGGCTGACATCCTGCGCGCCGGGCTCTTCATGCTGGGGGCTGTGGGGTCGTTTTCGCTCATGGCGGTGGCCGGTCGTGAGGTGAGTTTCGAGCTCGATACTTTCGAGATAATGATGTACCGCTCAATTATCGGCTTCTGTGTCGTTCTGGCCTTTGGCGCGGCCTTCCAGCGTTTGCGCGACGTCAACACAACGTCGATGGGTTTGCACATCACACGAAACATCTTTCATTTCGCAGGTCAGAACCTTTGGTTCTATGCGATCACGCTCATTCCTTTGGCACAGGTATTTGCCCTGGAATTCACCACCCCGCTCTGGGTGTTGAGCCTGGCGCCGCTGATGCTGGGTGAAAGAGTGACCAGAGTGCGCTGCATCGCTGCATTGGTTGGGTTTGCCGGTATTCTGGTCGTGGCACGCCCAAGTCCCGAGACCCTCAATATCGGCACCCTGAGCGCCGCGGCCGCCGCGATTGGTTTCGCCGGGACCGTCATATTCACTAAAATTCTGACGCGCCGACAGGGCCTGATCTGTATCCTCTTCTGGATGACAGCGCTGCAAAGTCTTTTCGGTTTGGGATTTGCCGGATTTGACGGCGATATCGCCCTGCCGTCGATGGCCGCCCTGCCCTGGCTGATCGTGATTGCGCTTTGTGGTCTGACCGCGCATTTTTGTATCACGTCAGCCTTATCCATCGCGCCCGCGACGCTGGTTTCTCCCGTGGACTTTCTGCGCCTGCCCGTCATCGCTTTCGTGGGCTACCTGCTCTATTCGGAACCGGTCGATCTCTTCGTCTTCGTAGGCGCGGTGATGATTTTCGGCGCGAATTATCTCAATTTGTGGTCCGAGACACGCGCGAGACGGGCTTAACGCGGGTGTTTTTGTTGTAATTTGGTAACAAAAAGACCACCTGACGTTGCGTCAACTTCGTCTGACGTAGCGTTAAAATTGTCCTGTCACCAAGCTGTGACCTAGACGGCTTGGAACCGTGGAGGAGAGGACATGACAAACAAGATCAGCTTGGCAGCGACCGCACTTGCACTGACCGCCGGGGCGGCTCAGGCCGGCAGCATCCAGCGCGATACGGACAGATCCCAGATCCTGTTCGAAGAAGGTAAAAACTATCTGGAATTTTCCGTTGTGACGTTTACAGGCGAAATCAGCGGGACCGGAACAAACGCCGTTTTTCCCCTCGGTGGTCTGCAATCCGGTAATATCTTCGAGAACTATCAGTCCTACGGCCTGGGCTATAAACTCGACTTGAACGAAAAGCTCACATTGGCCGTCGTGGCCAACAACCCCGTGGGTGCCGATGTCGCCTATCCCACGCGCCTTTATCCCTTCGCGGGCTCCACGGCAGAGATTACATCGCTCGCTCTGACCGGCTATGCGAAGTACCAGTTCAACGAGAATTTCAGCGCGTATGGCGGTCTGCGGTTGCAACGACTGGATGGCGCGGTCAACCTGCAAAGCCTGCTTGGGGCCTATGCACTCGACGTGAATGACGATTATGCCTTCGGCTATGTGCTTGGGGCGGCGTATGAAATTCCGGACATCGCCATGCGTGTGGCGCTGACATACGAATCCAAGATCGAGCACGACTTTGTCGACAATAACGGCGCGCCGTTTGACGTGGAAATCCCGCAAGCGGTGACCTTGCACGGGCGCACCGGTATATCGCCGACAATGCTGGTCTTCGGGTCCGTCCGCTGGCAGGAATGGTCTGAATTTGATGTCGCACCACCCGACTTTCTGACGGACCCTGCAAACCCAAGCGGTCTGCCCATCGCCTTCGGGACGGATGATTTCTTTACCTACGAAATCGGCCTTGGTCGCAAATTCAGCGAAAACTGGTCCGGTGCCGCCACGCTTGGCTATGAGACATCGGGCGACGTTCCTGTCGGCAACCTTGAAGGCAAGGATGGCTACATCAGCTATGGGCTGTCGGCCAAGTATTCGACAGAGGCCTATGACGTCTCCGTCGGTGTGAAGTATTTCGACCTTGGCGATGCCACCACCACGACGATTGCCTCGGACTTTTCCGGCAACGAAGTGATTGCCTTTGGTGTGAAACTGGGCTGGCGTTTCTGATCGGCACACCCGTGACATTGTGAGCCCCGCCTTTTGGCGGGGTTTTTTGCGTCAGCGGTCATGCCATGCGCTTTGCGTTTGACCGGACGTAACCGTCTGGCTAAAGCGTGTCGCGATAAACCTGATAGATAGCGGGTCATGAAACGCCGCAAGATTTTTGTTGATGCACGCCCTTGGCCTTTATCTGGTGTCTCAGGTTGATGGCGAAATACTTTGGGTCTGACGCACCCTGAGGAGCGCCCGATGATCTACGCCACCCCCGATGACTGGCTCGCCGCGCCACGCAAGCGCGTGTTGATCTACGGCATGTCGGGCTTGGGCAAAACGCATATGTCCAGCCTGTTGCGCGATACCGGCGCGTGGTTTCACTACTCCATAGATTACCGCATCGGGACACGCTACATGGGCGAGTTCATCGCCGACAATGCCAAAGCCCACGCCATGCAGGTGCCTTTTCTGCGTGATCTTCTGTTGAGCGACTCGATCTATATCGGCTCCAACATCACATTTGCCAATCTTGCGCCGGTCTCGACCTATCTGGGAAAGCCCGGATCACCCGATCACGGGGGATTGCCAATGGATGAATATCGCCGCCGGCAGGAAGAATTCCGGCGCGCCGAGATCGCCGCATTGACCGATACCGGATACTTCATCGCGCGTGCCGAACGCCTTTACAGCTATCCGCACTTTGTGTGCGACACGGGCGGATCAATTTGCGAATGGGTGGATGGCGACGACCCCAACGATCCGCTTTTGTCCGAGCTGGCGTCGCAATGCCTGCTGATCCGGCTCGAAGGGTCCGACGCCCATCGTCAGGAATTGATCCGGCGCTTCGATCGCGCGCCAAAGCCCATGTGCTATCAGGCGGAGTTTCTTGAAAACGCCTGGTCGGATTATCTAAATGAAACCAATCTGTCAGAGGCCAAAGTTAATCCTGACGACTTTATCCGCTGGACCTATGTCCGTGCCCTTGCGCATCGTGCGCCACGATACGAGGCCATGGCCCGCTGGGGTGTCAGCATCAGCATGGATGAGGTGGCCGCGATCACCTCTGCTGACGCATTTGAGAGCCTGGTTGCCACCGCTCTTGAGCGCCGCGCTGCAGCCCCTATCTGAGCTAGACGCTCCGTCGACCCCGAAAGCTTCCCATGCCAATCAAACTGCCCGCCGAATTGCCTGCCTTCGATGTCCTCTCAAGCGAGGGCGTGATGATCATGTCCGAGGATCAGGCGGCGCGGCAGGACATCCGCCCCTTGCGGATTGGCTTGCTCAATCTCATGCCGAAGAAAATTCAGACGGAAACCCAGTTTGCCCGTCTGATCGGCGCGACGCCTCTGCAGATCGAACTGTCCCTGATCCGGATGTCGGACCACCGGGCGAAAAACACCGCTGCGGCGCATATGGAAAGCTTCTACAGGCCCTTCGACGCGGTGGCGCAATCGGGCGAGAAATTCGATGGATTGATCATCACCGGTGCCCCGATCGAACATCTGGACTTCGAAGAGGTCACCTATTGGGATGAACTGCGCCGGGTCTTCGACTGGACGAGATCGCATGTCCACGCAACCTTTGGTGTTTGCTGGGGCGGGATGGCGATGATCAACCACCTGCACGGCGTGCAAAAACACATGCTCCCGGACAAGGCTTTCGGGTGTTTTCGCCATCGAAACATGGCACCGTCATCGGTGTATCTGCGTGGCTTTTCAGATGATTGCGTGATTCCCGTCAGCCGCTGGACGGAAATGAAGCGCCCAGAAATAGAGAGTGTGGACGGTCTGAGAATTCTGCTCGACAGCGACGCCGTCGGACCCTGCCTTGTCGAGGACGCCGCGCATCGCGCGCTCTACATCTTCAATCATCTTGAATATGACAGCGATACGCTGAAGCAGGAATACGACCGGGATGTCGACGCGGGCACACCGATTGAGGTGCCGTGCAATTACTATCCGGGCGATGATCCGGCGCAGCCACCCCAGAACCGGTGGCGCAGCCATGCGCACCTGCTTTACGGCAATTGGCTGGCCGAGATCTATGAAACAACACCCTACGACATCAACAAGGTGGGACTGGAGACCACAGACCGCAGAGCCTTGCAGACATGAAGCTCCTGCTTCTGCTTGCCGCGGCAGTCTTTGCCGTGACTGTGATTGTACTCCTGAAGGCCCGCGCCCATGAAGCCCAGGCTGAGGCCGCCTTTCCGCCCGAAGGCGAGTTTATCGATGTCGACGGTATCCGGGTACATGCGGTTGTCCGGGGCGCGTCAGACGCCCCGCCGCTTGTGCTGATCCATGGCTCATCCGGGAACACACGGGACTGGACGCTGGACATCGTGCCAAGGCTTGCCGAACATTATCGCGTGATCGTTTTCGATCGTCCGGGGCTCGGCTATACGCAACGCGCGCCGGGGTCCGGTGTCAGCGGTGGCGAAACTATCACCGAGCAAGCAACGTTACTTCAAAAGGCCGCGACGATGCTCGGAGCCGACAGGCCGATTGTTCTGGGCCATTCCTATGGCGGCGCGGTGGCGTTGGCCTGGGCGGTCCACCATCCCGATGGGCTCTCGGCTCTGGTGGCTGTCTCGGCTGCCTCGCATCGCTGGGATACAGGTCTGTCCACCTACTACAAAATCTTGTCGCATCCGCTTCTCGGGCCGCTGGTTATCCCCCTGCTGACCGCCTTCGTGCCCGATACGAAAGTCGAGCGTGAGGTCGCCGCTGTTTTCAAGCCGGATGCGGTGCCAGACGGGTATCTGGCCCATTTTGGCGCGGGCCTGACACTGCGACGAACCTCGATGCGCGCAAACGCGCTCCAGCGCGCGGGATTGCTGGACGAAATCACCGCGCTGATGCCACGCTATGGGGACATCGCAATCCCGGTCGAGGTGTTACACGGGACCGCCGATACCCTGGTCTGGTCCGCCATCCATTCGGAACCTCTGTCCCGCGCGATCCCTGGCGCGTCTCTCACCTTGCTGCCGGGAACAGGTCATATGCCGCACCATGCCGCCCCGCAGGCCATCATCGACGCCATTCACCGCGCCGCCCGCCGCTCAGGCCTTGAGCCAAAAGCGATGCGCACCCCCTGATTGCGTGAATCGGAGTCACATTCCATACTGAGCCAAAAGGACAGTGATATGGAGTTGCCTTTCGACGGTGCAATCAGCGCCTACTACAAGAATGACGCGCCGAAACATCTGCGAAAGCAGGTTGAGGATGCGAAGAAGAACGACATTCTCTCCGGCAGCTTTCCGTATTCAGAGAGGATGGACAAAGACGCGTACGAAGATCAGCTGCACGCGCTTCAGATCGAATTGATGCGCCTGCAGGCCTGGGCCAAGGAAACCGGCGCACGTATCGTGATCGTTTTCGAAGGTCGGGACGCCTCTGGCAAAGGAGGAACAATCAAACGCTTCCGGGAATACCTCAACCCACGAGGCGCGCGCGTGGTTGCCTTACCCAAGCCGACGGAAAACGAAGCCACGCAATGGTATTTCCAACGCTACATCCCGCATCTGCCCGCCGCTGGCGAGATCGTGTTCTTCGACCGCAGCTGGTACAATCGCGGTGTGGTCGAACACGTTTTCGACTTTTGCACCGATGAGCAGCGCGAGACGTTTTTTCGACAGGTGCTGCCCTTTGAGCAAATGCTGCTGGATGATGGGATCCTTCTCACAAAGTTCTGGCTGAATGTCGGGCGCGCCGAACAATTGCGACGGTTTCTGGCCCGGGAAAGCGATCTTCTCAAACAATGGAAGCTCAGCTGGATCGACGTTGAGGGTCTGCGCCGCTGGGACGCCTATAGCTCCGCTATCGGCGAAACCCTGAAACGAAGTCACACCGCCGCGGCCCCCTGGACGATCCTGCGTACCGACGACAAGCGGCGCGCCCGGCTTGCCGCCATACATCACGTGCTCTCAGGGATCGAGTATCACCGCAAGGGCACGCACGCGAAAGGCGGACCGGACCCGCTGATCTGCGGTGGTCCGGATCTGTGGGATCACGAGGATCATGCCTAAGACAGCCTATCACCACGGCGATCTGCGACAGGCCCTGGTGGATGCGGCGCTGGACGTGATGATGCGGGATGGCCTGCCCGACTTTACTCTGGCGCGCGCCGCCAAGGCTGCCGGGGTCACGCCCGCCGCCGTTTATCGCCACTTCACAGACCGCCGTGATTTGCTCGCCGAAGTCGCCCGTCAGGGTCACGAGAGACTGGCGTTCCTCACATCGCATGCCGAAAACACAGCCGATCCGGCGACGGCAATCCTGGATTATGCCGGCGCATTTTCCGATTTTGTCCGGTCTTTCCCAGGTCATTTCTGCGCAATGTCTCCCGGCATCGTTCCCACCGATCAGACCGCGCTCCTTGCCGATGCTGTCGCACGCAGCGATGCCATTCTGATGCGGTTATGTGTTCGACTGGGCGAAGCATCCGGCGCAGAGCTGCCCCCGGAGGATATTGCCCGACATATTCAGGTGCTTTGCCGGGGACTGGTTCAGAGCGCGTGCAACACGCAGGGTGACACGCTGCGTTCCGCGCTTGCCGTCTATCTCAGGGGGCTCGGCCTGAGCCCGCCAATCCGATGACAGGGTCCGAACGCTAGGGCGCCAGCAGATCCGCCAAATGCTTCCCGGCGCGTTGAGCCCCGGCGACCGACAGGTGGTCCTGATCCACGAGAAGCGCGCGACCCTCACTCAACCAGGCGTACCGGTTCGCATCCCGGAATACCTCATCCAGCGCCATGATCTCCACCAGTGGTCCAGCCTGTGCATCCAGAGCGGTATTGGCGCGCGATTGCAGCGCATCATGGTCTTCGGCCGACACGGAGTGCTCTGCAAAAAGGCCGCGCGCCACATTCTCTTCGAGACGAAGCAGCAGCGCACGCTCGATCATGTGCCGCGGAAAGACCTTTTGTGCTGGGATCTGACGCAAAAGAACAACGCGTATCCCGACGTCGGTAAACGCCTGCACTGTCTGTGACAGACCCTTTTGCAAAGCCTCCAAAGCGGATTGGGGATCCCGGTCGAAGGCCTCGCCGTCGACCCGTAGCGCAAATTTGGGGATCGGATCGTCATATGAATCCGTCGCATAGAGCGACCAGCGCGCAACCAGAAACACCGTCGACACACCCATGTCTATGAATCGTTGCACGACCAGTTCATTGGCGGTTCTGCAATAGTCCGGGTCGGCGAAAGGATTTGCCGTTGTCACACCCAGGAGGGGAGGACACGCTGGTGTTGTGGCCCCGACGATCCTGGCGTTCAGAACATCAGCGACCGGTTGGAGACCGGGCATCAGGGACAAGGCATGGCTGTCTCCCATCAGACCGACGATCTCCTGCGGCTCCTCCGTTGTATACAGGTCGCACAAGAGGTCTGTTTCGGACAGAAGATCCCGGCCCGGCATGCATTCGTCGAAGCGAAAAGGATCTTCGACATCTGCAAGCAAACGTTCAAAGTAAGGGGTCTGGGCGGAGGCGAGCCGCCCTCGAAAACCTTCCGTGCTTAACCCGACCTGCCCAAAGGCGAAGAACGCACAAAGACCTGCGATACTCGCCGCAAAGAGCCCCGTCCGGTTCGGGAAAAGCGGCAGAGGTTTTTTCCGGAAAGGCTGTTCGACAAATCGCCATGTCAGTGCAGCCAGACCCAACGACGCAACGGCCAGCCCCATCATCAAGAGCAGTGAAGGCTCTTCCACCGACATTATGCGGGCGAAGGCAAAGAGCGGTTGGTGCCACAGATAGGCGGAATACGATATCAATCCGACACCAACAAAAGGCGTGATCGACAAAACGCGCGCCGTCAAAGTCCCCGGCGCAGCATACAAAATGATCAGCATCGTGCCGATCACCGGCAGCAAGGTATAGAGCGATGGAAAGGGAACCAGCCCGTCATAGACAAAGATCGCGACAAGGATCATCGCCAGCCCGAGACCGGCCAGTGCCTCATTGCCGCGCAGGTTGCGTCCCCGCAGCCAGACCGCGCAGAGCGACCCCGCCAGCAACTCCCAGAAGCGCGAAAAGGTAAAAAAGAAGTTCTCGTCAGGGTAGTTGCGCCATCCCCATTCGCTGATACCCAGCGACAGCGCCGCAATTATCAGAAACACAGCCGAGTAAAGCCCCGCGCGGAACGTGCCGAGCGCCATGAGAAGCAGGGGAAACAGGATATAGTATTGCTCTTCAATCGCCAGGCTCCACGTATGGAGAAGCGGCTGCATTTCAGATTCGAGATCAAAGTAGCCGGTATATTCCCAGAAATGGACGTTCGACGCGAACAACGCCGTAAACTTCATGCTCCGCGCAAAGCCTTCGAACAGGAAAGGCGGCATCCAGACCCATGCCAGCGCAGCGGTGACAAGCATCACGACAAACAAAGCTGGCAAAATCCTGCGGGCGCGGCGTTCGTAGAACTGGAGCAGACTGTAACGACCCGCCTCGCGGTCCGCGATGAGAATGGAGGTGATCAGGTATCCCGAAATGACAAAGAAGACATCCACGCCGACGAAGCCGCCGGAGAAAACGGACAAACCGGCATGGAACAGAATAACCGGCAGCACCGCGACTGCGCGTAGACCGTCAATCTCACGTCTGTACTGCATTACGCCTCCATCGCGCCGGCTCGTTTTCGGCCGGATTCTGAAGAGGACCGTTACACCGAAGCCGTTCAACAGAAAAGGGCCGCTCGAAAGCGACCCTCGGGATCGTGTCGCGATCCGGTAAAATTAACGTTTGGAGAACTGGAAGCTGCGACGCGCCTTGCGCTTGCCGTACTTCTTGCGTTCCACCACGCGGCTGTCGCGTGTGAGAAACCCGGCCGCCTTCAACGGCGCTCGCAGGCTTGGATCATAAAGCTGCAGAGCTTTCGAAATGCCGTGCTTCACCGCCCCGGCCTGACCGGAAAGCCCGCCGCCTTTCACTGTCGCCATGACGTCAAACTGATCTTCAACGCCCGCGACGCTGAATGGTTGGCGCAGGATCATCTGCAACACCGGACGCGCAAAATAGGCGTCCATCTCTTTGCCATTCACGCTGACCTTGCCAGAGCCCGGCTTGATCCAGACCCGCGCGACAGCATCCTTTCGTTTGCCTGTCGCATAGGACCGGCCCAGATCGTCGCGAACAGGTTCACGCGGCGCTGTCTCTGTTTGTGCCACAGGCGCTTCGGCACCTTCTGCGACAGCTTCGAGATCTTCGAGTGTTTTGATTTCGTCAGCCATTGTCAGGACACCCGTGTGTTTTTCTTGTTCATCGACTTCACATCCAGCACTTCAGGGCTTTGTGCGTCATGGGGATGTGCCTCGCCCGCGTAAACGCGCAGATTGGTCATCTGCTTACGCGCCAGACGGTTGGACGGCAGCATACGCTTCACCGCCTGCATCACAACGCGCTCGGGATGTGCGCCTTCGAGGATCTGGCCAGTCGTACGGGATTTGATCCCGCCGGGATAGCCGGTATGCCAGTAATTCGGCTTGTCCCGTTTGTTGCCCGTCACCTGCACCTTTTCGGCGTTGATGACGATCACATTGTCGCCCATGTCCTGGCTGGGGGTAAAGCTCGGCTTGTGCTTGCCGCGCAACCGCATCGCGATAATCGAGGCAAGACGGCCCAGTACGACGCCCTCGGCATCGATGACCACCCATTTTTTCTCGATCTCCGCCGGAGTCGCAGAATAGGTTTTCATTGTTCGGTATATCCGATGTTGTTTCGTTCGCTATCAGGCGCAAGTGGCCCGACGGGATGGCGCGGTTATACGCGAGGCATAAAACAGGTCAAGCGCCGCAGAGTAAAATAAACATATATAAAACAATGATTTGGAATTTAGGTATTATTTTACCCCATAAATCCACCGACCGAAATTATCAGATATCAACGTTCAGCGGCGGCGCGGCCAGCAGGTCCGACATGGCCTGCAATGCGGCCTCAAACTCTGACACCGCAAGATTGCTATCCAGACTCAGGCGTACCGCATTCGGGGCCTGCCCATCCGCCAGGGCGAATTCATCTGCCGGTTTCACCCGAATACCTTTCGCCTCGCAGGCCCGTGCGAAGGTTGACCCCCGCCAGCCCTGGGGCAGCTTCAGCCACAGAAACGGTGCATCGACGCGCCAGTTTATCTCCCATTGACCCAGCCGGTTGACCGCCAGTTGCACGCGTTGGGCGATCCGGTCGCGTACCGCGACACGAAAGCGTTCGGCCTCGCCGGATCGCAGGAGCGCCGCGCCGATATCGACCACAATCTGGGGCAAGCCGTAGAACGTCGATTGCGCCACCTGCCGGGCGTGAAGACCCTGGCCGGTCGGCGCGACAGCGTAGCCAAATCGCAACGACGCCGAGACCGTCTTGCTCAGCGATGAAATGAACCACGCCCGTTCCGGACACAGCGCCCGATAGGCCGGGAAGTCCGGACGGGTGATTGTATGACAATCGTCCTCGATGATCTGCAACTGATACTTGCGCGCCAGAAGCGCAATCTGCTGGTGGCGCTCGGGTGTTGTGTATGTTGTTGTCGGACTGTGCACTTCGGCGGAGGTCAGCAATACCTGTCCGCCATGCTGGCGCAGCGCCTCTTCCATGCGGTCAGGCCGAATGCCCTGATCGTCCATTTCGATCCCGATCAAACGTGCGCGCAACAGACGCGCCGCATGCCGAACACCCGGGTAGCAGAGCGCCTCTGTCAGGATAATGGGCGTGGCCCCGTGCAAAATCGCCTGCAGCGCAGAGATACAAGCCTTCTGCGCGCCGAGGCCCAGCACGACATCGTCTGCGCGGACCCGTCCCGCGCGATCCGGCCCAATCCACTCCGCGACAGCGACCCGCGCGGCATAGTCCGTGCTTTCGTTGGGATAGTCGATGTAGTCATGGCCACTGCCTCGCGCCAGATCGCCCATGACCTTACGGATAGCAGCATCCTGACCCACATCCGGCACATGGACGCCCCGGAAATCAATCATTCCGTCGGGGACATGGGGGATCAGCGGCGCAGCCGCAATTTCCGTATCTTGCACGGGAGCAGCCAACGTTCCGCTTACGAATGTGCCGCGCCCGACATTGGTCTCGACGAGACCCTCTTCCGCCGCCATTTTGTACGCCCGCGCCACGGTTCCCGGCGTAATTCCCAATTCCCAGGCAAGCTCGCGTACCGGTGGCAGTTTCGTCCCCGCCGGCAGCTTGCCGGATCGTACTGCATCACGCATTGATTGTATCAATACAATATACTTTGATCTGACAGAATCGCTTAAATCTGGTATCCATATTGTATCGGTCACAATGTTTCTCTCGCATGACGTGAAGGAACTCCGTACACTACTATCACAATCGCTTGATTGTATCAATACAATTTGATCTTGAAAGGATCCCGCAATGCCCGGTTTGACCTTGTCCGACCGCGCGACGCTGGCCCAGCTCAGCGCGCGCTCTTCCCTGCCTGCCGCGTCACGCGTGGCGCTACGTTTGGCCTGGATCCTGGCCCAATGGAGCCATCGACGCCGCTCGCGCTCGCACCTGGCTGATCTCGATGATCGCATGTTGAGCGATATCGGCATGTCTGCCCGCGAGGCAAATTACGAGGCGCAAAAATGGTTTTGGAGACCGTAGCGTCCCTGAGACGGTCTCTTCCACCTGGGCCGGGTCAATCCCGGCCCCTTTTTGATGCCGCCGGACCCTGCCAGCCCTCATGCTTGTGACCGAACGTCTGACGCTGCGCGCTTTCCGAAAGGCCGATGCCGAGGATTTTGCGGCGCTTCATGCCGATCCCCTTGCCATGCGGGATTACGGGGTGACGTTTTCACGTGATCATTCTGACGCCCGGCTGGATCGTATCATCGCGGCGTGGCGGCATGACGGGTACGGCCGTTACGCGGTGTTCTTGGGCGAACACTTCGCGGGATATGTTGGTGTGATGCACCGCGCCAGCCCTGATCACCCCCTTGGTGCGCACGACGAAATCGGCTGGCGTCTATCAAGCCGGTTCTGGGGGCGCGGGATTGCCACAGAGGCTGCAAGCGCGGTGCTAGAGCATACCTCGGAAAGGTTGGGGCAGACCCGCATTCTTGCCTACACGGCGCAGGATAATCTTGCCTCTCAAGCCGTGATGACACGGCTTGGATTGATCCGGATGCCCGACCTGGACTTCGCGTTCCCCTACCCGCCGTACTTTGACACCTGGCGGGGACTGGTCTGGCGCGTGCCGCCTCACTTTGGTGGAATGGAGTAGGTCATGCTCGCCCGGGCAACGACCCGGTCTTCCCCGTCTGAACAGATCAGCACATCGCCAACGGCCAAGACGCGTCCGACCTTCAGGAGACGGCAGGTCGCGATAAGATCTCGTCCCGCCGCCGGTTTGCGCATGAAGTCTATGGACGCACTTGTCGTAACCGCCAGAGCCTCTCGACCAATATGCGCCAAGAGCGCCATGTAGACGGCGCAATCGGCCAGCGCAAAAATCGAAGGACCGGACACGGTGCCGCCGGGGCGCAAGTGATGCTCCTTAACATTAAGCCGCACCTGCAATTCGTCCTCCTCCAGCCGTTCGATCGAAAACGCGCCTTCCACTTGCGGGAAGACCTCGTCGAGGAACGCGGCCAATTCGGTTGCATCCATCACCAGCACAATGCTTTCCTCCGCTCGATGTCCGGCCTATGAAGGACCACAGCATGCAAAGAGAGACAAGATGGCAATCCTGATCCGAGAAGATGACGGTGCGGTGGCGCGGCTCACGCTGAACAGCCCTTCAAACCTCAACGCGCTGTCCGATGAGATGCTCGGCGCGCTGAAGGATACATTCGATGCGATCTCAAATGATCGGTCTATTCGCGCCGTAACGCTAGCGGGGGCCGGAAAGGCGTTCTGCGCAGGTCATGACCTGCGCGAGATGACCGCGGGGCGTCAGGCAGAAGACGGCGGCAAAGCCTATTTTGCGGATCTCTTCCGCCGCTGCGCCGGTGTCATGACCGCAATCCGGGACCTGCCGCAACCCGTGATCGCGGCGCCTCACGGCATTGCCACCGCCGCCGGATGTCAGCTTGTGGCGTCGTGTGATCTGGCGCTGGCGGCGGACGGCACGCGGTTTGGAGTTAATGGTGTTAACATTGGTCTGTTTTGTTCCACGCCCATGGTGGCGCTCAGCCGGAACATCCCCCGCAAGGCCGCGTTCGAGATGCTGACCACCGGCCGTTTCATAGAGGCACCGGAGGCGGAAAAACTGGGCCTTATCAATCGGGTGGTCCCCGAAGAAGATCTTGAGAACGCCACGCTTGATCTGGCGCGCACGATTGCGGAAAAGCTGGGCAGCGTCGTGAAGATCGGGAAACAGGCCTTTTACCGCCAGATGGAATTGGGGCTGGATGAGGCCTATCAATATACAGGCGATGTTATGGTCGATAACATGCTTTATCGGGACACAGAGGAAGGCATCGCCGCCTTTCTTGAAAAACGCCCGCCCGACTGGCAGCACTGGCCCGATAAACGCGCGCAGCCCGCTCACCGCGGCCCGTAGCAGGCGCCTGTATTGCTCTTAAGGCACGAATTATGGCAGAGACACTCAACATCGTCGGTGGCGGCATGGCCGGATCGGAGGCCGCCTGGCAGGCAGCCAAGATGGGTGTGCCTGTCGTGATCCATGAAATGCGCCCAAAGGTCGGAACCTTCGCCCACCAGACCGGTGATCTGGCCGAAATGGTCTGCTCCAACTCCTTCCGGTCGGACGACCACGAGCAGAATGCCGTTGGCCTCCTTCATTGGGAAATGCGGGCCGCGGATGGGCTGATCATCAATCTGGCGGACCGCCACCGATTGCCAGCGGGCGGCGCCCTCGCTGTCGATCGGGACGCCTTTGCCCAGGATGTGACAAGACACCTGAAAGCGCACCCTCTGGTCACTGTAAAATATCATGAAATCAGCACTCTGCCAAAGGACGGTCAGTGGATTTTTGCCACGGGGCCTCTCACCTCACCCGCGCTTGGCGCGGTCATCGCACAGATGACGGGCGAGGACCGCCTGGCTTTCTTCGATGCGATTGCTCCGATTGTTCATGCAGACAGTATCGACATGACCCGCGCCTGGCGGCAATCGCGCTATGACAAGGGCGAGACCGAGGAGGAGCGCACCGCCTATATCAATTGCCCGATGAACCGTGACCAGTATGACGCGTTTATCGATGCCCTGCTCAGCGCTGAAAAAACCGAGTTCCATCCAGGTGAGACAGCGGGGTATTTTGACGGCTGCCTGCCTATCGAAGTTATGGCCGAACGCGGGAGGGAAACGCTGCGTCACGGCCCCATGAAACCCGTAGGTCTTACCAATCCACATGCGCCAGACGTGAAACCGCACGCGGTCGTACAGCTTCGCAGAGACAACGCTTTGGGCACATTGTATAACATCGTGGGCTTTCAGACCAAGATGAAGTACGGCGCTCAATCCTCTGTTTTTCGGATGGTTCCCAGCCTTGAGGAAGCGGGATTTGCGCGGCTGGGTGGGATACATCGCAACACGTTTCTGAACGCACCGACCCTGTTGGATGATCAGATGAGGCTGCGGTCTCAACCCAATATCCGTTTTGCCGGTCAGATCACGGGGGTTGAAGGTTACGTGGAATCCGCCGCCATGGGTCTTTTGGCCGGTCGGCTTGCTGCGGCAGAGCTCCTGGGTCGTCCCCTGCCCGGTCCGCCCCCGGACAGCGCCATGGGCGCTCTGGTTTACCACATCACAGGCGGCGCGGACGCCAAGACGTTTCAACCCATGAATGTCAATTTCGGATTGTTCCGCCCGGTCGATGGTCTGAAAGCCGGACGCAGGGGTCGTCGCGACCGCTACCGCGCCTATACGGATCGGGCAAAACGGGTCTGGACAGACTGGCTTGCTGTTACCGAACAGAAGGCATCAGGGCTGGACGCACCAGAACCTGTATGATTTTCTTTTGGCATGTCGCGTAAATTCCTCGATTCCGCCTATGGACAGACCTCGCCAGAGGAATTGCGTGATTTCTACGACGACTGGGCGGCATCCTACGATGCGGAAGTCGGTGAAAACGGCTATGTGACGCCCCGTCGCGTCGCGGCGGCGATGGTCGCACATATGCCCACCGATCTTACTGTTCTGGACTATGGATGCGGCACCGGCTTGTCCGGTCTGGCGCTCCGCGCGGCAGGCTTTGACATCCTGCACGGGTTCGATCCGAGCGAAGAGATGCTGTCGCGCGCCGGAGAGAAGAGTATCTACCGCGCGTTGAAAGTGGTGGACGTGGCGGATCCCCGTCCGATTCCCGACGATACCTATGACGCCATTGCCTGTATCGGCGTCATCAGTACCGGTGCCGCCCCCCCGGATACGCTGCATATGGTGATGGAGGCGCTTCGCACAGGTGGATATCTGAGCCTGAGCTTCAATGACCACGCTCTGGCTGATCCGGCCTATGAGGCTGCGCTGGAGACGTGGTTGGAGAGCGGCCGAGCAAGACTCCTGTTCAAGGAATATGGCGATCATCTGCCCGGACGCAACTTGAACTCCAACGTCTATATCGTTCAAAAGACGTGACATTTGCCACACGCTTTGCCCCATCACCAACAGGGCCGCTGCATCTGGGCCACGCGTTTTCCGCCCTGACCGCGTATGATCAGGCGCGCAAGGCGAAGGGTGTGTTTCACCTGCGCCTCGATGATCTGGATGTCAGCCGGTCTCGCGCGGCATGGGCGGAGCAAATCGAACTTGATTTACGCTGGCTGGGTGTCTGCTGGGATGGCCCTGTCTGGCGGCAATCGTCGCGCTTGCCGCGCTATCGCGACGCGTTGCAGCTCTTGTGGGATCGCGGCTTGCTCTATCCCTGCACCTGCAGCCGCGCCGATATTCGTGCAGCCGTCGCAGCCCCGCAGGAAGGCACCCCGGTTCAAGGCCCGGATGGGTTGGTCTATCCCGGCACCTGCCGGCCTGAACGTCCGCCGACGGGTCCTCTGCCCCAGGGCGGTGCCCTGAGGCTTGATATGGCCCGTGCGCTGGCTTGTCTGGCTACTCCTCTGAGCTTTATCGAAACAGGGGCCGGACCTGAGGGAGAAACCGGAACGATCGTGCCGAGAGATATGACCGAGAATGTGGGCGACGTTGTCCTTGCGCGTCCAGGCATGGGGGCGGCCTATCACCTGGCAATCGTGTGCGATGACTTCGATCAGCAGATTACGCATGTCATTCGCGGTGAAGATCTGTTTGATGCAACCCAGATTCACGTTCTGATACAGAGGCTTTTGGGCTTTACTTCACCCACCTATCACCACCATCGCCTGATCCGGGATGGTGCAGGCAAGCGGCTGGCGAAACGGGATGACGCCCGGGCGATTGAAACCTATCGCGCCGATGGGATCAGGGCCTTCGAAATCCGGGAAAAACTCGGCCTCGCGCCGCTCAATCCGTCATCGGTTTCATGATTTCTGTTTCCTCACCCTCCCGCAAGGCCGTGTAAAAGCAGCTGCGACGCCCTGTATGGCAAGCGGCCCCGGTTTGATTTACCAGAACAAGCAGGCAGTCCCGGTCGCAATCAACGCGCATTTCTACCAGTTCCTGAACATGTCCCGATGTGGCGCCCTTGATCCAGAATTCCTGTCGCGACCGACTCCAATACGTCACGCGACCCGTCTCTAACGTCCGCGCGACCGCGTCTGCGTTCATCCATGCCAGCATCAGCACATCACCCGTCCCGGCGTCCTGGGCGATGACGGAAACAAGCCCTGAGTCATTGTACTTAAGTGTCGCAGGGTCAAAGGACATGACGAAAACCTTTTGCAGCACGGCGAGGCTCCTCTATGTAGGGAGAGGACGCAGGACACAAGTGACATGAGCGGCGAAAGCGATCTGATCAACCTATACTCGACGCAGATTCTGGCGCTCGCGTCTGAGCTGCCCCGTGCCGGACGTCTTGAGGCGCCAGATGGCACGGCCACCGCACGGGCGCCGCTTTGTGGATCGACCGTAACGGTGGATATCGCGACAACGGACGGGCGCGTGAGCGATTACGCCGCAAATGTCAAAGCCTGCGCTTTGGGTCAGGCGGCCGCGAGCGTCGTTGCGCATGCGATCATCGGCTGTACTCCGGCAGAGGTCACCGCGGCGCGGGATGCCTTGCGGGCTATGCTGAAATCCAATGGTCCGGCCCCGCAGCCTCCCTTTGGCGGTCTGGATGTCCTGCGCGCCGCGCAGCCCTTTGCCAATCGCCACGCCTCAATCCTGCTGGCTCTTGATGCGGCCGTTGACGCGCTGTCCCAGGTGCGTGCCACAGCATAAAAAAATCCGCCGCTCACGACAGGCGCGGCGGCGGAAGGTGTGCGAATTCCTATAAGGTGTCATCGGGACCGGGGAAGAGGCATAAACCCCGTGGACGAGACAATGGCCGCACCTTCAGGGATAGGGGCGCGACAGGTGACAAACGGAAATCCGCAGGCAGAAACGTAGTCAGACGCGTCACATAAGGCCGGGCAGATACAAACCGCCCAGTAAGGTGACAATCAGAGCGGCCGCACCGAGGAAGTCGGTCAAAAGTGTTTCACGAGAGCGGCTGGCAATCGCTTTAACCTGCATGATCATCGACACTCTCCTTTGCGTGGCACCCATGTGTTAGCTATTTGTTCTCATTTTTTGATCCCGGAGTAAAGAACTTTTTAAGAACATTTGTGAACTTTCCGCTAATATCCAGATGAGGTCACGCTGAAAGCCAGGAAAACAACGCCTATCCGACGCCGATCAATCGAATGGCTTCATCCTGGCCCATCAACCAAAGCAACAGGCGCGCCGCTTCTCCCCGCTGGGTCTTCAGCGTCGGATCGTCCGACAGGAGCTTGCGCGCATCCGACTGTGCGGTGTTCATCAGGCCCTGCTGGCGCTCCAGATCTGCGATCCGGAACCGCGGCATGCCCGATTGCGCGGTGCCAATGAGATCCCCCACGCCGCGCATCTCAAGATCAACTTCGGCGATACGAAACCCGTCCTCGGTGTCGCGTAAAGCTTCCAACCGCTTTTGCGCGCTGTCAGACATCGGGGATTGATACATCATCAGGCAGGTCGATTGCGCAGCCCCACGTCCGACCCGGCCGCGCAACTGGTGCAACTGGGCCAATCCGAAGTAATCGGCGCGTTCAATCACCATGATCGACGCATTGGGCACATCGACTCCGACCTCAATCACCGTTGTGGCCACAAGAACGCCGGTCTGTCCGGCCTGAAAAGCAGACATCGCCGCGTCTTTCTGATCCGGCGGCATCTGCCCGTGTACGAGGCCCACCGCCTGATCGCCAAGCGCCGCGCGCAACCGTTTGAACCGTTCTTCCGCGCTGGAAAGATCGACGCGTTCGCTTTCCTCGACAAGGGGGCAAACCCAGTAGGCCTGACGCCCATCCTGCACGGCGCGCCGCAGCTTTTCGATGACTTCGTCCATCCGGTCCATGTTTACCAAAGCTGTGGTGATCGGTTTGCGCCCCGGCGGCTTTTCATCCAACACGCTCACATCCATGTCGCCATATTGCGCAAGGGCGAGCGAGCGTGGAATGGGGGTGGCCGTCATCACCAACACATCGACGGCCCGACCTTTCTGACCCAGTTCCAGCCGTTGACGCACGCCAAAGCGGTGCTGTTCGTCCACCACGGCGAGGCGCAGATCGATGAAATCCACATCCGGCTGAAAAACGGCATGGGTGCCGACAAGGATCTGGATATCACCCCGTGCAAGCGCTGCCAGTTTGGCGCGCCGCTCCGCCCCCTTGTCCCTTCCGGTCAGAATCTCCAAAACAACGCCAGCCGATTCCGCCATGGGCTGAAGGCCCTGAAGATGCTGTCGGGCAAGAATTTCTGTCGGCGCCATCAGGACCCCCTGCCCGCCGGCTTCCACGGCGATCAAAAGCGCCATGAAGGCCACCAGCGTCTTGCCCGCCCCCACATCGCCCTGAAGGAGGCGGTTCATTCTGTGCGGGGCGGCCATGTCCGCGGCAATCTCTGAAAGGCTTCGGGTCTGGGCGGCGGTCGGCGTGTAGGGCAACGCACCGATCACCCGCGCCTGGCGCGCGCCGGTCCCCTTGGTTGCACGGCCTTTTCCGCGTCTGAAATGTGCGCGCGCAAGGGCCAGAGTAAGCTGATGAGCCATCAACTCGTCATAGGCCAGACGTTCCCGTGCGGGCGTGGTCGCCGCAAGATCGCCGGTCGTTTGCGGCGCATGGGCCTGATCCAGAGCATTTGCCCAATCCGGCCAACCCGCCTGCTCCGACTGCGCGGGATCGATCCACTTCGGTAGTTCGGGTCGTCGCGCCAAGGCCCCCGAGACTGCGCGCGCCATCACCTTCTGTGTCACGCCAGCCGTTAACGGATAGACCGGCTCAAAATCCGGAACATCACCGGCCTCTTCTGGCGAGAGGATATGATCGGGATGCACCATCTGGGCGATCCCGTCGAACAGCTCCGTTTTGCCGGAAACGATCCGCCGCGATCCCGTGGGCAAGACACGGCTGAGATAATCCTCGCGCCCGTTGAAGAACACGAGTTGGAACGCGGTCTCCTGATCTTCGACCTGAATGCGGTAGGGTCGGCCTTTCTGACGCGGCGGCATGTGTCGTCCCACCTGAACCTCGACCGTCACGGTGGCCGGGAGCGGCACGCCCTGCACGCTGGGACGCACGCGCCGGTCGATCACGCCCTGCGGTAGCAGAAACAGCAGATCCCGGGGACGCGTGACGTGAAGCGCAGCCAGATGCGCGGCGGTTTTAGGTCCCACACCAGGCAGTGTTTCGAGCTCTGCAAACAGAGGAAACAGTGGTTCGGGGCGCCCGCTCATGCCTCTCCGACAAGGCGCAGCCAATCGTCTTCATCGATCAGCTCAACGCCCAGTTCCGCGGCCTTTTTCGCTTTGCTCCCTGCGCCAGGCCCGGCAATCACCAGATCGGTTTTGCCGCTCACCGATCCGGACACCTTCGCCCCGAGCGCTTCGGCACGTGCCTTGGCTTCGGCCCGCGTCATCCGCTCCAGCGTGCCGGTGAAGACCACGATTTTCCCGGCCACCGGGCTTTCTTTTGTGTCCGGGCGCGCGGCATCTTCAATGTCGAGCGCGGCCGTGAGGGCATCGATGCTGGCGCGCTCGCCGGGTTGAGCAAAAGCTGTCACGAGGCTGCGCGCCATGACATCGCCCACACCGTCAATCGCCAGCAGACCCTCCCATTCAGGCCCTTCAAAAGCCGATGCCGCATCCATCGCCGAGACAAAGTCACGCCACTGACCATAGCTCCGCGCGATCAGGTTGCTGGCTTGCTCGCCGACATGGCGAATGCCAAGCGCAAAGAGAAGCCGCCCAAAGGAAATGCGGCGTTTGTCCTCGATGGCGCGAAAGAGGTTTTCGGCGCTTTTGTCCCCCCAGCCCTCGCGGTTTTTCAGCTGTTGGAGACCGGAGCCGAAGCGTTCCTCCAGCGTGAAGATATCAGCAGGCTGTGTAATCCATCCGTCGCGGTAGAATTGTTCGACCTGTTTGGCGCCCAAACCCTCGATATCGAAAGCGGCCCGGCTCACGAAATGCTTGAGCCGCTCGACAGCCTGCGCCGGGCAGATCAGCCCACCTGTGCACCGTCTGACCGCATCGCCCGCTTCCCGGATCGCCTCTGCTCCGCATTCGGGACACCGGGTGGGGAAAACATATGGAACGGCCTCGGGCGGTCTTTTGGACAGATCGACATCGGCCACTTTGGGGATGACATCGCCTGCGCGATAGACCTGAACCCAATCCCCCACGCGGATATCCTTACCGCCCCGGATCGCGTTGCCCTTCGCGTCCCAACCCGCGATGTAATCTTCGTTATGCAGGGTGGCATTGCTGACGACCACACCGCCCACGGTCACAGGATGCAGGCGCGCCACGGGGCTGAGCGCGCCGGTCCGGCCGACCTGAATGTCGATCCCTTCCAGCCGCGTCCAGGCCAGCTCGGCCGGAAACTTGCGCGCCAGCGCCCAACGCGGTGTCGCCGACCGCATGCCCAGCCGGCGCTGGAACTCAAGATCGTCGACCTTGTAGACGACCCCATCGATGTCATAGCCCAGCGTCGCGCGGCGCTGTTCGATCTCGCGGTAGTGAGTCAGCATCTCGTCCGGGCCATCGCATCGCTTTGTCAGGGTATTGGTGACAAACCCCAGCGTTGCCAGCCGTTCACTCGCACCCATCTGCGTGTCGGCCAGCGGTTCGCTGATCGCTCCCCAGGCATAGGCGAAAAAGCGCAAGGGCCGGGCTCTTGTGACCGCGGGGTCAAGCTGACGCAAAGAGCCCGCCGCCGCGTTGCGCGGATTGGCAAAGGTCTTTTCTCCCTGCTCCCCCTGTCGGTTGTTCAAATCCTGAAAATCCGCGTCGCTCATATAGACCTCGCCCCGGACTTCGAGAAGGGCCGGTGCGTCTTGCAGGCGCGCTGGGATGTCGGCAATCGTGCGGGCATTCGCGGTGACATTTTCCCCGACTTCCCCGTCACCCCGGGTGGCGGCCTGAACCAGAACACCCTCCTCATAGCGCAAGGACAGACTTAGGCCGTCGATCTTCGGCTCGGCAGTGAACGACAGCGGGGCCTGTGCCTCCAGACCCAGAAACCGGCGGATCCGTTCATCGAATTCTGTGATATCGGCGTCGTCGAAGGCGTTGGACAGGCTGAGCATTCGACGCTCATGCGTCACCTTGGCGAAGCCTTCCGAAGGTGCGGCACCGACCCGCCGACTGGGACTATCGCTGCGCATCAGATGCGGAAACCGTTCCTCGATCGCGGCGTTACGTCTCTTCAGAGCGTCGTAGTCGGCATCGCTGATCCTGGGGGCATCCTCGGCGTGATAGGCTCTATCGGCGTCCAGCAACATATCTGCCAGGCGGGCCAGTTCGGCTCGCGCTTCTGTTTCTGTCA
>ERZ1740060.324-NODE-324-length-33050-cov-7.895408_pt1 | contig 33050 bp, 29 predicted proteins | sample MGYA00581743_ERZ1740060 | MGnify/ENA primary metagenome ERZ1740060 (study PRJEB43018, sample SAMN04849235) | marine metagenome | isolation source: floating plastic debris | place: Pacific Ocean | collected 2008-08-27 | study: EMG produced TPA metagenomics assembly...
CCCACCACATCAAAAAAAAGCTCAGCCCAAAGGGAATGGCGCTCAGAAAAATCCAAGGATAGCGTCGACCCCAGCGGCTGCGGGTGCGATCGCTGAGCATCCCCACCACCGGGTCGTTGACGGCATCCCAGACCTTGCCAATCAACAGTACCGTCCCCGCCGCCAAAGGGTTAATGCCCCCCACATCGGTCAAAAAGATCAAAAATGAGAAGGCAATTAAATTCGAGGTCATGCCAGAGCCCATATCCCCAGCGCCATAGGCCAGTTTGGTCCAGAGGGAAAGGCGGGGCTCAGCGGGCGCGGCAGTAGGGGAGGAGGTCATGGGTTAAGGCGATACCTCAAATGGCGGTGTAACAGTAGTATCATGGCTCAATTCAAAACCCGCGATCGCCATGGCTGACCTCCACGTCTCTTGGGACGATTACCACCACCTGACGGAAAAGCTAGCTCTGCAGGTGTACGAATCGGGCTGGCAGTTTAACCAAATTGTCTGCTTGGCGAAGGGGGGCTTGCGGGTGGGGGATATCCTCTGTCGGCTGTTTGATGTGCCGCTGGCGGTGCTCTCAGTCGCCTCCTATGGTGGGGAAAACAATCAGACCCGAGGCTCGATCACGTTTTCGCGGGATATGGCCATGACCACGGCAAATGTGGGCAACCGGGTGCTGCTGGTGGATGACCTAGTGGATTCTGGAGCGAGTTTGCAGCGCACGGTACGCTGGCTCGACCACAAGTACGGCTTCTACATCGATGAAGTGCGGACGGCGGTGCTGTGGCACAAGGCCTGCTCGATAATTGAGCCAGACTATTACGGCCAGCATTTACCGAACAATCCCTGGATTCACCAGCCCTTTGAGAAGTATGAACGGATGGATTTGGCAGAACTGGCCGCTCAACATAAACCGCCCCTGTGGGTTGTTGCTGTGGGCACAACCGCGATGGCGGTTGTTGTGGTGGTCATCGGCTGGGGGGTGGGCGCCTTAAGCTGCGCTGCCCTGCTGGCCCGCTATGGCTTAGACGTGCTCGTCTGCGAAAGTCATACCCTACCAGGGGGAGCCGCCCACGGCTTTGAACGCCAAGGCTTCCAGTTCGATTCCGGTCCCTCCCTTTATTCCGGCCTCTCTTATTCCCCTTCGACTAACCCCCTCCGCCATGTGCTGGATGCGATCGGCGAATCGCCCCAATGGCGCACCTACAAAACCTGGGGTTGCTGCTTGCCCGAGGGCACCTTTGACATCGCCGTCGGGGCCGAGTCCTTTGGTGAAGCCCTAGCGGAACTGCGCCCCCCCACTGCATTAGCCGAGTGGCAGCATCTGCAGCAGGTTATGGTCCCTTACGGAGAGGCGGCGATCGCCCTGCCCCCCGCAGCGGTGCGGGCTGACTGGGGCCTGCCCCGTAGCCTATTGCCGTTTTTAGGACGACTGCTGCGCCACACGCCTCGCCTGGGAAAGCTCAGTGGCCCCTTCAGCGCCCTGATGAACCCGATTGTGCAAGATCCGTTCCTGCGCAACTGGCTGGATTTGCTCTGCTTTTTACTTTCTGGGCTCCCGGCCCAGGGCACCAGCGCCGCTGAAATGGCCTTTATGTTCGCCGAGTGGTACCAACCGGATGTGATGCTGGACTATCCCGTCGGAGGCAGTGCTGCGCTGGTGGATGCGCTGGTGCGAGGGCTGGAAAAACAGGGGGGACAACTGCAGTTGGGGGCACATGTGGCGGAGATTCTAGTTGAACAGAATCAAGCCAAAGGGGTGCGCTTGCAAAATGGGGAAGCGATCACCGCCCGCAAAGCCGTTATCTCGAATATCTCTGTTTGGGACACCCTCGCCCTGTTGCCCGCCGCCGCCCTGCCCCCCGCCTTCCGTCAGCGGCGGCAGCAAACCCCGGAATGCCACAGTTTTATGCATTTGCACCTGGGCATTGATGCCACTGATCTCCTCGACCTGGCCTGTCACCACATTGTGGTGAATGACTGGGAGTTGAGGGTAACCGCCCCCCAGAACGTCATTCTGATTTCCATCCCCTCATTACTGGACCCGACCCTGGCCCCACCCGGCAAGCACGCCATCCATGTCTATAGTCCTGGCAATGAACCCTATGATCTCTGGCAGGGCATGGACCGCAACAGTGCCGCCTACAGCGATCTGAAAGCCGTGCGCGCTGAGCCCCTTTGGCAAGCTCTGGAGCGAGTCATTCCTGACGTACGCAGCCGCATGGAGGTCACCCTTGTCGGCACGCCCCTCACCCACGCGCGTTTCCTTCGCCGCCATCGCGGTACCTATGGCCCCGCCATCGCCGCTGGGCAGGGATTTTTCCCCGGTCCTAAGACTCCCGTTGAGGGCCTACTGTGCTGTGGCGATTCCACCTTTCCTGGAATTGGCCTGCCTGCAGTCGCCGCCAGCGGCTGGATTACCGCCAACACATTGGTCTCCCCTCAGCAGCATCTCGATTTGCTCAGGGCGATCGACCTGTGTGCTTAAAGAGTAGATCTCTTGCTCAAAAGCAATCAGGCCCCCTTCCGTACCCCAAGTTTTTGGGAAACAGTTCTGTAAGATGCTGGATAATTTCAAGCAGAGCCGAAAAATCCCCCAGAATTACGTCCTCCGGGCACGCTTCGCGTTTGCGGAGCATTGGCTTGCCATGGGGGGCTTAAAGCCCTCTGGGCATACAAGAAAGGGGGCTTTAAGGATTGATGCAAGAGGTCTAATGTCTGGGACGCATTATCAATTTCAAGTAGTTGATGATGCGTAATACCTTTTGTGTTAATAAATAGGACTTACGTATTGACAGAATAGAGAGGCTGTGGGTTGCTCGAAGGAGTCGTGATTCTGCCTTTGACCTTCATGCGACAGCTATCAAAGTCACGATGGCGTGAACCGGTTCCTTTTGCGTGAGCGAGACCTCTTTGAGGAAGTCAAAGCCCACCTCATTGGCACAGCTGGGGTTCTCAGTGTTGACGATAGCGTCGAAGATAAGCCTTATCGCGGGCCGAGTAAAAGCGCCTTTGTTGACTACTTCTGGTCAGGCAAGCATAAGCGCAGTGTCAAAGGCATCAATCTCATCACGCTTTACTACACCGATACAGCCGGTCACTCCTATCCGCTCAACTTTCGCATCTACAGTCCCTAGGTGACGTTCTCCAGAGTGGCTAGGGCTTGAAAGGCAGGCCGGGCAAAATAGTATCCCTGGAACAGCTCGATTCCCAACCCTTGCAGAACCGCCAATTCTTCAGAGGTCTCAACCCCCTCGGCAATCACCTGGGCAGATAGCTCCTCACAGACCTGAAAAATGCCTCGGACGATCGCCTGACGCACTTTATCTGTATCAATTTGCCGAATCAGGGCCATGTCTAACTTGACGATATCAGCCGGGATTTCAGCCAAGCGCTTGAGCCCCGCATAGCCCGCCCCAAAGTCATCAATGGCAATTTTGAATCCCCGCTCCCGGTAATAATCCACAATCCGACGAAGATGGAGCAGGTCCTCGACCTTTTCGCTCTCAGTAATCTCAAACACAATGCGCTCAATCGGAAAGCCATAGCGATCTGCTGCTGCCAGGGTTGTGCGAATGCACAAATCCGGCTGATAGACCGCATTAGGCATGAAGTTAATGTTGAGCAAAGTGGGCATGGCCAATTCACAGGCTAGCTTAATGGCCTTGGTGCGACAGACCTGATCAAACCGGTAGCGATTGCCGTCATTTACCTGGGCAAAAATCTGCGCAGCGGGTTCATTGTTGAGGCCCCGCACGAGCGCTTCATGGGCAAAAATCTGCTGGGTTGTGGTGTTAACGATGGGCTGAAACGCCATCGTCAAGTCAAACGCAAGATCGGCTCCATCGGCACATTCACCACATCCCAAGGGCCGATAATCGGGTTGCATATCCGTAGTTTTGTCCTCCATGGCAGTAGACGCGAATGCCGGGTGAGTTACGTATCAACCGTAGCCAACTGCAGCAGTATGCCCACATCCCAAATACAAGGTTAAGTTCCCCGATCTCCTCTCCAGCCCCCAGTAACCTCGTAGTTATTCCTGCTTTATTGCCAGAGGATTGACCAGTTTATGGCATTCCAACGTCCTTCATCTCTACCCGGCAAACCCCTTTGGTGGGTGATTGGCGCACTGGTCATCTCCGCAGGGTTGGCGTTCACGGCGGTGCGCTTGATTACTCAAAATCGTCAAGCTGAAACCACCGAAGTCGAACCAGCTTCGCCCCAACAAGTTCAGGTAGCGGCTTTGGGCCGCATCGAACCTCAAGGGCGAGTGGTGGATGTGGTTCCGGCTGAGGGCGGACGATTAGAACGGCTGTTGGTGGAAGAAGGGGATCAGGTTGAGTCCGAGCAAATTCTGGCGTATCTCAACCTCTACGATGTACGCCTCGCCGAGCGAGACTACGCCGCCAGCCAGCTTTCTGAAGCCGAAGCCCTGCTTGTTGCTCAAACCCAGTTTGGGCAGAGCAACATCCAAGAGGCCCAGACCCGCATTGACCAGATTGACGGTCCCCAAACCGCCGCGATTCAGGCCCAGCAGGATGCGATTGATAGCCTCCAGGCGGAGCTACGGGTGGCCGAACTGGACTTGGCGCGGTTCCAACAATTAGAGGGCAGCGGCGCAATTTCTCGTCAAGATTTGGATCAGCAGCAGGCCGTAGTGGACCAGTTGCAAGAGCAAATTGGCAGCGCCCAAAACCGTAAGCAAGAGCTTCAGGCTGCTCGCAGCAGCGGTATTGGTAACGCCCAGGCTCAGGTTGCCTCCCAGGAAGCGAGCTTGCAACTGGCTCAGGCCCAGGTGTTGGTGGATTCGGCGGCGCAGAATTTGCTTCTGGCCGAAGCGCGATTGGCTCAAACGGTGGTGCGTGCCCCCAGTAGCGGCCAAGTACTCAATCTCTACGTAGAGCCAGGGGAGGCGATTTCCACGAGCAATCCGATTTTGGCCCTGGGTGACACCGAGCAAATGTATGTGGTGGCAGAGGTTTACGAAACTGATATCAGCTTGGTGCAAGCAGGGCAGTCGGCTACCATTCGCAGTCGCAATGGCGCATTCGACGATACCCTCACCGGTACGGTCGATCAGGTGGGGCTGCAGATTTTCAAGAATGATGTGCTGGATGATGACCCCGCCGCGAATGCCGACGCCCGCGTGGTGGAAGTGCGCATTCGCATTGATCAGAGTGAGGTAGTGCAGGGGCTGACCAACCTGCAGGTGGATGTCTTGATCGATGTGGAGTGAGTAGGGAATAGGAAGTGGGGAGTGGGGCAGGCAGGGGCTTGGTTGCTGCGTCGGATGCAGGAGAAATTTTGAGTTTTGAATTATGAATTGGGCATGAGGGGCCATGGGATTTAGCAAGGATTATCGATGAGGCGGATTCCTCTCGCTTGGTTAAATCTGCTCCATGAGCGTACTCGCTTGGTGGTGGCGATCGCGGGGGTGGCCTTTGCGGTAGTGCTGATCTTCATGAATCTGGGCTTTCAGGGGGCACTGCTCAAAAGCACCACGGTCATGTACGACGAGTTTGACGCAGAGGTCTTCTTAACTTCTCCCCAGAGCCTCGAAATCAGCTCCACTAAAGCCTTTCCCCGAGAGCGGCTGTATCAGGTGGCTGGAGTCACGGGGGTAGAGCGGGTGATGCCCCTGTATTTGGAATATATGCTCTGGCGCAACCCCGAAACCCGCCTCAGTCGGGCCATGTTTGTATTTGGCATCAACCCTCAAGATCCGCTATTTCTGATGCCGGAGCTGCGTACCCCTGAAGCAATTCAAATCTTGCAGCAGCCCGATGTAGCCTTCATCGATCGCCTCTCTCGGGCCGAATTTGGCCCCCAGACCACGGGGCTAGAAACGGAAGCCGATCGCCGCCGCATCACCATTGGCGGGCAGTACACCCTCGGGGGTGGGTTTGCCGCTGACGGCACCCTGATCATGAGCGATCAAAACTTTCGCCGCTTCTTTGCGCCGCGCCCGTTGGACATGATCAACATGGGCTTGATTAAACTCAAGCCAGGGACAGACCCTGAAGCGGTGGTAGCCGAAATGCGCACCCTGCTGCCCAAAGATGTGCGGGTGCTGACCAAGCTCGACATCATCCTCAATGACACCACCTACTGGCTCGAAAACACGGCGATCGGCTTTATCTTCACCATGGGGGTGATCGTCTCTTTTATTGTCGGCATCGTGATTGTGTATCAGATCCTCTACACCGACATTCGCGACCATCTGCGAGAATATGCCACCCTCAAAGCCATGGGCTATGGCAGTAACTATCTGTTTCAGGTGGTGCTGCAGGAGGCGGTGATTTTAGCGGTATTGGGCTACATTCCGGGGTTGCTGATTGCCCTGGGACTCTACAGACTCACCTTTAACGCCACTCAACTCCCCATCTTTATGGGGTTGCCTCGGGTGGTGATTGTGCTCACCCTCACGATCTTGATGTGCGGCATTTCTGGGCTGGTCTCTGTGCGTAAGGTCGTGACGGCGGACCCTGCCGATGTGTTTTAGGAGAGGACGATGCGCACCCCTCTAGCTTGGCTAAATCTCACCCACGATCGCCGCAAATTTGCTACATCCCTGCTCGGGGTTGGGTTTGCCGTGCTGCTGATGTTCTTGTTTACCGGCTTTAAAAACGCCCTCTACGATAGCCAGGTGCAGCTGATCAATCGCCTCAACGCCGACATCATCATCATCAACCGCCTCAAAAACAACATGTTTGTGCCCTCGGCCTTTGCGCGGCGCAGGCTTTATCAGGCTCGCGCCCTGGCCACGGTGGCGTCAGCCTATCCGCTGTATTTGAGCGACGTGCGCTGGAAAAACCCTGAGAACAAAACCACCCGACCGGTGCGGGTGCTGGCCTTTAACCTGGCGGATCCGATTTTGCCCCTACCGGAAATCCAGGCCCATTTAGATCAGCTCAAATTACCGAATACAGCCCTCATTGACGAACGGGCTAGGGTAGAAGTGGGACCTCGGGAAGCGGGGGTGGTAACTGAGCTGGCTGATCGCGAAATTCGCATTGTCGGCACCTTTAGCCTCGGTACGGACTTTGCTTCGGGCAATGGCAATTTGATCATGAGTGATCAAAATTTCTTACGCTACTTTGCCAATCGCGGCCCTGAGGAAGATGAACGCAGCTTTGCCACCGCGGATATTGGCCTAGTTAAAGTAGTGCCTGGGGCAGAGGTGGAAGCCGTTGTAGCCCAACTGCAAGAGCGGTTGCCCGATGATGTCAAAGTGATGGTGCGATCGGGGCCAGGGGATAGCTTTGAGGCCCAAGAGCGCGACTATTGGCGCGATAGCACCAACATTGCCTTTGTGTTTTCGCTACTAACGGTGATGAGCTTTTTTGTCGGCATCATTTTGGTCTATCAAATCCTCTATACCGATGTGGCTGACCACTGGACCGAATACGCTACCCTCAAGGCCATGGGTTATAGCAATCGGTTTCTATTTGGGGTAGTGATTCAAGAGGCGCTGATTCTCTCGGTGCTGGGCTTTATTCCAGGATTTCTGGTTAGCCATCTCCTCTATGGCGGGGCGGCTAATGTCACCGGACTGCTGTTTCAAATGACGCCGGGGCGAGTGTTGAATATCTATATTCTGAGTTTTGTGATGTCGCTCATTTCTGGGGCGATCGCCGTGCGTAAGGTGCAGTCAGCGGATCCAGCGGAGGTATTTGGCTAATGAGCCCTACCGTTACAACCTCAACCGATTGCGCCGTCCAAATCCGCAACCTCAACTATTACTTTGGTCGCGGCGACCTGCGAAAGCAGGTCTTGTATGACATCAATCTGGACCTGCCGCGCGGTCAAATCGTGATTATGACCGGTCCCTCTGGCTCGGGCAAAACCACCCTGCTGACACTGATTGGGGCGCTGCGATCGGCCCAAGAGGGCAGCCTACAGGTGCTAAGCCAAGAGATTGTCGGTATGGGCAATCGGAAACTGGTGGCGGTGCGTCGCAACATTGGCTTTATCTTCCAGGCCCACAATCTTTTTGAGTCCCTGACCGCTACCCAAAATGTGGAAATGGCGGTGGAGCTGAAGGGGGAGTTTCGCAGCAAGCGATCGCAATCGGTGGATATTTTGACCCAGGTGGGGTTGGAGAATCGAGTGGACTACAAACCTGACTCTCTCTCAGGGGGCCAAAAACAAAGGGTGGCGATCGCCCGTGCTTTGGTCAACCAGCCCCAGCTGATTTTGGCGGATGAGCCCACCGCTGCCCTGGACAAAAAATCAGGCCGGGATGTGGTTACCCTGATGCAAAAGCTAGCCAAGGAGCAGAACCGCACTATCTTGATGGTCACCCACGATAACCGCATTCTGGACGTGGCCGATCGCATCATTAACCTGGTGGATGGCTATTTAGAATCCGATGACAATCTAGACACCTTTGTCTCGACCCACGACCCCAAAACCTTAGATCGCCGCATGTTCATCATGTAGGAACCTTCGTCATCGCGCCCCGTCCGTACAATGGGTCAAATTCTCACTACCGTCCATGGCCATGCCTGCTCCCACTAGCGTTGAGGCTCTCACCTACCAAAAGGTGCTCGACTATCTCAAAAGCTCTACCCTCTTCAAAAACAGCCTCCGCACCTACCCGGATCAGCCCAAATTAGACGTGCTGTACGGGTCCGCCATGGTTGAAATTGAGGTGCTGCCCTGGGATGTGCACCCCTGGGACGAGACTGACCTGGCCACGGTGCGGGCCACCAGTTGCATCACCGTCGGCAGCAGCATCAACGATGAGCTGATGCATTATCTGCTGGACGAAAACCGGCGCATGCGGTTTGGGGCCTTTAGTCTGGATGAAGCCGGTCAGGTCTTGTTCTCCGAAAGTATTTTGGGGGGCGACAACATGGACCTGATGGAGCTACAAGCCTGCATCTTGTCGGTGGTCACCATTGCCGACACCTACGACGACATGATTGCGCGGCGGTTTGGGGGGCAGCGGGCCAGCGACGTAGGGGCGCACGGCTGTGCGCCCCTACCAGGGACACAAAATTGCCAGCCCTGAATAATTATTTTCTTTCACAAACAACGGCCTAAGCGGTAGGGGTGAGTAGGTTCAACTGCTGTAAGGGCCAAAACCGCACATAGGCGCGGCCAATCACGTTGCTTGCGGGTAAGACCCCCCACACATGGGAGTCATTACTGTTGTTGCGGTTGTCCCCCAGCACAAACAACATGCCAGGCGGCACGGTGATGGGGGCCATTTCATAGGCGGGCGGGGCTTGAATATAGGGCTCCTGCCGGGGGACGCCATCCACATAGACCTGCTGGCCTGTGATAGTCACCGTTTGTCCCGGCACTGCCACAACCCGTTTGATAAAGGCTTGGTTTGGCCCGTAGCCATAGGGATAGAGCTGGGGCGGAGGATGAAAGACCACAATATCCCCTGGGGTAGGGGGGTGCAGATAGTAGGAGACCTTTTCAACGATGAGGCGATCGCCAATATGCAGCGTCGGCTCCATAGAATTGGACGGAATAAAGCGGGGTTCTGCCACCCACAGCCGCATCACGATCGCGATCACCAGGGCGACACCCAAGACGCGAATATTATCGCGGTTGTCCTGCCAGAGCCGTTGCCATCGGGACGGGGGAGAAGCTGTTTGCTGAGGTGCAGACGTATCAGAATCTTGGGGGGATGACTGCTCAGACTCTAGGGGCACGGGGGAGATGTCCTGCTAAAACCGTGTCTCATACTCTAACAAGAGGCCACTACGCTCTCGGAAATCTTCATAGCTGGTGGTGCCCCTGAGGGTAAATTGGTCCGTAATTCGATAGCGAGCGCTGAACTGGAAGGGGGTGTCATTGGTGAGCACCTTCAGCACCGACACCGACACCCGCGATGAAACATTCACGCCAACTTCGCCGCCAATATCAAAGGAATCATTCACCTGACCGGCATCGGTGTTCACCGGAAAGAGGCGGAACTCGCTCAATGGCAGGCGATCGCCAATCGTGTTTTGCAAGGCATTCAGCAGTACTGACCCGGCAATGCCGCCCAAATTGGCGCTGCCCTCACCGCTAACCGTAGAGCCCAGAAGTGCAAAAACATCACCGCTCAACAGGGAGAAAATCTCCGTTTCCGATCGCTGAGGGGTACTGGTCAGGGTAATTAAGCGGCGGAATCCTTCAATGCCCTCAATGGCCAGGAGCTGACTGGCCGGGGCATTGACCTCAGCTCGGATTCGAATACTGCGGACCCCACCCTGGGTGAGACCAAAGTTTTCATTTTCCTGATCGGCAACCTGACGACGGGGGAAGGGACTGCCGGTGGTGAGTTGGGCCTGATCGCCGGTATCAGGGATAGAGGTGGTCAAGGTGACATTTAGCAGCGGGTCAAAGCTATCGCGGAACTCAGCCCGATTGCCATCGCCAGTCAGGCGCAAAGAAGTCGTCAACAGGGCTACACGACCCGAGGTGAGGTTAATCAAGCCGAGGGGGCGAGGGGTCCGAATGCCGCCATTCACCAAGAGACTACCTCGGGCCGTGACGCTGAGGATGCCCCCTTGCACCACCGTGACATTGTCATTCAGGGTGACGGCGAGATCGTCAAAGCGAGGCGACGGGAAGAGGGAATTATCGTCGCTGCGAGTCTGATTGGCGTTACCGCTAAGGTTGGGAATCGTGATCTGCCCGTTTGATAGGGCAATTTCCCCCGTCAAGCGAGGGCCAAAGACCAGTAAGCTACCCCCGAGGCGCAAAAGCCCATCTACCTGCCCCGCATAGAGCCCCCTTAGGTTCAAGTCAATATCGTCTAGGGCAACGGTTAAGGGTTGGGTGGGCAACGTGGATGGATCGAATTCGGGACTGCTGGGATCAATAACGGTCTCGTCTGAGTCTTCGGCAGGATCTGCTGGAGCGGGCAGGGCAATGAGGGTGGGTAAGGTGCCCCAAGCGGTCACCTTACCTTCGCTAAATTGTCCGGTAAAGCTTTCGACGATGATGTTTTCAGGGCTCAGTTGAATGCGGCCATCTACGTCAGTGAGGGGCTCCGGCAGGGCTGTAAAGCTGATCACCGCTTCACTCAAAAAGACTTGGCCAGTCAGGGCAGACAAATCAGGAATCGACTGTTGATCCCAGGTGCCCTCAAAGCTCACATCGACTGCTCCGGTGCCGCTCTCCCAAGCCACTTGATCGTTGAACAGATTCAGCAGGGCAATGCCATCGTCCCGCACGTCTATATCTACAAACAGCTCATCGCTGGCGGGGGGGCGCTTCACAAAGGGAAGTTGGTAGGGGGCACGAACCACTAAAGTTAGAGGATCGTTCGAGTCAATTAGGTTGAGGCTGCTATTTAGGCTGAGTCGGGCAGCACGATATTCAAAGTCGGCAACGGCTTGATCGATGGCGTTATCGTTGAGCAAGCCGTCATCTAAGGTGAGGTTGCCCTCAATCACCGGATCAGACAAATTCCCCACCATCACCGCCTGGCCGTTCAAATCGCCTGCAATCGGGAAGGGAATTCGCAGCGGTTTTTCCAGGGCGGCAACAGGCACATTTTCGACATCCAGGGTGAGACGGCGACGGGTGTTGTCGCGCGAATCGAGGGCCGTTTCCCCAGAGAGGCTGATGAAAGCGGTGCGCTCTCCCCCCAAATCGGTTTCGAACCGCACCGGGTTGAGTTGGAGCACTCCATCTTGAAGGCGACCATTGGCAGTGACCTGATCGGCGACAAACTCGTTGCCCCAACGCCAGTCTTGGCCCTGCAGATTGAAATCTACGGTGATGTCGCGGGGGAGGCTGGCCGCCACGTCGATACGTCCCCGGAACAAGCCGTTTAATTCCTCCAGGGGCGGCAGCAGGGCTTCCTCTGCTGCCACTTCTTCGAGGAACTGCAGCTCTCGAATTTCAGAGAGGCGACGAATGCGATTCAGGAAACTAGTGGATTGGGTTTCAACTGGAACGGTAGCCAATAGGGCATCGACTTCCGCTTGGGATTCGGGAATCAGGCCCGAGGCAACAGTCAATCCCCGATTTAAGTCCATTAATTCCGCCACTTTGAAAATGGCCAGCAGGTCTTGCAGAGTACCTCGCTCGGTGAGCAGACTGGCCTGAAGCTGCGGATTGCGGGCAAATCCAAACTGGCCAGCGACCTGATAGATGCGCTCATCCAGGATTTCACCCTGGGGGGTTTCATCCACCATGCGGATTTCGCCTTGGCTGAGGGTGGCGACGCCATTGCTGTAGGAAAAACCGCTAAAGACGCGATCGACGCTGATGTAGCCTAAGCCGAGGTCATTGACATCAAACTGCCCTACCGCCGAGAAGTCCCGCAGGTTGATCGTGGCGCTGGCAAATTGGACTGTGCCCCGCAGGGTGCCGTACTGAGCTGCCGTGCCCTGGGGCAGCCCCACCAGGGACAAGGGGAAATTGTAAAGCCTCGCCTGGAGGCGATCTCCCTCCGTTTCACCGATCGCCACTGCCTCTGCCGCCTGCACCCGGAAGTTGACCTGGTTGCTGCGGCTGGCATAGGTGGCCACAATCTGGTCTTGATCACCCAGCAGGTTAACGGCGGCTCCATCCCGGCTAGAAAAGCGCACATCCCCCGCCAGCAAGGGTTCAAACATCAGCTCATTGACCGCCAGGTTGGCTAGGCTGAGGTCCCCAATCAAGTTGATATCACTAAGATTGCCGGTGAGAGAGCCGGTAAAGTTAGCCAGCCCCCGCAGGTTCACCCCATTAGAAACGGGCAACGGCAGGGTGGCCAGATCGTAGTTGTCGGCCCGCAGCAGCAGATTAATCGCGTCGATGCTGGGTGCGCCCGGACCTGAGAGTAGGGGCCGCACCGTGCCCTGGGCAAAGAACCCGGCTGTGCTGGCCTGATCAATATTTAAGACCTGACCGTCCCAGCTCACCTGAGCAACCAGGGCATCGACGTTGCCCGCCAATTGGGGTCGCAAGCGCGCTACCGTGGCTAACCCTTCCGATAGGGTGACGGTGGCGTCACCGCGAATCCCGGCCAAGGTGAGATCATCCACATTGCCCGCCAACTGGAAGGTTGCCGCTGCTGCTCCCTGTAAGTCCGGCGAAAACAGCCCCAACTGAATGCCCCGCCCCTCACCACTGGCTTGCCAGTTGCCATTGGCCAGATTAAAGTCACTCACTAGGGTGCCGCCTGCAAGCAGAGCCCCGACGGTGCCGCTGCCCCGAATGCCCGCCAGGGTCAAATCGTCTAAGGTGCCAGAGAACTGGCCCGTGCCATCCACGGCGCTGCCCTGGAGGCTGTCATTAAAAGCCCCTAGCTGAATCCCTTCGGCAACAATGTCGGCATTCCAAGCTCGATTTGCCAGGGTGCCCGTGGCAACGACAGTGCCCCCAGCCACCTGCACGATCGCCTCTCGCAGGGTAATTTGGTTGCGTTCTAAGGTTGCCAAGCCCCGAGTGGGATAGGTGCCGTCGGGCGCTTGCCAAGCAAAATCCCCACTGAGGTTATCCAACGGTCCTGAAACCTCGCCATCCAGGGATAAAGTGCCTATAGAGATCGCCTCAGGGAGGCCATAAGCCCCGGCAATGGCATCAGCAGGTAGCCCCCGACCCGTCACTTGCAGGGCCAAACGGCCAGGATCCCCCAGAGTATAGTTGCCACTGCCGGTGACGCTGCCCCCCGCTAAGGGCTCCAGTTGTAGGTCGGTGAGGGTGACTTCGGGGTGGGTGTAGGCGATCGCCGCTTCTACCAGGGCAAACGCCACCTTATCCACCGTCACCGTGTCTACCGAGACGAGCCGCCCGGTGATTTCCGGTTCCGCCAGGGGACCGGTCACCGCTCCCTCAGCTCGGAAGGTGCCCGTCGTTTCAACCGGTAAATCAATTGGGAAGCCATCGACCAGTTCCGCTACCGTAAACGGCTCAATTTCGGCGGTGAGGTCATAGCCGTTGCGGGTGTCGATTAGGCCCCCGGCTTTCGCGACTAGCTCGCCGTACTGGGCGTTGCCGTCTTCTAAAGCAATCCGGTTGCCCTGAAAGCGCAGTTGCCCCGAGATCGCTTCTATGGGTTCAGAGAGGGGCTCAACGGCGATGCTCCCATCTTCGAGTCGAGCGGTACCCGTGATCCGGGGCTCGGTTTGGGGGGCCAGCTCCACATCAACATTGCCGTGGACCTGCCCTGCCGTGACGGTCAAAGGCAGAGACTGGGGCAGATTGGCCAAGGCCGCAGGGGCAACGGCGGGTAAGTCAAGATCCTGAATTTGGAGGCTAAGGTTACCGGCCAATCGATCCACGGCGTTAGCGCTAGGAATCCCCGGCTGCTCTGGAACTTCTTCAGGAAACTGCAGCACTTCGCCCTGCAGCGATAGGGTGCCGGCGTCTTGAGGGCTCGCGGTCAGCGCCAAATCAATTTGCTGAACATCGGTGCGCTCTCCCGGTTGGTCGGGGAGAGCGAAATTTTCGAGCTTGGAGATCGCCACCCTTGCGGTCACATCTTCAATCACCAGGGGGGCAATCGGGTCAGCATCCGGCTCGCTGTAGGGCTGCAAGATCGCGACGGTGTCTTCTATCCGAATGATCGGATTCACTTGGATTAGGGGATCTTTGCCCGGTTCACCCTCCGGCAGGTCGAGGGTGCTGAGATCAACCCATTCCCCCGTTTCGTTTTGTTCTAAATAGGCATTGACCCCTTGCAGGGTGATTTCTGGTCGAATTCGCCGCCTTAAAAGTTGTAGGGGGTTGAAGCTAACGTTAATCTCCTCTATCGAGACTTCATCCGGATCCGTCGCCGTCGCCGGAATCGCCGAAGGGCCAAACTCCACACCGAAAGGAGACACCCGCTCCACAGGGCCTAACTCGACGGGACGACCCAAGGTTTCTGTGAGCAGTTCTGAAGCCCAAGGGGCCAGCCGATTGTTGGCGAAGCTCCAGGCCCACCAAGCCCCACCTGCGGCCCCCAACAGGCCAGCAGATCCGAGGATGAGGAACGTGCGGCCCCAACGACGGCGTGGGCCAGCGTCGGTCCCCTCCTCGGGATCAGGGCGATTATTTTCGGGCTCATCGTTAACGGGATCGGGCTCGTTCAATCCGTTGCTCATGGTTCCTCACACACCCACTTGCCCAGGGTTATCCAGCAGGTTAGTGCTATGCCCCCTCTTCAGTCCAGAGTTATTCAACCTGGTATTAAAAAAGGGTAGCGGAACCTGCTTAAGCTCTTGACGGCAGTTGCAGCGATTTTCTCCCCAGTCGTGAACCGAGAGCCTGACAATACCAGACTGCACTTAAGATACTCAATAACGTGCTGAATGAGAGTTGGTAAAGACACGAATGCGGGTATATGTACTGCTATTTAATGCGGGGACCGACAACGAGGGCATCCATTCCCTCGATACCAATGGCCGCAACACGGTATTGATGTTCGAGCAGGAAGACGATGCCCTGCGGTTTGGCTTGATGCTAGAGGCCCAAGACTTTCCCTCCCCCACGGTGGAGGCGTTCGATCAGAGTGACATTGAAGACTTTTGTCAGGGGGCGGGGCTGGACTACAAGCAAGTCCCAGCCGGGACCCTAGTCACCCCACCGGAAACCAACGTGGAGCAGACCGATTGGGATCCTGAGCATCCAGTAGACGCCAGCGACATCGTCGATGAGCCTGACTCGGACGAATCTGGTCTGTCCCAGCAAGAGCTGGATTTGATGCGCCAACGCCTTGAAAACTTGCTTTAACATCATGTCCTCAATTCATCCCGCTGCTGAGCCCGCGTCCCATCAACGGGGCCACCTCTTAACCGAGCAGGCTAACCCCGCTAGTCAAAATCTGGACCAATGCACGGCGCTAGAGCTGGTGGATCTGTTTAATCAAGAAGATCAGCAGACCGTGAGGGCGATCGCCTCAGCCCGTACCGCGTTGGCCGAGGCGATCGAACGCACCACCGCTGCCCTGAACCAAGGGGGACGCTTGCTCTACATCGGGGCGGGCACCAGTGGCCGCTTAGGCGTACTCGATGCCGCTGAATGTCCCCCCACGTTTTGCACTGAGCCTGAGTTGGTGCAGGGAATTTTGGCCGGGGGTGATAAGGCGCTGGTGCGCAGCTCTGAGGGGCTTGAAGATATCTCAGCAGATGGGGCCGCAGCCCTGAAGGAACGTCAGCTCACGGCCCATGACGTGGTGGTTGGGATCACCGCAGGCGGCACCACCCCCTATGTGCATGGGGCGCTCATATACGCCCAGTCAATCGGGGCGACGTCAGTCTTTATCGCCTGCGTGCCTGCCGACCAGGTGCCCGCCCCCTACGATGTCGATATTCGCCTGTTGGTGGGGCCTGAAATTTTGGCCGGTTCCACGCGACTCAAGGCGGGCACGGTCACCAAAATGGCCCTAAACATTATTTCCACTGGGGTGATGGTGCAGCTCGGCAAGGTCTATGGCAACCGCATGGTGGATGTGGCCGTGACCAACAGTAAGCTGCGCGATCGCGCAATCCGCATCCTGGCGGATTTGACCGACTTACCCCGAGAACAATGCGCTGATCTGCTAGATCGCAGTGGTCAGCGGGTGAAGCTGGCGCTGCTCATGCATTGGCAGCAGATCTCCGCCCCAGAAGCCGAGCAACGTCTGCAAGCCTGCGATGGTCAGCTTCGTCAGGCGTTGGCAACGACTTAAAGGTATGCAAATCACGGCTTAAGACGTTTTGTGAGTCACGTGTCGAGTAGCATTGAGCCATAATGTGAGCCACTGCAGCATCACCTAAATTCCATACGTTGCTATGAGTCCGAAACTTGCGCTCCACAAAGCCATTGATAACCTGAGTGAATCTGAATGCGATCGGCTGCTCTTGTTGATCAATACTTGGCAGACCACCATTGCACCAGCGATGGTGCGCTTGACCCAAAGCCCAACCTTTCGCATGCCCACTCAGAATTTCCCTGTTTTCCCCCCTGTTTCCCCAATCTCCATAGCCGACAGCGATGCCTCACAACAACTGATTGAGGAGCGTCGTTGAAACTCTGCTATCTGGATGCCAGTGCATGGGTCAAACGCTACTGCCAAGAAGCAGGCACTCAAGCAACACAAGCCCTATTTGCAGGGGATTCTATCTTGGCCTGCGCCTCTCTGGGGTTTATCGAGGTCTTGGCAACCTTATCCCGCAAAGCTAAAGCAGGCCAACTCAATCCAGAACAGTTTCAGCAGAAACAGCAAGAAGTTACTGTCGACTGGGAGCAGTTCATTCAGGTGCAACTGTCTGACGAAGTCTTGCAAGAAGCTGTAAAGCTCACTGCTGCGCTAGCTCTACGGGGGGCCGATGGTATTCATCTTGCTTCAGCCATCATCCTAAAACGGAGCCTGTCAGAGGCTGATGAATTCTTATTGGTTGCTTGCGATCTCGAATTACTAAGCGCTGCTGAGCAAACCGGTATAGCTATTTTTAACCCAGCAGTGGATTTAAAAGCAGAGTAACCACAATCTTCTCCATTAACCCGCTCTGAACCCAGCCACATAAGGGCATCCATTGGCAGACCTGGTAGGATCAAGACTCACTTGATTCGCTGATTGCCCCCCGTTGACCCTATGCCAACCCCTGCTGAGTTTTTTGAAGCTACCAAATACATGGGTATCGCCACCCTCGTGATGGGCGGGTTGACCCTACTGACCTTCGCCTTTGGCTGGGGATTTCGTTTCCGGCTGGTGGGGGTGACTGGGTTTATGGGGGTGCTCACGGTTGGGTGCTTTGGTCTCAGTTTCCAGCCTTTAGTCCGGACCACCGTGCCTGGGGCGATTCCCTTCCAGACGGTATACGACTCAGGCGGAGCCCAAGTGGTGATTAAGGTGCCCGACACGGTCACTGACTCTCAGCTGGATGCCACCCTTCGGCAAGCGGCCACCAACCTCTTTAACCCCAGCCGTTTGGGTCCCCAAAACGGACAAGCGACCATTCGCGCCCGCACGATCCTCCATGAGCCAGGGGGGCGTTCCCACCTGCTCTACCTCGGGCAAGTTCAGCCCGTACCCAACGAGGCGACGGGGGAAGCGGTGACGGTCACCCTCCAGCCCGATGCCCTCGCCCAGTTGCCAGGTCACGTCTAGGGCCAGTATTGACTAACGGCGGCAAGCCGATAGAGACAGCATTGTCGCGCCCGTGAATCTAAAGAAGCACTGAAACCCACTTGCCAGATAGGCGACTGCACTTAACCTGAAATGGATGGCAGCCCCTAGCTTGTGTTATGCAACAATCCAGCGCACCTTCGATTGAGACTAATGGATAGATATCCTGGGTTGTGCCCAGGCTGAACTGAACTATGACTGCAATCACCTTACCCACCCTGACCCCAGCCCCGGCCCAAGTGATGCGGGGGACGGGGATTCTAGCCCAGCTCGGCCCGGTTTTAGCCCGGTTTGGACAGCGCCCCTTTCTAGTGGGAGGAGCGCAAACGCTTACCCAGGTCGAATCCTTCCTGGGGACAGCGCTGAATGGATTGGATGTGGCCCAGACTGCCTATGAAACCGACTGCAGTGAAGCGGCAATTACCCGCATCCAGACCGCGATTAGCGACCACCAGGCTGATGTGATTGTGGGTGTCGGCGGTGGGAAAGCTTTGGACCTGGCAAAACTCCTGGCCTTTCAACGGCGCTTGCCGGTGGTTACAATCCCCACCTCTGCCGCCACCTGCGCCGCCTGGACGGCCCTGTCGAATGTGTATAGCGATCGCGGGGCCTTTGCCTACGATGTGGCGTTGGATCGTTGCCCTGACCTGCTGATTTTGGACTATGACCTGGTTGCCACTGCGCCGCGCCGTACCTTAGTGGCGGGCATCGGTGATGCCTTGGCCAAATGGTATGAAGCCTCGGTTAGCAGCGGTGACTCTCAGCAGACCCTGATTATCAGCGCCGTTCAGCAGGCGCGGGTGCTGCGGGATCTGCTATTTCAAAACTCGGCTGCGGCCCTGGCAGAGCCCGGTGGTGCGCAATGGCGCGAGGTGGTGGATGCCACGGTATTAATGGCGGGCATGATCGGTGGCTTGGGAGGGGCTCAATGCCGCACCGTCGCGGCCCACGCGGTGCACAATGGCCTCACCCATTTGGAGGCCAGCCACGGCACCCTCCATGGGGAAAAGGTGGCCTATGGCATTTTGGTGCAGCTCCGCCTAGAGGAAATGGGACCGGGCAAGCCCCTGGCGGCGACCACCCGACAACAGCTTTTACAGTTTTACGGACAGATCGGTCTGCCCACCGGTTTGGGCGATTTGGGTCTGGGGCAGGTTTCCCTGGCGGAACTGCGCCACAGTGCTGAAGTGGCCTGTCGTCCTGGCTCTGACATCCATCATCTGCCCTTTGAAGTCACCCCAGAAGCCTTGATGGGGGCGATGGTTTCGACTACCGTTGGCACGCTGCGGCCAAGGAGTCGGTCGGTTGATTGGGCGATCGCTGCAGATCCTGAAGTAACAGCGGCTGAGGCGTTTATTTAGGGCGACTCCCCTGAGCGCCCTGAGCCAAGCATAGCTGGGTCCAGAAAGCCCCCCTCTAGTTCTTTGAGCAGAGATGGCCCCATGCGAAAAGTTGAAGTGGTGCCCCATAACCCAGCTGGGAAACCGGCCTTTGAGCAGGAATCCGAGCAAATTGCCCAGACTTTGGGCGATAACGTCGTCGCCATTCACCCCATCGGCAGCACCGCTATTGCCAACATTTATAGCTTTGGCCACTTTGCTTAAGACACCAAGTATCCTCCTGATACTTTTCGCAAAAGCAAAGTGGCTCGCAGTCTTGTCCTAACCAGACTGGCGACTGCCATATGCCAATTATTGACTTGATGGTGGTGGTCAGGGCGATCGCCACCATCAAATCAATGCAATCTAGCCATGGCCGCGCAGGGTTATGAGCCGATGGTGCCCTAGGCGACTACAGCCTTCATGGCAGCAGTCACCTGAGGATATTGATAGGTAAAGCCCGTGGCCTGGGTCCGCCTCGGCAGAACCTTTTGGCCCTTGAGCACCACCACCGCAGCATCTCCCAGCAGCGTTTCAATCACAAAATCCGGCACGGGTAGCCAAGACGGGCGGTTTAGGGCCTGCCCGAGGGCTTCACAAGCCTGGGTCATGGTGACGGGATTTGGAGCTGTAGCATTGTAAATGCCTTGCATTTGCGAATCCGTGAGCGCTTGAATCAGCAAATTTGTCAGGTCTTCGATAGCGACCCAGGAAAACCACTGTCGCCCGCTGCCAATGGGGCCTCCAGCAAACATTCGAAAGGGGGTCAGCATCCGTCCAAGCGCACCGCCCTGTCCCAATACAATGCCAATCCTAGGAATGACCAGCCGCACCCCAGCCGCTTCGACACCTTTAGCCGCAGCCTCCCAATCTTGGCAGAGCTGAGAGAGGAAATCGGTTTCAGCTGGAACGCTGACCTCATCGAATACCATAGTTTCGCTAGTGCCGTAGTAGCCGATCGCCGAAGCGCTGATCAAAACCGAGGGCTGAGGATTAGCTGCCGCGATCGCCTCCACAAGAATTTGAGTCGTCGCAATCCGGCTCTCTCGCAGGAGTTGCCTGTAAGCAGGGGTCCAACGCTCAGCAATGGGCGTGCCCGCTAGGTTGAGCACCCCGTCACATGCGCTCAGTGCCTGTTGCCAATCCCCCAGGGCCAGCGGGGTATAAGGCACGATGGTGACGTTCGGAAAGGCCACTTCCGGGAAAAGCCGTCGCGCTTTCGGTTCGTTCCGCGCCAGCACCACCACCCCATGGCCCGCTTGCTGTAGCCGCTGAACCAGGTGGCGTCCAATAAATCCTGTGGCTCCGGTGATGGCAACCTTCATAATCTCTCCTCCTCACTGATAGCGGTGGTGCTGAGTCACATCCTCCCTTTCAGCCTATCGTCCCAAGCGATAGCCTTTGCCATAAATGGTATGAATCATTGGCTGCGTATTGGGGGGTTCAAGCTTGCGGCGCAGCAGCCGAATTTGGGCGGCCAGCACATTGCTGCTGGGTGTTTCAGCCTCACCCCAGACGGCTCGATAAATTTGCCCATGGGATAAAACCTGATTACTATGGCGCATCAAATAGGCCAGCAAGCGGGTTTCCTTCTCGGAGAGTTCGATACTTTCGCCTTGACGATAGGCTTGCTGGTTGGCCTCATCCAGCTCTAAATCTTCAAACCGCAGTCGATCTGAGGCTTGGGGAGACTCTAAGGTCGGGGGGCGGCGCAGCAAAGCCCGCACCCGCGCCAGCAGTTCCCGCAATTCAAACGGTTTGACCAAATAATCATCGGCTCCGGCATCCAGACCCGCGACTCGATCATCAACAGTATCCTTGGCGGTCAGAAATAAAACGGGTGTGGCATCCCCTTGGGAACGAATATGGCGACAAATCTCCAGGCCACTGATCTGGGGCAGCATCCAATCTAGGATCAGCAGATCGTAAATACTCTGCTGAGCGAGGCGATCGCCATCATCCCCAGTGGTCGCCACATCGACAGCGTAGCCCTCACGTCGCAAAAGGCGACCTAAGGGTTCAGCAAGCTCAGCTTCGTCATCCACTAAGAGGATGCGCATTGTTCAGGATTAGATTACTCAGTATTAGTAAGAGGCTTCCAACTGCTGTAAGACTTTCGCCTTTAGGTTGGTATTGAGTTCATTCTTGAGAATCTCTTTACTGCTAGAAGGCGTTCCCAAAGAACGATGGGTTCTGGCCGCCATCACCCATTCTTGCAGCATTTTTCGCTGGGGTCCCGCAACCGTACAAGGCACCACATGGGCACAACGATGGGGGTTTTCAATGGTGAAAAACAGAATTTTGTACTGGCCGGTCTGACCAATCAAAAAAGCCATTTCTTGGCCTGCCTTCGTTTTTAAATCGAGGTAGCAGGGCAACCAACGGGGACCATATTGGGCGTTATACAAAACTGTCAACCACAGCACCATGGGGTGAGGGGACATGGTGCAGATAAAGTTGTTGTAACGCGTGCCCAGCAACCGCTTGTCTACTTCAGTCCGGGGCAGCATCACCCATAGCGTCGATAGGGTGCGCTGACTGGTGGGCAGGGGATGGGGGAAAACGATTTCCGCGATCGGCTTATTTTTGGGCCAAGAGGTAAGACGGCAGAGGTCTTCCTCAGTTTCAGGGACACTATCCGCAGAGGGCGGCTTTTTGACAACGGGAAGTCGCGATAATGTTGCCCCAATGCGCTGACCGATCTGAAAACCACTGCCAAAGCGATGCTCTAGGGGCTCTAGGGACTTCAGAATGTCAGCAACGGTTTGAGGGCGACTTTCAGGCTGCTTGGCCAGGCAGTCCATAATCAGTTTTTCCAGGGCCTTCGGCACCTTTAGGGTGGGATCCACCTCATGGATAGGGGTTGGAGTTTGGGAGTGATGGGCCTTGTACCACCCCCCAAAGGTATGGCTGCTGGCCTTGAGGGGGAGCCGACCGGTCAGCATCTGAAACATCATCATGCCAAAGCTATAGATGTCAGAACGGTTATCCAGTTCTCGCCCTTCCATCTGCTCGGGTGAAGCATAGGCCAAGGTTCCCATGAAGGAACTGGTTTGATCGGCATCAGCTTGAATCAGTTTGGCAATCCCAAAATCTAGAATTTTTGCCAGCTCCCCTAGGGTGGGGTCTTGGGTGACCAAAATATTGCTGGGTTTGATGTCTCGATGAATGATCGGCACTGGCTTGTCTTGACCTTTGACCCGAATGCCGTCGTGGGCAGATTTTAGCCCCAGCCCAATCTGTCGAGTTAACCCCAGAAACCGGGGGACCGGCAAGGGGTTTTGATGGATCATTTTGCTAAGGCTATCGCCTCGCAAATACTCCATCACGTAAAAGGGCACCTCGTCTTCGCTGACACCGTAATCGGTGACGCGAACTACATGAATGCTACGCTGCCCCAGTTGGGCGCAGGTGGTGGCTTCTACCACGAAGCGATCGCGCATTTTGTCATTTAGCAGGGTCTGGGATAAGAACTTGACGGCAACCATGACCCCACCCAAAAGCGTATCTTCCGCCAGGTAAACCCGCCCCATGGCCCCTTGCCCCAGCATATCGGCTAGCTCGTAGCGGTTCGCTAGTTTTCGTCCGATGTTGGGATCTGTCATTACAGCTAAACAGCAGCTTCAGAGAACAATTGAAATTATCGCGGGTAAGCGGTGAATTGCTGCGTGGCCTGCGGAAAATCGCCGCTGAAATCTGTTCACAAATACGCTTGTAAACAGAGCATCAGAAAACTCCTTCAAGAAGCTTAAACGCAGTCTAGACCTGCTGAGCACCCGGCAAGTTTTAAGGCATTGTAGCGATCTGTGGATGTTTAAACCGCTGTGGCCATGCCATTAAAGGCAGCTTTAGTATACCCGGCCTAATTATGGCTTACCGATAGAGCGAGAACGCTTATTGTTGCCGTACCTACTGTTGTCTTATGAGAGTCGCTTCCATCGCCGTAGTCAGGTAATGGCCCGCCATGATACCACTGGACCAATGGTAGTGATCGCTATCGAGCCGGTGTAAGGCTTCAAACCCAGTCCGTCGCTGCCGGTCATTTAAGGCCCAATAGCGCTGAACAATAGATTCGGGCGCAATCCAGCCTTCTCCCTCCACTCGCCCCAATTGGCTATGCTGCAGCACAAAGGTGTACTGGCGATCGCTACTGGTTAAACGTCCCCGATACTGCAAGGAGATCGATTCTGCTGGACTGGTGGTCGGAAACCCCAATTTCATTACCATCGTGAACCAGTCATCCCGGCTCCAGGCAATTAAAATCGCTCCCCGCACTGACAAAGGGGGAGTGCTGACATCACGCGATAACCAAGTTCCTTCCAGAGTCCAGCGGCCCGGCTCAATTAGGAATGTGTGCTCCACCCAATACTCTCCAAATACCCCTGCAAGGCCTGACTTCAGCTTGTGCTCGTCATGATTGGGCTTGATCGCGAGATGTCTTTCGGGCCTAAAGCTCATCATGAACTCGACCCAAACGCAAAGACCGCCTTCGCTGCACCCTACGGCCCTCAGCTTACAGCGTTATCTCAGCTTTGGGGCCAAGCAATTTCTCCCAAAACAACGGTTCGCTGAGCCCCAGTGACAGACGGTAAATTGCCGGGCCACCCCTGGTGATGCCAAAATCCCAACACGGCAAAGGCGATCGCCTCTTTGAGATCACTGGGCACCCCTGCTGTATCGGTTGTCTGAACGGGAATTTGGGGCCATTGCTGTTGCAAACGACCCATCAAATAATGATTACGGCTGCCTCCCCCACACACCAGTACTTCATCCGGTAAGCGCGGCAAGAATCGCTCATAGCTCTGGGCAATTGAACACACCGTTAACTCAGTCAATGTCGCCAGAATATCCGCTGGCCTCAAATCATAGGGAGAAGTCTGCACCAGGCATTGCTGGAAAAAGTCCCATCCAAAAGTCTCTCGCCCCGTAGACTTCGGAGGCGCTTGCTGAAAATAAGGATGGGTTAGCCATTGTGCTAGAAGCGGTGGGCAAATGTCGCCCTGGGCAGACCATTGACCATCGCGGTCAAATGTTAATTCCCCCTTGGAGAAATGATGAACCGCAATATCAATCAGACTATTGCCGGGACCGGTATCCCACCCCAAAAGCATCTTAGAAGCATGGGCCTGAATGTCTTTTGCAGCCGAGCGTGGGGGTAAAGCCGTCACGTTACCGATGCCGCCAATATTTTGAATGCAGCGATAGTGGTAATCGTGGCTGAGTAAGGCCAAATCAACCGGCGGGACTAGCGGCGCACCTTCCCCCCCCGCAGCAATGTCAGCGGCGCGGAAGTTATTGACAGTCGGGCATTGGGTGAGTTCTGCAATCACCGCGCCTCTGCCCAGTTGAACGCTATAGGCCAGAGCCGCACTGCTTTTAGTCGCAGGGCGGGGCCGGTGAAACACGGTTTGTCCATGGGAGGCAACCAGCGCCACGGGACCATGGGTATTAATCAGCGTTTTGGCCGCGATCGCAAACTGCTGGGCGATTTGATCGTCCAGATCTGCCAATGCAGTCAGGGACAGGACTTCCCCACCACAAACCTTAAGGATTTGTGCCCGCAGCGCTTCTGGGTAATCCAGATACGTACTTGCCAGCACCTGCACCGTCAGGTCATAACCCTGACCTTGAATCTCCACTAGGGCCGCATCGATGCTGTCCACCGATGTGCCGCTCATTAAGCCAATAATGCGCATACTATTCTGGAGCGACCATGGGCAGGCGATCAATGCCTTTATTGCTACCAATCACGACCATCACCGCCCCCTTACGGAGTCGAGTGACCGGGCTGGGGTTGATTTCAAACTTATCGTCGCTCTCCCCTTGACTGATTGCCAACAAGGTAACGCCAAAGGTATTGCGCAAATCGAGTTCAACGATGGTCTTTTGATCAAAGCATTCAGGGACACGCAATTCTATGATGCTGTGGTCTGGGTCCAGCTCAAAGCGGTCTAAGATGCCGGGTCGGGTGAGCGATCGCGCCAGGGAGCACCCCATCTCATGCTCAGGGAACACCACATGGTCTGCCCCGACCCGGTTCAACAATTTGCCGTGAATTTCTGAAGAGGCCTTGGCCACCACATAGGCCACCCCCAATTCCTTTACGTTCAGGGTGGTAATCACGCTTTCTTCGACGTAATTACCAATGGCCACAATCACGGTATCAAAATCAGGAATTCCCGCTTCTTTGAGGGCGATCGGCTGGGTGGAATCAAGCTGTAGGGCATGGGCAGCAATTTCATCTGTCAAGGCTTGCACCACCCGCTGCTCATCGGTATCAATTCCCAACACCTCGTATCCCAAGCCATTCAGGGTGGCGCAAACCGCTCGACCAAAGCGACCCAGGCCAATTACCGCAAACTGACGGTTGGGGGGGCGTAAGTTTCGAAAGAAACCAAGGGAAGATAAGTTCACAGGGGACTCCTTAAAAAAACAGCCCGGTCAGTGCTCAATATACGGTGCTCGATATACGGTGCAGTGTTCTAGGGCGCGCCATCAATTATTGGTGAAAGCCTTGCTGGGCAAGCATTGTCGCGCCCGTTTCCATGATATTACTAGGGGCTGAAACCGTTGCACCACAAGGATCCTAGTTTTAATGGATGACAGCTCCTAGATTGTACAAAGTCATCCCCCTTTGCTGGGTTTTGAACCTCTGCGATCGCCCCTACTGCCTTCGGTGCATCCCATAGAACTGTAGATGTTAGGCTAGCTAAATGATCGTGGGGCTAAGTAGGTAGAAGGACGTGAATATTCAATTAGGGCGTGGCAAAACAGCTCGCAGAGCATACGGTATTGACGAGATTGCCCTGGTGCCGGGGCCACGGACGCTGGACCCACAACTGGCCGATACGCGCTGGCAAATCGGTGGCATTGAACGCGACATTCCCATCATTGCCAGCGCTATGGATGGCGTCGTTGACGTCACAATGGCGATTAAGCTCTCCCAACTGGGGGCAATGGGGGTCCTGAATCTAGAGGGTATTCAGACCCGCTACGCAGATCCCAACCCGGTGCTCGATCAAATTGCCGCGGTCGGCAAAGACGAATTTGTCGGGTTAATGCAAAAGCTCTATGCGCAACCCATCCAGCCAGACCTGATCAAGCAACGTATTCAGGAAATCAAGCAGGGTGGAGGCATTGCTGCAGTCAGCGTTACCCCAGTCGGGGCCACCCGATATCGTGAGGCGATCGCAGCAGCCGATCTGGTCTTTGTCCAAGCCACGGTTGTTTCCACCGCTCACCTCTCCCCAGAATCTGTCACCCCGCTAGATCTGGCAGACTTTTGCCAATCTATGCCCATGCCGGTCTTACTCGGCAACTGCGTCACCTATGAGGTGGCCCTAAACCTGATGAAGGCAGGAGCTGCAGGGGTACTAGTGGGTATCGGCCCAGGGGCAGCCTGTACCTCTCGGGGGGTCTTGGGTGTGGGCATCCCTCAGGCCACGGCGGTCTCTGACTGCGCGGCTGCTAGAGATGATTATCAGCAAGCCTCGGGCCAGTATGTGCCGATTATTGCTGACGGCGGCTTGGTCACCGGGGGCGATATCTGTAAATGCATTGCCTCTGGCGCAGATGGCGTCATGATTGGCTCTCCCTTTGCGCGGGCCGCTGAGGCCCCCGGACGAGGCTATCACTGGGGTATGGCAACCCCCAGCCCGGTCCTACCGCGAGGCACCCGCATCAATGTCGGCACCACTGGCACCCTAGAGCAGATTTTGCGCGGCCCAGCCCAGTTGGATGACGGCACGCACAACCTGCTAGGGGCATTGCAAACCAGCATGGGCACCTTAGGTGCTAAAGACCTCAAAGAGATGCAGCAGGTTGAGGTGGTGATTGCCCCTTCACTGTTGACAGAGGGCAAGGTTTACCAGAAGGCCCAACAGCTTGGCATGGGTAAATGAGGCCCTCTTAGGACATTTCTTGAAAAGAAAATACCTGGCTGTGGTGCGTCATGCTTCGCGGCAACCGATGTAGGAGCAACTCTTGCGGGTGCCCTCAATAACCGACTGGATGGGCATGAATCGGGAAATCGGTTTGTTCAGGGGGTATTGGTAGGGGCAGGCCCAAGATCTACTGCAGGTAAATTCTTATCTGAAAATCTCCTTAAGGACAGGCAAAATCCTGTGTCTATAGAAACATCTGCCTGGGCTTGGCTAAGTAAATATGCGTAGCCTTGATGTTCGCTAAAGAAAGGTTAAGGCCAATTGACGAATCAGTGGCGCGATCTCAATCGCCCAACCTACAATAGTTGCAGCGGAGACGAATGTTTCCGTTCACTCCTCACACCACATCTGCCCGAACGGTTTGACTTCGGGCCTTTCTTAATCCAACCCCTGCTAAATATCGATTCCTGCTCTAAGCTTGGCAAATTTTGATACCGCCTCATCGTTGCAGCTTGGGCGATGTTCACATTTGCCAAGCAGGTCGAGTTCTTGCTGCGAACCGCCAGTGTAGTTTTCCGCTGGATTGACGGCTTGTCTTTGCTAGGCAGGCGACGCCAGTAAAAGTGTGTCTGAATACTAAAGCCTGCCCTCAATTGGGCCAGCTTTGGCTATGGTAAGATCTCGATACTCAAGGTAAGGACATCGACAGGCATGGCAGCCGCACAAGTTACGGATTCAAGTTTCAAAACAGAAGTTCTGGAAAGCGAAGTTCCAGTACTCGTCGACTTCTGGGCACCTTGGTGTGGCCCTTGTCGCATGGTTGCCCCTGTTGTCGAAGAAATCTCAGACCAGTACGACGGTAAGGTCAAAGTCGTCAAGGTCAACACTGACGAAAATCCTAATGTTGCCAGTCAGTATGGCATTCGCAGCATCCCGACCTTGATGATCTTTAAAGGGGGTCAGCGGGTTGATATGGTGGTCGGTGCGGTTCCTAAGACCACCCTGGCGAACACGTTGGAAAAGTATCTCTAGGCTTTTTAGACGACGTTTCAAAATTTTCCATTAAGAAAGCCTGCCCCTATATAGGGGTAGGCTTTCCTAATGGAATCGATCTTGAGTATTTTTTAATACTCAAGATCCCTCAGTGCTTTGGGAACACCCGCAGTCAAAACCTCTGGACCTTCGGTAGTGATCAGCACGTCATCCTCAATGCGAATACCAATGCCTTTCCAGCGGTCAGGGACCGGGGGTTGTCCTTCTACAGGTTCGTAGTCTGGCGAAATGTAAATGCCGGGCTCAACAGTGACTACATTGCCGACCTGAAAGGGTTTCCAGGTTTTATCTGCATTACGCAAAATGCCGCTGTCATGGACATCGAGCCCTAAGAAGTGGCCCGTCCCGTGCATGAAGAAGGCTTTGTGCTTTTTTTCTTCGATTAGGGTGTCGATGTCTCCCACCAGCAGACCCAAATCGAGCAACCCAGCCGTAATCGTGCGGGTAGCAGCGTCATGGAATGCGTTGAAGGGGCTGCCGGGTTGCACCGCCGCGATCGCCTTGAGTTGCGCCTCCAGCACTAGCTCATAGAGAATGCGCTGCTCCGTTGTGAACTGCCCATCTACAGGAAAGGTGCGGGTAATGTCAGCGTTGTAGTAGCGATGGCAGCAACCGGCATCAATCAAGAGCAAATCACCGGCCTGCATTTGCCGCTGGTTTTCGATGTAGTGCAGGATGCAGGCGTTATTTCCAGAAGCCACGATGGAAGGGTAAGCTGGGCTACCGCCAGCGAGACGGAAGAGATGCTCAATCTCGGCCTGCACTTCGTACTCATAGCGGCCGGGCCGGGCAATTTCTCGGGCATGATTATGGGCCTTCACCGAGATTGCGATCGCCGCTCGGATCAGCGCCAGCTCCTCGGGCTGCTTAACCCGCCGCATTGACTGCAGCAGCAGATAGGCATCTTCAATGGCGACGGGGCCAGTGCCGCGCTTGGCGTAGGTAGCAATCAGCTTCTGCCAATGCTTGAGTACGAGGGCGTTTAGGGATTGGCTAGGGCCGAAATGATAATAGAGCCGATCAGCCGCCTTTAAATAATCGGCTAGCTTTTCACCGAGTTCCGTAATCGGAAACACGGCATCGACGCCCAGCCGTTCTTTGGCGGCATCGACCCCTAATCTGCGCCCAGACCAGGTTTCTTTTTCCTTGTCTTTCGGGCGCACAAACAGGACTGCTCGATGTTCCTCATGGTGAGGGGCCAAGATCAGCAATGCCTCGGGTTCATCAAACCCGGTCAAGTAGTAGAAATCACTGTCTTGACGAAAGACATGCTCGACATCGTGATGCATCAGGGCCATCGGCGCACTGGCAAAGATCGCCGTGCCCTGGCCAATTTCTGCCATGACGGCCTCACGGCGCTGGGAATAAGTCTGCATTGTTCAGATCTTTAGGATCCGCCTTAGGTGGGGAGAGTGAACTGTTGCACAATCATGCCATCACCACCGGGGAGGCTGGCTGTGGTCAATGTAACGGAACTGCCCGCTTGACGGGTGGCCACCCCTGGAATTAACCCCAGGAATCGTTGGAGCTCATCAAGGTCACACTGCTCAGGGTCGGCAGCAGCAGTGCGATACTGCATGGGAATGACGATGCGGGGTCTGAGCACATTCATGGCCGCGATCGCTTCCTCAGCGTTGTAGGCCTTTGGCCCGCCCCCGACCGGTACCACCAGCACATCGGGACGCCCCAGCAAAATCTGCTCTTCTAGCTCAATGGGGCTGTTGATGCCCCCCAGATAAACCACGTTGAGCCCCCCCTGTTGCCAGGACCAGATTAAGTTGGGGGGAAACTGCCGCCCGTCCTCGCGTTCCCTTGGGGTTTCAATCGCTTGCAATTGAACAGAGGGTAAATCGTAGACCCCAGGTTCAGCCAGAATGTCGGGATCACCAGTCAGGTCTAGCAGAGTGCCGCCCTCATCGAAGAGGCGACTGCTAATCAAAACAGCGTCAGCAGTTGCATTGGGGACGGCATAACCAGCAGTACAGCCCAGGGCTCGAAAGGGATTGACCAGAAGGCGCTGTCCGCTGCCTGAAAACAGAAAGCACATATGCCCCAACCAACGAATTTGGAGACCGCTGCTTTGGGCTTGGGCCTGCTGCCAGTTGCTGGCCAAACCCAGACCCAGAACAGAAATGAAACCAGCGCCAAATTGCTGTACAAACCGTCGTCGCTGCATCGTTAATTTACACTCCCGTCGAATAGTGGCTATGCACAAGCTCAATTATCCTATCGTGTTGGTGCGATTGCCTCCTATGAACGGACGTAGCTGCCAAAAAATCCTTCCCAATGGGAGCTTCTCACCATAAGGATCCTAGTTTAATTATCCACAGCCCCTAGCAAACTGCGGAGGACCTGCAGTGCAGAAACAATCTGGGTGATCCTAAGAATTCAGCCGGTTTTTCCGGTTTCTCAAGGGCTTGCTAAGCTAGCGTTCAATGCTTTGATTTGGGACCAGTACCAATGGTTCAGTTCAACGCTAGCAGTATTGCCTTGGGGTTGAGTTAGCTCGATGGCGCGTCGCTATCTCTGGAAAATGTTTGTGATGGGATTGGGTCTCTGGTTGACTCTGGGGATCGTTTTCTTTGCCCAGGGTCCGAGCCAGTCTTCTCTGCCAACCTTGCCAACTTTACCTACGCTAGCGCCGGTAGATCCCTCGCCCCCTGTGATTGAACTCACCCTCAAACGGGCGCTCCAAACCGGGGCACAGGCTGAGGGTTTGGCGGATGATGCCGAGACCGCACAGGACTGGGATCAGGTTGCCAACGCTTGGAGTAATGCGATCCATCAACTCCAGGCTATCCCCCCAGACAGTCCTCAACGGGTGTTTGCCCAACGTCAGAACCGAGACTATTTGGCGGAGCTGAAAAAGGCCCAGCAACAGGCTGAACTGGCCAGTCGCCCTACGGTATTTCCGTCTTTGGGCAGTGCAGTTTTAGATGAGCAATTGGGGGTTTACCTGTCCTATTTGGCGACGTTTGGTCCGCCAGATGTTTTGGTACTGGGCAGCTCTCGGGCTCTACAGGGGGTTGATCCTCAGGTCTTGGCGCACAATTTACGGCGACAAGGTCTCCCCTCAGTGCGGGTTTATAACCTAGGCATTAATGGCGCTACGGCTCAGGTGATTAACGCCTTACTCCAACAGGTCTTAATCCCAGAGCAGTTGCCGAAGCTATTGCTCTGGGCGGGTGGATCACGGGCCTTTAACAGTGGTCGCAGCGATCGCACCTTTGCTTCGATTGCGGCCTCGTCGGGGTATCGATCATTGCGACAAGGCCAGCGTCCAGCGTTAGAGGGGAATGACAACGAGCTCCAGAACGCTAACCCAATTCCCGTAAGTGCTATTAATGGCTACGGTTTCTTATCGGTGACAGATGCATTTGATCCTCAGCGCTACTACCAAAGCTATCCTCGCGTGAGTGGAGAGTATGACAGTTCTTATAACCCCTTTGTGCTGAGAGGAATACAAACGACTGCTTTACAGGAGATCGCGATCTTTGCCCAAAACCAGGAAATTCCATTGGTTTTTGTAAATTTGCCCCTGAGTAATGACTATCTAGATGCCACTCGTCTAGGCCTTGAGCGCCAGTTTCAGCAATATCTTCGCCAAGAGGCCCAGCGGGGCAATTTCATCGTGGTGGATTTGCTCGAACAGTGGCGAGGACAAAACCGTTTCTTTGCAGATCCCAGTCACATTAACCAAGCTGGGGCGGCACGCCTTTCTCAACAGTTGGCTGGGACAGCGGCGATTCCTTGGCCGGGTTCATGATGTAGAACCATGAGCTTTTCATGACAAAAGCAAAGAAAATCCAAAAAATCAGCTTATTTAGAATTTGTTAGGGATCAATAGTAAGAAGCTGATAGTTGGAGGCTAACCCTGTAAAAGGGTTGAATTTTGCCTTTTGAATGTTGGCCAAAACACGCCACATGGAGTGAAGAAAGGTTTAAGATACAAGTACAACGGATTTCGGATAATCGCTTATTGCCCTAAAAGCGATCATCCAATGTCAAGCATCGCAATCTTGCCCGGCTCGAATTGACGACTGGCTAAAGTTTTAAAAACAACGGCTCAGCGTTACTCACCTGATTTCTCTTTTAGGTGCGGCTTTGCGCTGCATCATTCACGATTTAACAAGGACAATTTTTATGCTGGTAACTGATTTATCTTTAAGCACTCACGATTCCGTTGATTGGTTTGAGCATGGGAGTGCTGACATCCGCATTGCGATCCTGCATAGTATTGCTCAGCGCCTTTACAAAAATGCAGCGCCCCCTGCGGCATTTTTTTCTCAAGTCGTGCAGCAGTTGATTCGCCAAGTTGAGTACGTCCCTCAAGATCAAAAGGCCGATGTGCTAAAGGAAATGGTCTCTGGGGCAAATACCCGCCTGGCAGTCGCTTACGATGACCTTGATGTCAACATGCAACTGGCCTTTTGGTATCGCTTAGCCAACACGACTCCTCTAATGGCGCACACTATATCTAGGCTCGAAACGGCGCACCACTTGACCTTAGAAACCCGTTTAACGTTGGAAGCCCATTTCAGGGATATTGTTAAGCGCGATGTGAATGAACTGATGGAAATCTTTAAAACAGCGGTGTCTATGACTGGCAAAGCGGCTCATCAGCTTGCCTTAAGGGCTGGTTGATGAGGGAGTAAAGTGAGGTTTGAGCACCCTTTTATTACACCATTAGAATGGGCTGAAATGAAGTGCCCATC
>ERZ1740060.325-NODE-325-length-33022-cov-5.319471_pt1 | contig 33022 bp, 32 predicted proteins | sample MGYA00581743_ERZ1740060 | MGnify/ENA primary metagenome ERZ1740060 (study PRJEB43018, sample SAMN04849235) | marine metagenome | isolation source: floating plastic debris | place: Pacific Ocean | collected 2008-08-27 | study: EMG produced TPA metagenomics assembly...
GTCGGGCACGAATGGCAGGACAAAGCCATCAACCCAACCGATCAGCGACCAGATTAGCCAGACGGTCAGCCCTACAGGCGCGATGACGACGATCCCTGTAAGAAAGCTGGTTCGCAATCCAGAAAAACGGCCGGGCTTCTTCGGCGGGTGGGGTTCTTCGTCGAACGGGGTCGTCATGGGCGCTCTGAGCGTACAAGCCTTTAAAATGATACTGGCGCGTATTTATGCACAAGCACGGCCAGCCACAATGGATTTGCGGATTTTCCAGCATTTTCAGACATCAGGACCCAGGAAAACGCAAGTTTTTGAAGCAATAGATCACTGGAGAGGAACGCGCCTTTGGACGCGCTGAAACCGGTGGGGAGGCCCGACAGCCAATGGATTGGCGCATTCGGATGAGAAGCCGTCTGACATCCGGTCATGGCCGCGGCTCACTTTCCATGCCAAGAGCAAAGACTAGGTATCAAGCAGCGGTGAGCGAGGACTGCGCGTCAGTATGAAACGGATGACCCTTCTGACTATCGTTGTCTTTTGTGGGGCAGCGCTTGCCGCCAATGTCCCTAGATCCGTCATCCACGGACAAACAGAAGACGAGCGCCGTTCCGACGTGTTTTCAGAGTTCATCGCGCTCAGCGACACGCGCGGATCGGATGTCATCCCGTTTCTGTCCGACTTTGCGGACATCACAGGCCAGACGGCCCGCAGTCAGCGATCCCGGCTGGAACATGTGCCACCGGCCGTTCTGGACTTACTGGCGGAAAAGTCGGGTCTTGATCCAGAAGACTATCGTCAGGCGCTTCTTGACGGGCGCGTGCTGGATCCGTTCGATCACTCGGGAAGCGTGATTGAGACACCCAATTTCGATGTTCACGGGCGGGATGGCGCGTGGTTTTGGGGCGTATGGGAACAGGGTACTCTTACCGTACAGTCCGAGCCGTTTCACCTCTGCCGGATCTGGCTGGTCGTCTGGAATGATGAAACCTGGTATTACACTCCGATGGGGACCGACATGCTGAACGACATCGCGCTGGCTGCCGGTAACGAACGTCTGAATGTCCCTTTCCTGCGCCTTCCGGAATGTCATGCTGAGACGTAAGTTCTGGCAAGTCTTTGGTGTCTGGCTGGTTTTGGCGAGCTCGGTTCACGCATCAGACTGCGACTGGGTGGAGGCCTTGCCGGACACGTTCGACATGACCTTACCTAAGGGAGGGTCCTGTGGTGCGCCAGATACAGTATGTCAATGGGCCTATGACTATCGTTCGACCGCCGCGCAGATTGCTTTCGCAGACCTGGAACGTGAAATTGCGATGTGCCTGAGCGCATCCGCAAAGCAGGATGCGCCCGTGAATCACCCCGATAGTTACAGGTTGATGCAGTTTGACGCTGAGCAAACAAGGATTTCGCTGTCGCTCAAAGACAAGGCGTCTTTACAAAAAACCTTCCTCTTTCTGCGTGTGGATAACTTATCGGATTAAGCTATCTAACCCCTTGCAAGCATAGCGAGGGCTGTCTATACGGCCCTTCACGAAATTCACAGGCGCAGGCGGGCGCAGTTCGGGGAGACATCCCGGCGTGTCCACCGGTTGAGGTCATATCCTCTCTTCCTGCGTCGGGGTAGAAACCGGAAAGGAAACGATACATATGGCTCTGCCTGAGTTTACATTGCGCCAGCTGTTGGAAGCGGGCGTTCACTTTGGCCACCAGACACAGCGCTGGAATCCCCGGATGGGTGAATTCATCTATGGCGCGCGCAACGGCATTCACATTCTCGATCTGACGCAGACGGTGCCCATGCTGGACGCTGCCCTGAATGCGGTCCGCGAAACCGTTGCAAAAGGTGGACGCGTTCTGTTCGTGGGCACCAAGCGACAGGCGAGCGCGCCGATTGCGGAAGCGGCAGAGAAATGCGCGCAGTACTACATGAACCATCGCTGGCTGGGCGGCACGCTCACCAACTGGCAGACGGTTTCGCAGTCCATCAAACGTCTCAACGAGATCGATGAGGTCATGGGGGCAGGGGCTGAAGGTCTGACCAAGAAGGAACGTCTTGGTCTGGAACGTGATCAATCGAAGCTGCAAGCGTCGCTTGGTGGGATTCGCGAAATGGGTGGCACGCCGGACCTCTTGTTCGTCATCGACGTCAAGAAAGAGGCGCTGGCCGTGGCCGAGGCGAACAAGCTGGGTATTCCGGTGGTTGCGGTGGTTGATACAAACTGCTCCCCCGACGGGATCGACTACATCATCCCCGGCAATGACGACGCAGCCCGTGCTATTTCGCTTTACTGCGATCTGGCCGCGCGCGCGGCCTTGGACGGGATGTCGGCGCAAATGGACGCCGCAGGCGTTGATGTCGGTGCGTTCGAAGCCCCGGTCGAGGAGGCTCTGGCCGAAGAGGCAAGCGAAGTCGCCAGCGAGGACGCGGCGCCCGCGGATGCCGAGGCGGAACAGGCTGCCAGCGCTGGCTAAGCCAGAGCATCATTAAAATATTTGGCGTCCTCGCAAGGGACGTCACAAAATCGATACAAGGCGCGGGGTAGCCCGCGCTGTGTCTTCAGACCATTCAAAGGAGAGGCACGATGGCAATCACGGCTGCACTTGTGAAAGAGCTGCGCGACAAAACCGGCGCAGGCATGATGGATGCCAAAAAGGCGTTGACGGAAACCGATGGCGATATGGATGCGGCCGTGGACTGGTTGCGCACCAAGGGACTGGCGAAGGCCGCCAAAAAGTCTGGCCGTACCGCGGCAGAGGGTCTGGTGGCTGTCAAGGTCGCTGGCGGCAAAGGGGTGGCGGGCGAAGTCAATTCCGAAACCGATTTCGTGGCCAAGAATGCCGAGTTTCAGTCGATGGTCGCAGGTATTGCCGGTGCTGCCGTAGATGCAACCGATCTTGATGCGCTCAATGCCGCCGATCTGGGTGGAAAAAGCGTGGCTGACACGATCACCGACAAGATTGCGACCATCGGCGAGAACATGTCCTTGCGTCGCGTCGATGCCATCGAGGGTGAGCATGTGGTCAGCTATATTCACAATGCGGCTGCGGACGGCATGGGCAAGATCGGTGTTCTGGTTGCCATGACCGGAGGTGATGAAGCCTTCGGCAAGCAGGTGGCCATGCATATTGCTGCAACAAATCCTGCGGCGCTGAACGAGGAGCAACTCGATCCCGCCGTTGTGGAGAAAGAACGCCAGGTGCAGATCGATATCGCCCGGGAATCCGGCAAACCCGACAACGTGATCGAAAAGATGATCGTTGGCCGGATGAAGAAGTACATGTCCGAGATCACGCTGGTGAACCAGTCTTTTGTCATCAATCCCGATCTGACCGTCGGCGCAGCGGCAGGCGAAGCTGGTGCTGAGATCACCGGTTTTGTCCGCATGGAAGTGGGCGAGGGGATCGAGAAGAAAGAAGAGAACTTCGCCGAAGAGGTCGCCAAGGCGGCTCAGGGCTAAAGTACGCAATCTTGCTTTTTCCAAGGGGCGCCTGACCGGCGTCCCTTTTTTGAATGGGTCAACCATCTTCGCTGTTTCAACGGTGATGAGCCGCCAACGCTCGCAAGCCCGGCGGACACTTGTTCTGCGAAACGGGCTTCCCCCCAAAATCAGAAATCGTTATTGTCACGCTCACGACATTTGGCGATGGCGTCGCCGGAAGGGTTCGTACCTTCGTCGGTTTTCATGTTCCTGTACGCCGGGACTTTCAATCGGGAGATTGAAGGGCCCGCCCTCATCTCTGAAGAGATGGAAGAAGGACCATGACAGTATCGCAAATCAGAACTGCGGAAAAATCAGCAGACACCAAAGCAGAAAAAACAATCGTCAATTCCTGGAACGAATGGGATCCCCTGACGCATGTGATCGTCGGGCGCGCAGATGATTGCCACATCCCGCCTGCTGAGCCCGCGCTTGATGCCAAAGTTCCCGAAGACAGCGATATGCGTGGTCAATGGGGCAGGCGGCCTCAGGAAACGATCGACCGCGCCAATGAACTGCTCGATGCCTTTGCCGGGCAATTGCAAAGACGCGGTATCCGGGTGGACCGGCCCACGCCCATAGATCATTCGACCCCAGTGAGCACGCCCGACTTCGAAACAAAGAGTCAGTTCGGCTGCATGCCGCCCCGCGATGTTTTGCTGACGGTCGGGCCCGAAATCCTCGAGGCGACAATGTCCTATCGCTGCCGGTGGTTCGAGTATCTGAACTATCGGCCTCTTTTGCAGCGCTATTGGGAAGAGGACCCGAATTTCCGGCACGAAGCGGCGCCGAAACCACGATTAACGGATGCCGATTATCATCCTGATTATCTGTCCGACAAGATCGGCGAAGCGAAACGGCTCGAATGGGCCGAAAAGAAATTCTTTGTCACAACAGAGGAAGAGCCGCTTTTCGACGCTGCGGATGTCTTGCGCTTTGGCCGCGACCTTGTCGTACAGCACGGCTTCACAACAAATCTCAAGGGCATCGAATGGTTGCGCCGTCATTTCCCGGATCATCGGGTCCATGCTGTGAATTTTCCCGGCGATCCGTACCCGATCCACATCGACGCGACGTTCACTCCTTTGCGCCCGGGTTTGATCCTTAACAACCCGCAGCGGCGGTTACCCCAGGATCAACGCGACCTGTTCGAACGCAACGGATGGGAGATCGTTGATGCCGCACAGCCCGCCCATAACACGCCGCCGCCGCTTTGCTATTCGTCTGTCTGGCTCAGTATGAATGTTCTTGTGCTCGACCCGAAAACCGTCTGCGTCGAGAAGTCGGAAGTGTATCAGGCCGAACAAATGGACCGATTGGGCCTTGAAGTGGTCGAGGTCGACCTCCGGGGCGCCTATGCGTTTGGTGGCGGCCTGCATTGCTGCACAGCTGATGTGCATCGGCGTGGCACTTGTGAGGATTACTTTCCTCATCAGGAGGGCTAGAAACACTGATGCCGCCCGGGCGGACGGCACCAGCAAACCCGGTGCCTACATTTGGGATGAGACGGCACGCAGGTAAGTCCGGTCGACGAGCCGATCAATAGGCCCATCGACCGGGGTCCGGATAAACCGGCGGATCGGTTGTGCCTGAAATCGCAGGCGTGACCCAATCCAATGTTCCCAGGCTTAAAGCCACCACTCACGGAACGCCGTTACTATGATGAATTCAGCCTCACCAAGAAAGTAAAGAATTGTTAAAATGAGGCTGACCTATTGATAATAAACACAAAACAATTTTGCCGCAGGGGCCGATGACGTCGAAATACGCTCTCATTCGGCGAGTTGCATGGCTGGTTTTCGCCCAATCAAAGGTGAAAAGACTTTCAAAGTTGACCCGATTTCGATGTGATTCGGCCTGAAATCAGGCTTCATTGAGCACCGTACTTTTTGTCTCAAGCCTCGCCATCAGGCCTCGGTTTGAGCCAAGTGGAGTGTCATCGCGCGCAAGGCGAGGGGATATCCTTCCGGGCCAAATCCGCAGATTACGCCCACCGCAACGGCAGCTATATACGACTCGTGTCGAAAGGTTTCACGGGCGAATACGTTTGAGAGATGCAATTCGATCGTTGGGATCTCTGTTCCGGCAATCGCATCTCTCAAGGCAATCGAGCTATGGGTATACGCACCGGCATTCAAAATCACGCCGTCATGATGTTCTCGCGCCAGATGGATCTGTTCGACAAGCGCGCCTTCGGCATTGTCTTGCGCAAAGGCAACGGAGACGCGGAGTTCGCGCGCTGTGCTACGGCACATCTCTTCGATATCCGCCAGCGTGTGCGATCCGTAGATCTCGGTCTGGCGCGTGCCGAGAAGATTGAGATTGGGACCGTTGAGAATGAGAATAGACGTCATCGCGCTGTGCCTTGAGCTTTGCGGCGGTCGTAGTGTCTCGTTCTTGATCTGTCGAGGGACACGCTCGGAGCCACACCGCAAATTTCCAAATGTGTTGCGCAACACCGACCGCGCTTGCACTCGTTCGGTGTGACACTGAAACTGGTGTGAGGGGTGTATAACTTTAGGAAAGACGTGCTACTGACTATAAATATTGAAAAAATAGCTATCTAACCAATAAATTCGCACTGCAATATTATTTACATAATACTGATTATACGATATCTAAAACCTTAGACGAGAGTTCACAAACATACTTGTATCCGCAGGCGATGTACGACCTAGTCCGCAGCCTTCTCTTCGATCCACAACCGCAGCGCGTCACGCGCGTGGCAATCTCTGAGAACAAGCACGTCAGCGCCGTCCTCGCTCACATCAAGGAAAAACAGGAGAAGGCCGCGCCACCGCCAAAGGTCAACCCCGAGAGTGCCAGGAACGGCTACAAAAAGACTGGACGCCGCCCGCCAGCACGACCTTCAAAGATGGAAGCCTGCTACGAGCGAAGGCGCAAAGAGCGGGCAGCCGACGCAGCGAACAAAGTATAGGGACATGTTGATTGCAGCTGCAAATCACTCCAAGAAAGCTCTATAGTTTCTGTAGCGCGAGTAGTCTTTCTACGAAGAGCGTCAGTGCTTCATCGGATACATGCCTGGGTCTAAGACCCATATTTACAGTGCAGCAGTGTTCGATGTGTCGGCGGTGCTTCACGGCATCAGCGCCTTCCAACACGAGTGTGACGGTATGCGGAACGTAGCTTTCATACTCATCGTCTGGGAACCAATCTGGTGAATTGTCAGTACCGAGGTTCACGCGCACACCGATGGGGTCGTACTCGTTCCAAAGGCTGCGGCACAATTCTTCTAAACGCGTTTGCTCGGTTTTGGACGTCAAAAGGCTCGGCCTCCGCTGTGTTTATGCAAGCAAAGTAACTTCAGAAAACATCAGCTGTAAGGCTTCTCCAAAAGAACTATCTCCGCAAGGTTTTTCAGCCCTGCGATATTTGGGGTCTCCAGGCTGCTAAGCCCTGCTCCCGTCGCGCCTCTTGGTGATACTTCTGCTTTGCAAACCCGGTGACATTTCTACTTGGTTGCAACACGCACTGCGCTGTAACTTCGCGTGTGCAGTACAAAACGACAGATGAAAGTCTAACGTTATACGGACGGCCTCGTAAGCAACGTGCAGGCCCTGCCCGTAGAGATCAGAATGCCGGACCGTAGACGAAATATCCTCTGATTACCTGCCTGATGTAGCGACACTTCGTGCGCGTCGCGAATTCTGTCGCGCGCGCCCGTTCAGGCGGCGCGGTTCAGCATCTCATGTGTGCGTCGCTGAAGCTGGAAGCGGCAGGTCAGCTGTTTCATCGGATGCGCCTGATCGGTCATCATATAGAGGCTCAGCCATGCGGCCAGACCAGCGAACAACACGCCACCGACCGCCTGCCCGATCAAGACGCCCGGTGCCCCGAACAACGCGCCGCCAAGAAGGATCAGCGGCAATGTCCCGAGCGTCTGGCGTCCCCAATTGATCCAGGTCGAGTACCCGGGATGCCCAAGATTGTTGAACGAGGCATTGGAGACGAAGATCACCGCGTTGAAAAAACTTGCCAGGGCCAGAGGCCCGCAAAACAGTAAAACGAGCTCTCGCGTGAGCCCTTCGGCGCCAAAAAGATCGGCAATGGGCTGTCTGAAGACAAACAGAAGAACCGTAGTGCCAACCACGTAAAGTGCCGCAAAGATGATCCCGTCAAAGAAGGTTTCCCGGACCCGATCCACGCGCCCTGCCCCGAAATTCTGGCCCATGATCGGACCGATCGCGCTCGACAGCGCGAGGACGACAGAAAAGACGGCGGGAATAATCCGGTTGATGATCGCCATGCCTGCCACGGCGTCCGTGCCGTACTTGGCCATCTCACGCGTGACAATCGCCACACCCACCGGCGTCGCAATCGTTGCCAGCACGGCGGGTGCGGCGATCTGCATGCCTTCGCGGATGTCCCAATAGAAGCAACCGGGCCTTGGTATGGCAAAGGCATTATACCGGCGAATGGCGGGCCAGAGCGCCACAACCATCGTCGTAAGACGCGCCGCAACTGTCGCCCAGGCCGCACCTTCCATCCCCATACCGAGGGTGAAGATGAAAATGGGATCCAGCACGCCATTGACCAGCGCACCCATCAAGGACGGATACATCGCGCGCCGGCCGTCTCCGTAGGCGCGCAGTGTTGCGGCCGCTGTCATCCCGACGCCTGAGGCGAAGGTCGTGGGCAGTATGATCCACAGATACGCCTCGGCCCGTTCGGCGACATGACCCGTTGCACCGAGCAACCCGAGAATAAACTCGATATTCGGAAGCATGAGGAGCGGTATCAGAATGCCGAAAGCCATGGCAAACATCGCGCCGCTGAAGGCGTGCTCGCGCGCGGGCACCGTCTTTCCCCCGCCAAGGGAATTGGCGACCAGGACGCCGGCGGCCACGGATAGTCCGATATTGACAGCGCTGGCAAAGAACATGACGGTCGTTGCATAGCCCGCGGCGGCAGCCAGCGCCTCCTGCCCCAGCATCGAGATAAAGAGGACGTCGATCAGATCGACCACGAAGATCGCCATCAGCCCAAGGCTCGACGTCAGCGACATGACAGAGACATGTCGCATCAGGTTTCCTTCGGTGAAGGCCGCGTTGGTGGTCTGGGCCAAGCGCTTTACTCCTGCAGCAGATACGAGGGACGGGAATGCCCTGCATTGCATGAAAAGGTCAGATCAGACCGCCAATCTAAACCTCACGCTTTGGACCGCAAGTTCACACATAGACATGGAATATGTGCAAAATCGCACATCGCTTAATCAATTGGTATTGTGGAGGGCGAACAGGTCGCTCAGAAGAACGCCTGCAGGTCCGTCTGGGATCGGCCCAGAATGAGGGCGTGGACATCATGCGTGCCTTCATAGGTATTGACCGTCTCAAGGTTCATCATGTGTCGAATGACGTGGAAATCGCCGGAGATACCGTTGCCGCCATGCATGTCCCGCGCCATCCGCGCGATATCGAGCGCCTTTCCGCAGTTATTCCGCTTGATGAGGGAGATCATCTCCGGCGCGGCTTGCGCCTGATCCATCAGGCGACCGACCTGAAGCGCGGCCTGAAGGCCGAGGGCAATCTCCGTCTGCATGTCAGCCAGTTTCTTCTGAAACAGCTGAGTTTGCGCCAGCGGGCGGCCAAATTGCTGACGGTCGAGCCCATATTGGCGCGCGGCGTGCCAGCAGAATTCTGCTGCCCCCATGACGCCCCACCCGATGCCGTAGCGCGCCCTGTTGAGACAACCAAAGGGGCCTTTAAGCCCTTGAACGCCCGGCAACAGCGCCTTGTCGCCAACCTCGACACCGTCCATCACAATCTCGCCCGTGACCGAGGCCCGCAGGCTTAACTTTCCTTCGATCTTGGGTGCGCTGAGGCCGGGCATACCCTTTTCCAATACAAACCCGCGGATCTTGCCCTCATGCGCATCGGACTTTGCCCAGACGACAAAAACATCCGCAATCGGTGCGTTGGAAATCCACATCTTGGAGCCCGTCAGGCGATAGCCGTCGGCGGTTTTCTCGGCCCGCGTCTTCATGCCGGCGGGGTCAGAGCCCGCGTCGGCTTCGGTCAGGCCGAAACACCCGATCCGCGCGCCTGACGCAAGTCCGGGAAGGTACTTCTGGCGTTGCTCTTCGCTGCCATAGGCAAAAATCGGATACATGACGAGAGAGCTCTGCACGCTCATCATCGAACGGTATCCGCTATCGACGCGCTCGATCTCCCGGGCGACAAGGCCGTAGGTGACATAGCCTGCGCCAAGACCGCCATATTCCTCGGGGATTGTCGTACCCAGCAATCCCATCTGACCCATCTCGCGGAAAATGCCGTCGTCCACCTGCTCTTCTGCATAGGCGCGGGCGACGCGCGGCTGCAACGTCTCCTGCGCAAAGGTGCGGGCGCTCTCGGCGATCAGTCGCTCTTCTTCGCTGAGTTGATCATTCAGGCGAAACGGATCTGCCCAATCGAACGAGGCAAGATCCGGCTTGTCTTTGGCGCGCAGTTTTGGGGCGTCGAGGCTCATTGCGACTCTCCAGGATGGGATTACTCGTCACAGATATAGCGAGATCGGCACCCCTGCGACAGTGGCGATTGTGCCGCGCGGTCTAGCGCCTAGCCAAGCGAGTACCCTGCCCCGCGTACGGTGCGTAGCGGATCGGGGCCACCATGATGGCACAGCGCTTTGCGCAAACGCCCGATATGGACGTCCACAGTGCGTGTATCGACATAGATGTCGCGACCCCAGACGCGGTCGAGCAATTGATCGCGTGACCAGACGCGGCCCGGCTTTTCCATGAAGGTTGAAAGCAAACGGAATTCGGTCGGACCCAGTTTCAGGTTCTTGCCGCCACGTGTGACCCGGTAGGTTTCTGAATCCAGCGTGATATCCTCGTATTCCAACCGCTCGCCAACCGTGCTTGGACGGGTTCGGCGCAGCTGAGCGCGCACGCGCGCCATCAGTTCAACGACGGAATAGGGCTTCACCACATAGTCATCCGCCCCGGTCTCTAGCCCGCGCACACGGTCCACTTCCTCGGATCGGGCCGACAGCATGATGATGGGCACGCCGCGTGTCTCTGATCGGGTCTTGAGCTGACGGCAGACCTCGATGCCGGACACATTCGGCAACATCCAGTCAAGCAGGATGATATCCGGCGCGTTTTCCTTCACGAGCATCAGCGCTTCCTCGCCGTTCTCGGCCTTTGTCACTGAAAATCCGTCGGCTTCCAGATTATAGGCCAGAACCTCTCGCTGTGCGGGTTCATCCTCAACCAGAAGAACGCTGGGTTGATCTGCCATATGCGCCCCCTCCCCTAGGCCTCAACACCGGGCGCAACGTGGGGGTCAGAAGACGTCTTGTCGCCCTTGGGCCGCGCCTCATCGGGCATATCGCCTGTCACCAGATAGATAATCTGCTCGCAGATATTGGTCACATGATCGCCCATACGTTCGGTGTTCTTCGCGATGAAGTGAAGATGCATGCAGGGCGTGATGTTCCTCGGATCCTCCAGCATGAAGGTCAGAAATTCCCGGAACAGCGCATTATACATCTGATCGACATCGGCATCGCGGACCATGACTTCATGCGCCAGACCCTCATCGCGCTGAATATAGGCGTCCAGCGCGTCGCGCAGCATCCTCTCCGTTTCGCGCGCCATCCGGCGCAAGGCTGACGCCGCTCCCGAAATCTCTGGCATCTGACCCAGAATATTCGTGCGCTTGGCCATGTTCTTGGCATAGTCGCCGATACGTTCCAGGTTGCCCGCGATTTTCATCACGCTCAGGACCACCCTGAGATCCACGGCTGTCGGCGCGCGCAAGGCAATCAGGCGCGCGCTTTCCTCGTTGATCTGATCCTCCAGCAGGTCAATCGCCGCATCGTTCCGCACAACATGGTTGGCCAGCTCATCGTCCTGAGTTTCCAGAGACGTCGCGGCATTCATGATGGCCTCTTCCACGAGGCCACCCATCTTCATGATCAGCGTCTGAACCGTTTCCAGATCCCGGTCGAAAGCCGATGAGATATGTTCTTCGTTCATGAGTCCTGTCCTCAACCGATCCGTCCGGTGATGTAGCTTTCCGTGCGCTCATCTGTGGGGTTGGTGAAAATCTGACCTGTCTCGCCAAACTCGACGAGATTGCCGAGGTGGAAAAACGCGGTCTTCTGACTGACGCGGGCGGCCTGCTGCATCGAGTGGGTGACGATCACGACAGAAAAGTTGGCACGCAACTCGTCGATCAACTCTTCGACCTGCGCGGTGGCGATCGGATCGAGCGCCGAACAGGGCTCGTCCATCAGCAGCACTTCGGGTTCCGTGGCGACGGCGCGCGCGATGCACAAACGCTGTTGTTGCCCGCCGGACAACCCGGTTCCCGGCGCATCAAGACGGTCCTTGACCTCATCCCAGATCGCACCGCGCCGCAGGGCTCTTTCGACGACGTCATCCAGCTCTGCTTTGTTCTTGGCAAGGCCGTGAATGCGAGGGCCATAGGCGACATTGTCATAGATCGACTTCGGGAACGGGTTTGGCTTTTGGAACACCATCCCGACCTTTGCTCTCAACTGCACCGGATCCACCCGCTTGTCGTAGATATCGACGTCATCGAGAAGGATATCGCCCTCCACCCGACAGATATCGATCGTGTCGTTCATCCGGTTCAGGCAGCGCAGGAAGGTCGATTTTCCACAGCCCGACGGCCCGATGAAGGCGGTGACCGTCTTGTCCTCCAGCTCGACATCGACGTCTTTGATCGCATGGGTGTCCCCATAGAAAACCTGCACATTCTTGCAGGCGAATTTTAGCTCGTTGCGGGTCACGGTTCGATCCAGTTCGGGTGTGTCATACATGTTGAGTATCCTTGTTTACCAGCGGCGCTCGAACCGGCGGCGCAGGAGGATGGCGATAATGTTCATAGTCATCAGGAACACCAGCAGGATGATGATACCGCCCCAGGCCCGTTCGTAAAAGGCGGGGTCGGCACGCGTGGCCCACTGGTAAATCTGCGCCGGTATTGCGGAGTTCGGGTCCATGAACCCGCTTGCCACGCCTTCGGGATAATTGGTGGCAATGTATCCCACCATCCCGATGAGCAGCAGCGGTGCGGTTTCCCCCAGGGCCTGCGCCAGACCGATGATCGTGCCGGTCAGGATACCGGGCATGGCCAGAGGCAGAACGTGGTGGAACACCGACTGCATCTTGGACGCCCCTACCCCCAGAGCGGCATCGCGAATGGAGGGTGGCACAGCCTTGAGCGACGCGCGCGTGGAGATGATGATCGTGGGCAGCGTCATGAGCGTGAGTACAAGCCCCCCCACCAGCGGCGCCGATTGCGGCAGGTGCATGAACTGTATGAACACCGCGAGGCCCAGAATACCGAAGACAATTGAGGGCACCGCGGCGAGGTTGGAGATATTGACCTCGATGAAGTCCGTGAACCTGTTCTGGGGTGCGAATTCTTCGAGATAGATCGAGGCCGCCACCCCGATGGGAAGGCTGAGTGCCAGAACCACGAACATCATGAAGAGCGATCCCAGCATCGATACTCCGATACCGGCCTGTTCCGGACGGCTTTCAGAAGCATCCGCGCCGGTGATGAAGCTCCAGTTGAACGACTTCGCGATGATCCCTGCCTCGACCATCTGATCAACCAGATCCAGATCCTCGACTGTGATGTTCTTGTCTTCCGCGATGCTTTCCCTTGAGACGCGCCCCTTAAGATAGCCATCCACCCGGCTGGACGCGAGCAGCTGATACGTCAAGGTCTGACCGATCAGTTCCGGGTCTTCGAGTACGGAGTCGCGAAGCGTTGCCGCCGCTGACGCCGATACAAGATTCCGCATCTGTTTTGGATCCTCGATCGGCGAGTCGAGGTCGAATGAGTTGATCTTGTCGAATACAGCCTGATTGATCAGCGGGTTGTATCCGAAGGTCGATACCTTACGGAGGTCATCCGGGTCCCGGTTTCCGTTCTTGTCGAGAACTTCGGGATCCAGAAAAACCTCGACCTCGATGAAGGTCTGCTGGAACGCCGTGAGCCCGTTTGTAATGATCGACACCAGCAGCACGCAAAGAAAGAACAGTCCCGCGCTGATCGCAGCGATCCCATAGGCTTTGAAGCGCGCCTCGGCCCGATTGCGCCGCTTCGTGCGCTCGTCCTGCGCGGTGAGAGAGCCGTGGGATGCGCGACGCTCGCCGCCGGTATCCAGTGTCGCGTCGGTCATTCATACTGCTCCCGGTATTTGCGCACGATGTAAAGCGCCAGCACATTGAGCCCCAGCGTGATGATGAACAGCGTCATGCCCAGGGCAAACGCCACCAGCGCCTCCGGGCTCGCGAAATCCGCGTCGCCGGTCAGCTGGCTCACGATTTTCGCGGTCACGGTCGTCATGGCGTCAAACGGATTGAGCGACAAACGGGCGGCGGCCCCTGCCCCCAACACGACGATCATCGTCTCGCCAATCGCCCGCGAGGCCGCCAGCAGGACAGCCCCCACGATGCCCGGCAAGGCCGCGGGCAGGATCACCTGCTTGATCGTCTCGGATTTGGTCGCGCCCAAGCCGTAAGAGCCATCGCGCATCGCCTGCGGGACCGCGTTAATGATGTCATCGCTGAGAGAGCTGACGAAGGGGATCAGCATCATGCCCATCACCAGACCGGCGGTCATCACAGCGGTCCCCGCCTGCATGATGCCGACCCCGTCGCGACCGAAAACGCTCAACAACAAGGGCCCCACGGTCAGCAACGCAAAGAGCCCGTAAACAATGGTTGGAATCCCGGCCAGCACTTCCAGCAAGGGTTTCGCAAACGCCCGCACGGACGGCGACGCGTACTCGGACAGGTAAACGGCAGCAAACAAGCCGATAGGCACGGCAACTGCCAGTGCGATCAACGAGATGTAAAGCGTCCCCCAAAGCAGCGGCCAGATGCCAAGTTCTGACCCGCCCCCAAAGCTGGGCGACCATGTCAGCGACAGGAAAAACTCTGACGCCGGGTAAATCCTGAAGAATTGCACCGTGTTGAAAATCAGGGACAAAATGATGCCAATGGTCGTCAGGATCGCGATCGAAGCCGCCGTGACCAACAACACCTTGACCCCGGCCTCGACAAGATTGCGGGCGCGAAGCTCTTTGTGTGTGCTCATGAACGCATAGGCAAACCCGGCCAGCGCAGCACCCAGAACGAAAAACGTCCGTAAAATGTTTCCTGTATACGTCGCAGATCTGTAATCCTGCGCAGCGGCAAGCGTCCCGGCCGTCACATTGGACCCAAGCGCGACACCGACCTCTGCCAGACGATCCCGTACGTTCGTGAACTCCGTGCGCATGCTTTGTGCATCCTCTGCGCTTAGAGCCCCTTCTGCGACGGCCAGATCCAGACCGTCCGCCACCCGCCGAACATCGCTCATCACAAGGCTGAGAGTGCTGCCCTCCGGCACCAGGGTGTCCGGGATGTTGCCAGAGATCGAATTGTTGATCACGAGCGGCTGGACCAAGGCCCACAGGACCAAAATACCCAGTGCAGGCACCAAAGACGTAAGGGCGACGTTCCAGCCATAGTAATTCGGAAGGGAATGAAGATCTCTGGAATCGCCGCCGGCGTGGCTAAGCGCCCTGCCCCGACCGACCACAAAGCCCAAAATCGCGAGACCAAGCGCAATCGTCACGAGCCAAAATGCCGACATAGATGCCCCCTATCGCTCCGGCCAACCAGGCAGACAAACGTCTTGTCCCCTGGTCGATAGAGCGCCGTCCTTCAGTCAACCGGTCTGCCCGGCCGTGTCGGATGACGCACCAGGGCGCGTCATCCGGTTTTGTCCTTAAGCCGGGATTACGAGCCGGAGCCCATGACCTCTTGGTTCGAGACTGTGGACTGGGTTGTGCCCAGTTCCGGATCGGAGACCAGACCGTACTGCGCCAGCGGACCGCTGGGGCCGGCGATTTCGTCAGACACGAAGAACTCTGCGTATTCCAGAAGGCCCGGGATCACGCCGATATGCGCTTTCTTGATGTAGAAGAAGAGCGGACGCGACACTGGATACTCGCCCGAAGCAATGGTTTCGGTGGAAGGGGATACGCCGCCCATCGTCGCCACTTTCAGCTTGTCAGTGTTGTTCTCGTAGAATGCCAGACCAAACACACCGATGCCTTCGCTGTTGCTGTCGATCCGGGCGAGCGTCTCTGTGTAGTCACCATCGATATCGACAGACTTGCCGTCTGTGCGAACCGCCATACAGGCGTCTTCGGCGGCGTCTTCATCCATACCACCATCCATCATCGCCTGCATCGCGCCGGTGTCCTCGCAGCCCTGAAGCAGGACCTTCTCTTCAAAGACTTCGCGCGTACCGTGCTTCGTGCCCGGAATGAACGCCGAGATTTCGACCGCAGGCAGATCCGGGTTCACATCAGCCCATGTGGTGTGCGGATTGTCGACCAGTTCGCCATCGACCATCGCCATCGGGTTCAGCGCACCAAACCAGTCAGAGGGCTGAAATGCTGTGAAGGCCGGGCCGTCGTTCTGGCTGGCAAAGACGATCCCATCGTACCCGATCCGGACTTCGATGATATCCGTCACACCCGCTTCCGCGCAGGCCTTGACCTCTTTTTCGCGGATTGCGCGGGACGCGTTGGCCACATCGATTGTGTTGGGGCCCACACCTTCGCAGAAGCGCTTCAGGCCAGAGGACGAGCCGCCGGATTCAACAACCGGTGTCGGAAATTCAAAGTTTTCGCCGAAAGCCTCTGCAACGATAGACGCATAGGGCAGAACGGTCGAAGAGCCTGCAACTTGGACATTGTCGCGGGCCGCGGCTGTTGTTGCTGTCACGGCAGCGATCGCCAGAGTGGAGGCGGTCAGTTTTCCGAAGGACATATAGATCTCCTGATGTCATATTGCGGCCACTCCCCAGTGGCCGTCGACGGTGTGCTACGCACGCCTGGCAACACGTTTGTGACACTTGTGTAACGCTTTTATGACGCGGGCTTAGACAAAGCAGAAATTTGTCGAATTCAACCTCCAGGCGCAAATTCCGCGGCGACCAAACGGTCGTTAGGTCCCCGGAAATCCGGTGTCCAGAGGGAGAATCACCGAGAATCGACTGCCTTGCCCAAGGACCGAGTCGATCCGAAACCGTCCCCGGTGCCGGTTCACGATGTGTTTGACAATCGCCAGCCCCAGCCCGGTGCCCCCCATCTCGCGGGAGCGGTGGTTATCGACCCTATAAAATCGCTCGGTCAATCGCGGGATATGGACCTCTTCAATGCCGGGACCCTCGTCGGTGACACTCACCGTGACCGAAGGGACGCGCAGCGCCGGATGCACGTCATCCCGCTGGGCCTGAAGCACGATCACTTTGTCGGGCCCGCCATACTTCACCGCATTCTCGATGAGGTTGATGAAAACCTGCCGGAGCTGATCCTCATCACCGGGAAGCAGCAAACGGGTGTCCGGGAGGTCGAGTTGAAGCTGTACGCCCGCGCCACGTATAATCGGACCCGTGGCGTCAACGACCGATGTCAGCAGTGCGGATACGTCGACACGATCTGTCGGACGATTGCGCTCCTGCGCCTCAACCCTGTTCAGCGACAGCAGATCTTTGACCAGTCGCTCCATACGGGTGGCTTCGACATGCATCGTTTCCAAAAAACGATCCGAGGCGGGACGATCGTCGCGGGCGGGGCCGCGCAGCGTTTCGATAAAGCCCAGCAGTGCCGTCAGCGGCGTGCGCAATTCGTGGCTGACATTGGCCACGAAATCACGTCGCATCTGTCCGACAAGCTCGACATGGGTGATATCCTCGAAACACACCAGAACACCGGCATCGATGGGCGCTTCGACATAGCTGCAGGTCACGATGTAGGTGGTATCCTGCGCACCGTCACTGGACAGGTACCGCGCCTCGCGGGATTGCCGGTCGCGCAGGGACGCCTCGATCATATCCAGCACTGTCGGCTGGCGGATCGCGGTGATAAAGTGCCGCCCGGTGATGCCCGGCCCCAGCAATGCGAGCGCCCGCGCATTGGCCCCCAGAATCCGCTCGCCCCGGCCGATCAACACGGCGGGCAGCGGAATGGCCGCCAACAAAGGATCTATTCCGGTCTGGGCCATGCGTGTCCGCTCCGCCGGGGATCAGGTTGACGGCACCGGGCGCAGCCCGTCCCGAAAGACCTTTGCACGGGCCTGATAATGTTCGGCGGACCTGCGCAGCCCGGCAATGGCATCCTCATCGAGTTGCCGCACCACCTTGCCCGGCGCCCCCATGACAAGACTGCGCTCGGGGATGTCCTTTCCTTCGGTGATCAGCGCGCAGGCCCCGATCAGGCAATTGGGCGCGATCCTTGCCCCGTTCAAACCGGTGGCCCCCATGCCGATCAGGGTGTTTTCCCCCAGAAGACAGCCGTGCAGCATCGCCTTGTGACCCACCGTGCAGCCCGGTCCGATCCGCAAGGGAAAGCCGGGGTCGGTATGCATCACCACGTCCTCCTGAACATTGCTGCCCTCGCCCAGAACAATCGGCTCGTTATCCCCGCGCAGGATGCTGCCGAACCAGACCGAAACGCCGGCACCAAGAGTGACATTGCCGATGATCGTCGCATCCGGCGCGACCCAGGCGTCAGGATGGATGTCGGGCACCAGATCGTTCAGGGCGTAAATCGTCATGCGTCTTGTAATCCCCCAGACGGGCACTGCCGAGTGCTACCGGCTGTCCTCGAATTCCGTTTGCAGAGACCGGACATGATCGCTTAGGACCGGCTGTTGTGCCCGGCGCATCCTTGCGGCGCTGACAATTGTGCGCAGTCTCTCTTCCGTCGTCTCCAGATCGTCATTCACCAGCACATAATCGTACTCGGCCCAGTGGCTGATCTCGTCCCAGCTCTTCTGCATGCGCTTGGCAATCACGTCTGCCGCATCCTGTCCCCGGCCCTCCAGCCTGCGCCGCAGTTCCGCGATCGAAGGCGGGAGGATGAAGATCGACAAAGTATGCGCGCCCAGACTCGAATTCTGTATCTGCTGCGCGCCTTGCCAGTCGATATCGAACAGCACATCGCGCCCGGCCTCGATAGCGGCCTCGACAGGCGCTTTGGGCGAGCCGTAAAAATGGCCAAAGACATGCGCATGTTCCAGCATTGCCCCGTTGGCAACATCCGTTTTGAACCGCGCCTCCGAGAGGAAGTGATAGTCCGCGCCATCCACCTCGCCCGCGCGCGCCGGACGTGTGGTCGCGGAGACGGAAAACGAGATCCCGGCATCCCAGTCACGCAACCGCCGGGACAGGGTGGACTTTCCTGCGCCCGAGGGGGAGGACAGGATGATCAGCAGCCCGCGACGCGATGTCATGCCCGGGCCCTCTTCATCTTGCTGAAAATACTCATACTCCGACGCCCGCACCCGCATGCCCTATTCCACATTCTGAACCTGCTCCCGCATTTGCTCGATCACGGATTTCAGCTCCAGCCCTGTCGCGGTCAGATCCTTGTTTTGGGATTTGGAGCATAGTGTATTGGCTTCGCGGTTGAATTCCTGTGTCAGGAAATCAAGCTTTCGGCCGATAGGACTGCCTGTCGCAAGCAGCGCGCGCGCGGCGTCACAATGCGCCTTCAGCCGGTCCAGTTCTTCGGTCACATCCGCCCGCACAGCAAGCAGTGCCAGTTCCTGGGCAATCCGGGTTTCGTCGACAGTGACATCGGTCACGCCGCCGATGCGCGCCAGAGCCGCGCGAAATTGCGCTTCACTTTGCGGCCGCCGTGCCTCGGCCTCGGTGCTGGCTTGCGTCACAAGCGTTTCAATCCGCGTTACCTGCTCTTCCAGAAGCTGACCGAGCGCCTGTCCTTCGCTTTGCCGCATGGTATGAAAATCGCTCAGGGCCTGATCGAAGGAGGACAGTACGGCCTGACGCAGGTCCGTGGTGTCCTCGTCCTCGACGCTATCGTCAAAAACACCCCGCAGTGAGAGGATATCGCTGGCCCGCGAGGGGGCAATCGGCACGCCTTTGTCGGCGGCCAGTGTTTCAATCGAGCGCAGCGCCGACAGAACGCTGTCGAGCTTTTCGGGGTCAAGCTGGGCCCTGCCACCTTGGGCCACCGCGCGAACACGAAGCGAGACGTTCAGGTTGCCGCGTGAAAGAGATTTCGACAGCCGTGCTCGGATCTCCGCGTCCAGCCCCTCGATCCAGTCCGGCAGGCGCAGGCGCAGATCCAGGCCTTTGCCATTCACACCACGCAATTCCCACATCCAGCTATACCGCTCCGATGCTCCGGACAGCGACGTAAAGCCTGTCATGGAATTCAGCATCAAGATCCTCCGAGGTCGCGGGCGCCACAGGCATGTCCGAGACAACCCAGAAGCGGTCTAGTCGCTGATCCTTTCAAGGGCAAGCGCACCGGAGAGCGCGAGTCGCGGCGATATCGCTGGCCCGACGGGCGAGACGAAGACCGGAGGGGATCGCGACCTCGGTTGCCTCGATCGTTAACCATTTGAGAATAAATTGAACAAATTTCTTACAGAATATGTCATTATATTTCTGTGATCCGGATTACGGTGGTGCTGTTTCCGGTTCCAACCCGACATCGGACAGACGTGCATGCGGTCTCCTGACCGCCTCGTCTGCGCCGAGCCGCCGGGTCACATGCACGAGTACAAAACTGCAGATCCACGGAGCAGGAATGCCATGGCAGATGATCGGGGAAAGAACAGCGGTGATAGTGTTGAACACCTGCGGGCTCCCGGTGTTCCGGGTTTCGAGCATGATCTTCGGGCCTTCGTCAATTACTGGCAGGGTATGCGTCGGGGCGGTGACGTGCCGTTGCGCAGCGCGATTGATCCCCGCGGTATAGAAAACCTTCTCAGCCACGCGTTCATCGCAGAGAAGGTCACGCCCGGTCTGGCGCGGCTGCGCGTTGCAGGCACGCATCTGTCTGATCTGATGGGCATGGAAGTGCGGGGTATGCCCCTGTCCTCTCTGATCGCCCCCGCCCATCGCGACCAATTGTCGGATGCCATGGTCAACCTCTTCGAGCAGCCCGCACAGATCCGGCTGAACCTTCTTGCGCCCGGCAGCGTGAGACGATCCGCCCTCAGCGGCGCTTTGGTCATTCTACCTCTGCGGAGCGATCTTGGCGACATTTCCCGGGCCTTGGGCTGTCTCGTCACAAGCGGACAGATCGGGCAAGCCCCCCGACGATTCGAGATCACACAGTGCCGGATCACGGATCTGGACCTGAAAGTGGCCGACATGCGTGGCCTGACACAACAGCCCGTTTCTGCAGAACCTACGCCTTCGGGCGTCTCTCACCGGGGAGAAGACCCAGGTGCCTACGGTGGCAAGGCAGCGGTGAAGGCCCCGGCAGACGCGGTATCGGAAGCTCATCCAAGCGAAAGGCCGTATCTGCGCCTGGTGCGCGAAGACTAAATCTTTCTACCAGAAGTTTTGAGAACGAGTGGCCTGCGCTGATCGTGAATCAGCGCAGGTTTTTTTCGCTCAACTGACCTTTTGCGCGGCCCCTGCGCCCCGGAAGGCAGAGAGTTCTTCCGCAACGAGAAAGGCCAGTTCCAGCGATTGATTGGCGTTCAGCCGTGGATCGCAGGCCGTATGATAGCGCGCGGACAGGTCTTCTTCGGTCACTTCACGTACACCGCCGGTGCATTCGGTCACGTCCTGCCCGGTCATTTCGAAATGCACGCCGCCGGGCACGGTGCCTTCGCTCTGATGCACGGCGAAGAAATCGCGGACCTCCGACAGTACCGCGTTAAAGGGTCGTGTCTTATAGCCGGTATTGGACTTGATCGTGTTGCCATGCATCGGGTCGCACACCCAGGTGACCTGCGCCCCGGCCTCGCGCACCGCCTGAATGAGGCGTGGCAGATGCTCGCTGACCTTTCCCGCACCAAAGCGTGCGATCAGGGTCAACCGCCCTGGCTCATTTTCCGGGTTGAGCAGATCCATCAGCCGTTTGAGATCATCCGCCTCCAGTGTCGGTCCGCATTTCAGACCGATGGGATTGAGAACGCCGCGCAGGAAGGCCACATGCGCACCATCGGGTTGTCGCGTGCGGTCCCCGATCCAAAGCAGGTGACCCGATCCGGCGAGCCAGTTGCCTGACGTGGAGTCAATCCGCGTCAGCGCCTCTTCGTATTCAAGAAGCAGGCTCTCATGCGATGTATAGAAATCCACAGTACGCAATGTGGGGGCCTGATCGCTGTGCAGGCCCGCCGCTTGCATGAAATCCAGCGTGTCGCTGATCCGCGCCGCCATTTCCCGGTAGCGTTCTGCCTTTTCGCTCTCGGTGAAGCCCAGCGTCCAGGCATGAACCTGATGCACATCCGCATAGCCACCGGTGGAAAACGCCCGCAACAGGTTCAGCGTTGCAGCCGCCTGCGTATAGGCCTGCAACATCTTGGCCGGATCCGGTATGCGCGCCTCCGGGGTGAAGGCAAGCTCGTTGATAATGTCGCCCCGATAGCTTGGCAGCTCGATGCCTTCCACGGTTTCCGTCGGTGCCGAACGCGGCTTGGCGAACTGGCCTGCGATGCGCCCCACCTTTATGACCGGGACCTTGGCGCCGTAGGTCAGCACCATCGCCATCTGCAGCATGACCTTGAACGTATCGCGGATCCCATCTGCGGAAAACTGATCGAACGCCTCGGCGCAATCGCCGCCCTGCAACAGGAATGCCTCTCCGCGGCCTGCGGCCCCCAGCTGCTCTTTCAGCTTGCGCGCCTCGCCCGCAAAAACCAAAGGAGGATATTGTGAAAGACGCCGCTCCACATCATGCAGAGCGTCGCTGTCGACATAATCGGGCATCTGAACCCGAGGCCGCGACCGCCAGTCAGTTTTCGTCCAATCGCTCATTGATCTTATCCCCTATCTTCGGGTGCGTTCGCTCCTATAGGCATTTGCGCGGCCGGGGTCGAGACATGATCCTCCATTGACCCTACCCCAGGTTCCGGCAGCATCCCGAGGCTGCCACGGGAAAGATACGAATGCAGGTGCCCGAGCTCCGACGATCCGGTTGTCCCTATACCGGGTGACATAAGGAGGCTTCGGCGCAAACACAAAGGATATGCCTGTCAGCGATCCGTGCGACAAATTCCCATTGCTCGCCCGAAAGAGTTGCTCCATTTTGTCGAGACTCAGCGCCGACCCCCTTTGATCAGGCAAGCGAGAGGCACTACACTAGCGCGCAGACGCAGAACAACCCCTCGCTGGCACCGGTCAGCCTGCACCGGGCCCCGCGGCCCGGCGTTTCGTTTTTGTTCTGTTGGACAACTTCACCCTTCTGTGTTTCGCCGCGGCGGTGGAAAGCCTGAGGATCGCGAACAGAATGGCGGGAGAAACCCTGTATGACTGGGTTCTGGCCGGGGAAAGCGGCGATACGGTGAGCTGTTCTGCTGGCGCGGAATTTCACGTCGATATGGGGCTTGAGGAACTGCGCAGAGACGATGTGGTGATGCTCTGCGGCGGTATCTATGTGCAGGCCGCGACGACGCGAAAAGTTCTGAACTGGCTGAGACGCGAATCGCGGCGCGGACTGACGGTGGGCGGGCTGTGCACAGCCGCATATACAGTCGCGAAAGCCGGCCTGCTGGATGGCAAACGCGCCACGATCCATTGGGAAAACCACGACAGTTTTGTCGAGGAATTTGACGAAGTTGAGCTGACCAAGTCGGTCTTTGTGATTGATGGCAACCGCATGACCACCGCGGGTGGAACCTCCTCGATAGATCTGATGCTCAAGATTATCGCCACTGACCACGGCGAACAGCTTGCCAACGAGGTGGCCGACCAGCTGATCTATAGCGCAATCCGAACCGATCAGGACACTCAGCGGCTATCCGTGCCGACGCGCATCGGCGTGCGCCATCCCAAGCTGAGCCAGGTGATCCAGATGATGGAGAACAACATCGAGGAACCGATCAGTCCCTCGTTGCTTGCCAAGGATGTCGGGATGTCGACGCGTCAGCTCGAACGGCTTTTTCGTCGTTACCTCAACCGGTCGCCCAAGCGGTATTACATGGAGTTGCGGCTTCAAAAAGCGCGCAACCTGCTGATGCAGACCGATATGACGGTGATCAATGTGGCGCTGGCCTGCGGGTTTGCCTCTCCCTCGCACTTCTCGAAATGCTACCGTGCGCATTACAACACAACTCCCTACCGCGAACGCGGAAGTCAGGCGACGCGTCTTACGGTGTGAGCCGGAATTTTTTAAAAATTCCGGACCGGAAAATTGTCATTTTCCGGCGCCCTCACCCCGATACATGTCACGCTGATAGGCGGTAAAGCGTCCCGTTGCCTGCGGCGAGAACCCAGATCGCGCCGTCCGGTCCCTGTCGGATATCCCGGATACGGCTGGCGCCCGGAATACGGATTTGTTCGACCTCCTGCATCGGGCTTCCGGCGAGACGGGCGATGTAGTCCATTTTAAGGGATCCTGCGAACGCTGACCCGCGCCATGATGGAAACATGCTTTCGGTATAGAACATCAGGCCCGATGGCGCGATCGAAGGGTCCCAGTAGAAGACCGGTTGCTCTATGCCTTCTTTGCGTGTGCCTTCGCCGATTTTGAGACCGCTGTAATGGCGACCATACGAAATCACCGGCCAGCCGTAATTCGCCCCTTCCCGCACGCGGTTCAATTCGTCGCCGCCGCGGGCACCATGTTCTATCACCCAGAGCCGTCCCTCGCCGTCCAGTGCCGCGCCCTGCGGGTTGCGGTGACCCCAAGACCAGATCGCGGGCTGAACCGCTGCTGTCTTGCTGAACGGATTATCGGCAGGGACCGTTCCGGATTTCGTGATCCGCAGCACGGCCCCGTTCTCGTTCGATCTGTCCTGAGCGGAAGACCGGTCACCCCGATCTCCAACCGTGACGAAGAGAGTTCCGTCCCGGGCCTCGACCAGACGGGACCCGAAATGTCGCCCTCCCGACGACACCGCCCGGGTTTCAAAAATGGTCTCCCAGGTTTCCAGGCGATCCCCGGCCTCTGACAGTCGCGCCCGCGCGACCGCTGTGCCGGCTCCGCCGCGCTGACGTTTGGAATAGGTGAAAAACAGGTGCCGCGTCTGCGAAAAATCCCGAGGCACCAGAAGATCCAGAAGACCGCCCTGCCCCCGCGACAGAACGCCGCCCACGCCGGATACATCGGACACCCTTCCGCCCGCGACCTCTTTGACCGCACCGTCTCGCTCCGTGACAAGGATGGACCCTTGCGGAAGAAATCCAACGGCCCAGGGCGTGTTCAAACCATCGGCAACCTGGGCAACCTCCAGCCTCCCGGCACTGGTCGTCAATGCGGAGGCGCGCCCGGCGCCGAAAGTGGCCGCCAGCCCTGTCAGAAGGAATTCACGACGGTGCATATATGGCTCCTGATAGTTGACGATTTCCTTCTAATCTGGGAACCCAATGCGAGGCGTCAAGCGCTCCCGTCAGGCGAATCATGACATGTACAATCGAAACGGAATGGAGGAGCGGAGATGCGCGTTTCAGCTTTGCGGACAGTCCTCCGGGAGCAGAACGATTGACGCGACCGATGCGACGGCGGTGTCTTTTGCCTCTTTGAATTTAGGCGGAAACCGACCGATCGGTGCAATTCGCCACAAATTTGCCTTAATTGCTTCGGATCATGGCAAAATCGAGTTGAAAAAACACAAAAAGGACCCTTTCGAGCGCAGCCCGGGATCGGGGTGTTTCGAAACGGAAGATTGGAAAGATGCGTGAAGGTGTAGTTTCCTTCCTGAATGACGAAACAGGCGCGGTGAGCGTGGATTGGATCGTGCTGAGTTTTGGTGTGATTTGTCTGGGTTGCCTTGCGGTTATGACCGCCAGCGACGGGACCTTCGGGCTTGCCGAAAGTATTGGACGGGCGACGGCGGAGACGGAAGTGTCCACCGGCGTCACATCGACGGATAGATAGGTTTACTGGTTTTTAAAGGGTTCATCCTGCCTTAGGCCCGGAGCGTGCAAACCCGATATGGAAGGACAGAGATATGGGGTTGGCATCTACATTCAGGACCATACTGAACAGGTTCAGGCGCGACGAAAGCGGCGCTGTGACCGTGGATTACGTCGTCTTGTCAGCGGCAATTGTCGGGCTTGGAGTATCCGGGGTCGGGTTTGTCCAGAACGTCGCGAGCAATCTGGCGTTCGTTTTGTCAGAAGGCGTGTCCACCCCTATGGAAGAAGAAGAGTAGGACGCGCCCGCGCCGACAGACAGGTGTTACGGCGCAAGGCGCGCGGTCACACGATCTGCAATCTGCTCTGCATTAAGGCCTGCCCTGGCATACATCTCGTCGGGACTGGCCTGGGATATGAACATGTCCGGTAAGCCCGCGCTTTCAAAGCAAAGACCGGTTTGCAAGGCCCCGCTTTTGTTGAGGTGATCCAAAACGTGGCTTCCGAACCCGCCGATCGCGCCTTCCTCAATCGTGATAAGCATATCGTGTCGCCGCGCGAGGTCATCGATCAGATCCCGGTCAAGCGGCTTGGCAAAATGAGCATCCGCAACCGTTGGGTGAATTCCTTTATCAGCCAGCAGATCGGCGGCGCGCCAGACCTCGGACAGACGCGCGCCCAGCGACAAAAGCGCGACCCCTGAACCGTGGCGAAGGATGCGTCCGCGTCCGATCGGTAAAATCTCGCCGCGTTCCGGCAGGGCAACACCGCGTCCGCTGCCCCTGGGATAGCGCAGGGCAATCGGCCCGGCATCATGCGCTGCGGCGGTGGCAACCATGTGGACAAGCTCCGCCTCATCGGCGGCAGCCATGACGGTGAACCCCGGCAGGTTGCTCAGAAAGGCCAGATCGTAGCTGCCCGCATGGGTGGCCCCGTCGGCACCGACGAGCCCCGCGCGATCGATCGCGAAACGCACGGGCAGACCCTGTACCGCAACGTCATGTACAACCTGATCGTAGCCGCGTTGCAGAAAGGTCGAGTAAAGGGCGCAGAACGGCCGCATCCCTCCTGCCGCGAGACCTGCCGCGAATGTGACCGCATGCTGTTCGGCAATGCCCACGTCAAAACACCGCTCCGGATAGCGCGCCTCGAACAGCGTCAGCGCGGTACCATCCGTCATGGCGGCCGTCACCGCACAGAGGGCTGGATCTGCATCAGCGAGAGACAAAAGCGTTCGGGCAAACACAGTCGAATAGCTGGGAGAATTGGATTTCTTTGACAGCGGTGCACCAGTGTCCGGATCAAAGGCACCGGTGGCATGCCCACCATCGGCACGGCTTTCAGACGGCGGATGCCCTTTGCCCTTGATTGTGGTGACATGCACCAGCACGGGCCCCGCAGCGCTTTGGCGTGAGGACCCAGGCGCTACAACATGGGGGGGGTATACATGGCCAACCCCGGGCCGACTTTCGGCAATGCCCAGGGCCTCGAAGAATTCAGGCGCATGTCCTTCCCTCAACGCCTGGAAATGCGCGGATAACGCGCCAACAGGCGCGGCAATAGACAGATCATTGTCGTTCAGAATGACAATCAGTCGTGTGTCCCGCGCACCCGCATTGTTGAGCGCCTCAAAGGCCATGCCGGCCGACATGGCGCCGTCGCCGATGATTGCCACAACCTCACCGTCCTCGCCGGTAAGATCGCGCGCAACGGCCAGGCCCAGAGCGGCGCTGATCGACGTAGAGCTGTGACCTGCGCCAAACGGGTCATAGGGGGATTCACTGCGATTGGTAAATGCACTCAGCCCGTCCTGTTGGCGCAGACTTGCCATCGCGGCCCGGCGGCCCGTCAGGATCTTGTGGGGATAGGCCTGATGACCGACATCCCAGACAATCTTGTCTTTCGGGGCCTCGAAAACGTGATGCAGCGCGACGGTCAATTCGACGACCCCCTGCCCGGCCCCCAGATGCCCGCCGGTGCGCGCCACCGACCGGATCATGTCCGCGCGCACTTCCTCTGCGAGTTGCGCCAGCGTGCCCAAATCCATCGCCCGCAAGTCCGCGGGTCCGGTCACTGTGTCGAGCAGGGGCGTGTTCAACGACGGCATCTGGATGGGCATTCCTTAGACGAAGCACCTGGCGTTAATGGTGTCGCGCAACAATATAGTGAGCCAGCGCGATGAGCCTGTCGGCACGCGCGCCATAGGACGCAAGAGTATCACAGGCGGCCTCCGTCAATTGAGCGGCCCGCGTGCGCGCCGCCTCCAAGCCCAGAAGTGACACGAAGGTGGCCTTGCCCGCTGCGGCGTCCTTGCCCACCGCTTTTCCCGCCGACAGGCTGTCACCCGTGACGTCAATGACATCATCCTGGATCTGAAATGCCAGTCCGACATCTCTTGCATAGGCCTCAAACGGCGTGGGATCGTCCTGTGCCATGATGGCGCCTGCTGTGGCGGACCAGACGAACAACGCCCCTGTCTTTCCGGCTTGCAGGTCACTGATTTCGTCAAGGGTCAGCGGATCTGCCGCCGTTTCTGCCGCGATGTCGCTCGCCTGACCGATCACCATACCGGAGGCCCCCGCTGCACGCGCCAGCCGCAGCCCAAGCTCTGCTCGCGCGGCCTCTGTCGGTGCACCCGCCGGATGGAGCGCCAGCTCAAACGACAGGGATTGAAGGGCATCGCCCACCAGAACGGCCATGGCCTCATCCCATTTCACATGCACCGTCGCCCGACCGCGGCGTGTTGCGTCATTGTCGATACAGGGCAGATCGTCATGCACGAGACTGTAGGCATGCATCGCCTCGATCGCCGCCGCTGGCCAGAGCGCCCGCACCGGGTCTATGCCGCACAGTCGCGCGGTTTCTGTCACCATGAACCCGCGCAGGCGTTTCCCGCCATCGACAGCATAGCGCATCGCATCGTGCAACGGGGCGTGCCCCTGGATCTGGCGTGTCAGGTGATCCGCAATCGCGTCTGCGTCCGCTGACAGCGCCTCGCGCAGCATCAAAGCCCCTCGACTGGGGCAGTACCGGTGGGTTGGCCGTCGCTGTCCAGGGTGATCGCGGCTACCTTCGCTTCGGCTTCTTTCAGCTTGGTTTCACACCGTTTTTTCAGCTTCGCCCCCTGCTCGTAGAGCGCGATGGACTGCTCCAGTGGCACATCCCCGCGCTCAAGACGCAGCACGAGTTCCTCCAGGGCTGTCATAGCCTCTTCAAACGACATCGACTCTATGTCCGCCTCGCTCATGACGACCCTCCCTGTGCGTATCTTAAGCAGGTTTCAGTCGCGACTTTAACGAGCCGCTTGTGGAGGTTCAATTCGGTTGACGCCGGGTCCGGCTTGCCCAACCATGCCGCCATGTCTCAATTGCCTGTTTCCTCGGTCTCTGACGATTCTCTCTTTGACGTCGCCGCCGGGATTTTGGCCGAGGCCAGCGCCGAAGCCCCCGCCTTCGCCGATGTCGAACTCACGGAAGTGATCCGCCACGCGGAAGGTAAGAAGAGCGTCATCAGGGGCAGTCTATCGGGCCAGCAGAGCGTTTTTCGCCTCTACCATTCGCGCGACGATGCCTGTCAGAGGCACTGGTCAGAGCTCCAGCGCATGTGGCCTCTTATGGGCAAAGGCGATGCGGCGATCTGTGAGCCCCTTGCCTATGCCCCCAAAGCCGGGGTTCTGGCCGTGGCCTATGTCCCCGGAACGCCGCTTTTGAAGTATTTCTATAACAGCGCGCCGGAATCCCGGGCGGATTGGCTGATTCCAGCGGCACGCTGGCTGCGCCTCTACACGGATTGCTCGGAAACAGACCATGAGGCCGGCGCCGAAGGCTGGGCGACCCGGGCGACGCGCGCGGCGGGCGGGCAGGCTTTCGCCCGGCTGCGCAAGCTCGAAACGCCTCTGATCGAAGAGATGCAGCGTCTTGCGTCCATGATAGAAGGACATCGCTGGCGCGTGGCCATCGGGCACGGGGATTTTCACCCGAATAATCTGATTGCCGGTCCCTACCCGTCCCTCACCGGGATTGATTGCGGTGGCAGTCGGAGAATGCCGATCTACAAGGATATGGCCCGGTTTCTCATGCATATGGGGCGGCGAGGCATGATCCCGTCAGGAGATCGGTATCTGGGCGTGGACCGCGCGGGGCTCGACGCTTTTGCCGATATTTTCGACCTCACGGAAAAAGAACGGCGTTTGTTTCTGCCCTTCTTTATAGCGGTGGAGGCGCTGATCCGTGTGGAAACGCGCGATCTGCCAAACGGCCGCCTCCGGCGGGCAACAGAAATGACCGAGGCGCTGCTGAACGATATCCGACAGATCGGACGTTAAACCGTGCGGGTGATTCAGCGTCCACGAAACAACCCGCCCAGGATTCCACGGACAATCCGGCGTCCTGTCGTACCTTTCAGTTCCTTGACCACAACACTGGCCATCGCATCGGCGATGCCTTCGGCAAGGCTGTCTGGCGTCTCCTGGCGCCGCGCGGAGGACCGGGAGACCCTGGTGCCCGAATACCGTCGTGCGGCGTTGAACTCGCGCATCGCGGCGCTTTGTGTTTCGGCGTCTTCTTCTGCAACCTGCGCCTCTTGCGCCGCCTGATCCGCGCGCGCGGCCAGCATCTCGAACGCTGATTTGCGATCCAGCGCAGTGTCGTATTTACGCGCGAGTGCAGACGCCGCCATCACCGCCGCGCGTTCCTTTTGATCGAGGGGCCCAAGTTTCGATGACGGCGGACGAATGAGCGTCCGTTCGACGATGCCCGGCGCGCCCTTGTCTTCGAGCATCGAGGTCACCGCCTCTCCGGTTCCCACATCCCGTATTGCATCGGCGGTATCGAAACGTGGATTGGGCCGATAGGTTTCCGCAGCACGATCCAGCGCTTTTCGATCCCGGGATGTAAACGCGCGCAACGCATGCTGGACCCGATTACCGAGCTGACCCAGAATATCCTCGGGAATATCGTCAGGGTTTTGAGTGATAAAGTATACGCCCACACCCTTGGACCGGATAAGACGCGCGACCTGCTCCACCTTGTCGACCAATGCCTTCGGCGCATCCTCGAAAAGAAGGTGGGCTTCATCGAAGAAAAAGACCAGCTTTGGCTTGTCTGGATCGCCCACCTCGGGAAGCGTTTCAAAGAGCTCGGACAGAAGCCAGAGCAGGAATGTGGCGTAAAGCCGGGGCGCGCTCATAAGCTTGTCAGCCGCCAGAATGCTGATCTGGCCGCGACCATCCGGCGCGAGCCTCATGAGATCCTCAAGGTCCAGTGCGGGTTCGGAAAAGAAAGCGGCAGCGCCCTGATTTTCCAGAACCAGCAGCGCGCGTTGAATGGCGCCCACAGATTGAGGCGACACGTTTCCGTACCGCAATGACAGCTCGGACGCGTTCTGGCCGACCCATACCAGCAGCGCCTGCAGGTCTTTCAGGTCCAGAAGAGGCAGACCCTGTTCGTCCGCCACCCGAAAGGCGATGTTCATCACGCCCTCCTGCGCGTCGGACAGCTCCATCAGTCTGGACAAAAGCAACGGACCCATATCGGCCAGAGTGGCGCGCACAGGATGACCCTGTTCGCCAAAAAGATCCCAGAAGACGACCGGAAAGGCAGTGTAGGTATAGTCGTCAAACCCGATGGTCTGGGCGCGCGATGTAAACGCATCGTGAAGCTTGAAATCCGCGCTGCCCGAAGCGGCAAGACCGGACAGGTCGCCTTTCACATCCGACAGGAAAACCGGCACGCCAGCGGCGGAAAACCCCTCTGCCAGAATTTGCAAGGTGACTGTCTTGCCTGTCCCGGTTGCGCCGGCAATCAGCCCGTGACGATTTGCATATCGCAACGACAAGTCCTGCCGCTGTGCGTAGTCTTCACCGCCACCGCCTAGAAAAACGCTTTTTGTCAATGCTTTGGCCCTGTCTAAATGTTTTCACTGTGTGAACATACTTAGTTAAGTTTTGCCTGTCAGTATGCGTTTTATGCCGAGGCCACATGTCCTCTTTGGTCTTGGCATTTCCTCCCTGTCAGACTGGCCGCGCCCGTGGGTGCGGCCTTTTTTTCTTTGCGCGACACTGCGACGGGCAACGCCAAGAGATATGATGACCGTCTGATAGCGGGTTCGTTAAACACTGGCGTTGCAAGATAAGCCTGCATCGCAATGTGCCGGGAAACGCGGCGCAGGTTTCTGATAAGGCATAAGCCTCGATTTTGCCGGGTGCTGCAGCTTAAAGGCGAATGGGTGCAGCACGCGAAATAACCTGTTGACGCTGCTGATTTCTCCGCCTAGCTTTTTGGCCAAATAAGCCGGCCGGTCCGGCAGGGAGAATGAGGAGAGAGGCTTTCGGGCCTCTTTTCTTTTTGGATATGTCACGGCAGAACAGGATAATGTCTGCCCCCTTGGCGGCAGGCGTGATGCCGCGGTCGCCTGGCACCTTCGGTCAAAACCGGCTTGCAACGGCTCGACACCCTTATTAACTCGGTGCAGGCAGAGACTTGCTCTGCAGACTATTGTCGTTGTGACAAGGGGGTTTTATGCCGACACTTCTTCGCAGTTTGCCACTGATTGCCTTTATGCAGCTTGGTACGGTCCTCTACGCACAGGAGGCGGACGCACCGGCGCAGGACGATGCCGTGACCGAAGAAACAGCCCCAGAGGACGTGACGACAGACGGCGCGACTGAAGATGCGGGAGAAGACGCACAGGCTGACGTCGCAGGTGAGTTGGACCTGGGCCGCAACGTCGAAGACGACCTGTCTTACGTCAAGGATCAGTATGGCGACTGGCAGTTACAGTGTTTTCGGACAGAAACCGGTGAAGATCCGTGCCAGATGTACCAGCTGCTGCGCGAAGAAGCCGGGAATCCAATTGCAGAGTTCAGCGTGTTTCGCTTGCCGGGCAACGATCAGGCCGTGGCAGGGGCGACACTTGTCGTTCCCTTGGGCACCCTACTCAGCGAGGGTTTGAAAATATCAGTCGATGATGGCCCGCTGAAAGTGTATAACTACGCGTTCTGCGCGATTGGCGGATGTTTCGCTCGCGTCGGATTTACAGAGCAGGATATCGAGTCGTTCAAGGCTGGGAACACCGCCAAACTCACGATTGTTCCGGCGCAAGCCCCTGACCAGGTGGTTGAAATCACCGCATCGCTGTCTGGCTTCACCGCTGCGTTCAACGAAGTGACCGTCGTACCCAACTGACACCGCGTCCGTTGTGACGTAACGGGTTTTGACCGTGTGCGTTCAGGTGAAACGTCGCAGTGCCAGCACGGCATTGAGACCGCCGAATGCAAATGCGTTGGACAGGGCCACATTCACCTGCGCCTCGCGCGCGACATTCGGCACAACGTCAAGCGCGCATTCGGGGTCGGGTACGGTATAGCCGATGGTGGGCGCGCTCACGCCGTCGCGGAGCGCCAGGATGCACGCCAGCAGCTCTACCGCGCCGGTTCCGCCAATGAGGTGACCGTGCATGGATTTTGTCGAGGACATCATCAACCTGTCGGCATGAGCCCCAAAAACATCCGCAACGGCCGCGCTTTCGGTTTTGTCGTTTGCCGCAGTGCCGGTTCCATGCGCATTGATATATCCGACCTCCTCGGGGTCGATCTTTGCATCCCGGAGTGCGCCGCTGATGGCCCGAGCGGCCCCGTTCTTGGACGGCATGACGATATCGGCCCCAACAGAACTCATCACAAAACCAGCCACCTCCGCC
>ERZ1740060.327-NODE-327-length-32716-cov-24.000857_pt1 | contig 32716 bp, 33 predicted proteins | sample MGYA00581743_ERZ1740060 | MGnify/ENA primary metagenome ERZ1740060 (study PRJEB43018, sample SAMN04849235) | marine metagenome | isolation source: floating plastic debris | place: Pacific Ocean | collected 2008-08-27 | study: EMG produced TPA metagenomics...
TCTAGCTTACAGAGATGAAACCTTTTCTCAACCTTTTAGTTGCACATCGCGTTAATAGTTGTGTGTATGCAGAGTGCTAAGTAGATGAATCGCTGCCAACGCCTTCAGTACGAACCTCTGTGAACGATTCGCTACTCAAATCGTTAATCCCGCTGGGTGGTTGCTGAACTGCTGCATCAGAAAATTGATAAAGGTTTGCACCCGGAGAGAGTGACGGCGGTTGGGCAGATAGAGGGCGTAAATGCCCCTGTCTAAATCGAGGTGAGGATAAAACAGAAAATCTTCCAGTACGGCCTCTAACTGACCTGCCTGCAGATCGGCTCCGACCAACCAGGTGGGCATCAGGATTATCCCGACGCCATCTAAACAAGCCTGCCGCAGCACTTCAGAATGATTGGCGATGAGGGGTCCCTGCACCTGCACTTCGCAGATCTCTCGATCGCGCTTAAAGCGCCAGGTGTCGGCACCGAGGGCATAGCTAAAACGCAGGCAGTGGTGCTGGGCTAAATCGTCGGGATGGTCGGGCTTGCCATAGCGTTGGAAATAAGCCGGGCTACCGCAAATTTTGCGGGTATGAGTGGTGAGTTTACGGACAATCCAATTAGCGCCAGAGCGATCGAGGTTGCCAATACGAATTACGAGATCGAGCCCCTCTTCGACCGGATTAGCGAGGCCGTCACTAAAGGTCAAATCCAGCTGCATTTCAGGATATTGCGCTAAAAAGTCGCTCAGCAGGGGGGCAATGTGCAGGCGGCCAAAAGCCACGGGCACACTGGCACGCAACAGGCCTCGGGGGACTTCATCCTGTTCGGTGACGGCTAGATTCGCTGCTGCGACATCCTGCAGAATCTGCACTGCCTTGTCGTAATAGCGGCGACCTTGGGGGGTGAGCGTGACGCTGCGAGTTGACCGATTGAGCAATTGGGTATGCAGCATCGCTTCTAGAGCGTTGACTTGCCGGGTCACCGAGGAGACCGCCACTCCGAGTTGCCGAGCCGCCTCGGAAAAGCTGTGGGTTTCGACCACTCGCACAAACGATCGCATCGCCAAAAACTGATCCATCGCTGCTGTACTTTTGCGTTAAATGCAAAAGTGTTTGCTGAAAAAGTGATATTAACATCTTCTGCGAGTGGAGTTAGGGTGGAACTGTCGTTATTCAGACGGCTCAATCAACTTTTTTCAAGGCTCTAACGTTCTCCTCTCATCATCGTTTCACGGCATTGCCGCCGCCTAGAGGATGGCGGTTGACGATGAGAGCGAGGGTCATATCAGAATTTCACGTTGCATTTCTGCCAGGAGGGCAGCAACCATGACCTTAACGATTGAAATTACTTCAGATTTTATTTGTCCCTGGTGTTGGGTGGCCGAAACGCGGTTACAGCGCGCCCTGGCTCAGCTCGCTCCCGCTGTTGATGTGCAGTGGGTGTGGCATCCCTTTGAACTCAACCCAGACATGCCTGCGGCGGGGCTCGATCGCCGCACCTATCGCACTCAAAAGTTTGGCAGCTGGGCCTATTCCCTGCAGTTAGATGCCCAAACTGTGCAGGCCACACAGCAGGATGGGTTGGCCTTTCGCTACGACCTCATGACCACTACGCCCAACACCTTGCAGGCTCATCGCCTGACTGGATTTGCTGCTCAGCAGGGCCAAGCCACTGCCATGGCAGAGCGCCTACTCCGCGCTTACTTTGCTGAGGGGGCCAATATTGCCGAGGTGGCGGTGCTAGTGCGCCTTGCCGGTGAGGTCGGGTTTGACCAGGATGCTGTCAAGACGTTTTTGGACTCCGAGGCGGGTATTCCAGCGGTGCGCCAGCAAGAACAACAGGCGATCGCTCAGGGCGTCCATGGAGTGCCCAACATTCGCATCGGCACCCAGGTTTTATCGGGCGCTCAACCGCTGGCGGTGTTTGTAACGGCCCTGCAAGCGGCAGTTCAAGATCTGACTTTACAAGCGTCAATGGGAGGTCAATCATGACACTTACTACCAAACAGACCCACCCCGGTCGGGCCATCGTTATTGGCGGCTCATTGGGGGGACTCTTTACCGGCATCTTGTTGCGATCGCGGGGCTGGCAAGTCGATATCTACGAGCGATCGCCCCACAACCTCAGCAGCCGGGGCGGGGGCATTGTCCTCCAGCCGGAAATTTTGACCGCCTTTCACCAAGCGGGCGTGGCCTATGAAGCGCCCTTGGGCGTGGTCGCTCGCGAGCGGCTCTACCTCGATCAGGCCGGGGAGATTGCCCAGCGGCTGGCCATGCGCCAAACCTTGACCTCGTGGAATGTGCTGTATGGCACGATGCGGCGGCATTTTCCGACCGAGCAGTATCACGCTGGCAAAACGTTGGTGTCAGTGCAGCAGGATGCGGCTCACGTCACCGCTGGGTTTGATGATGGCACGCAGGTGTCGGCTGATTTGCTAATTGGGGCCGATGGCGCTAGCTCGACGGTGCGGCAGCAGCTTTTGCCCAGTTATGAGCCCAGCTATGCTGGCTACGTGGCCTATCGCGGCTTAGTGCCGGAAGCCGATTTGCCTCCCAAAGCGGCCAAACTGCTGACCGAACGCTTTGTCTTCTACCAGTTTCCTAATTCTCACATGCTGCAATATGTGATTCCGGGGGAAGATGAGTCGCTGGTGCCGGGCGAGCGTCGCTTCAACTGGGTCTGGTACGTCAACTACGACGAGCAGACAGAATTACCCGCTCTCCTCACTGATAAAACAGGCCGCGATCGCGCCTCCATTCCTCCAGGCATGATGGCCCCGACGACTGAGCAGCAGATGCGCGCCTATGCCAGTCAAGTGCTGCCTCCACCGTTGCAGCAGCTGGTTGCGGCTACCCAGGAACCGTTTGTGCAGCCCATTCTCGATCTGGGCGTGCCCCAGATGGCGTTTGGTCGCATTGCTCTCGTCGGGGATGCGGCGTTTATTCCCCGTCCGCACACCGCTGCTGGAGTCTCTAAAGGAGCCGCCAATGCGATCGCCTTGGCCGATGCGTTAGTCAGTCACAACCATGATGTGCCCCAGGCGTTACATGACTGGGAAATCGGTCAGTTGCGCTTGGGCATGCACTTGTGGCGTACTGGTCAGGCGTTGGGCGATCGCTCTCAGTTCACCCACGGTCAACAGCGCTCCGGCGAAGCACTCACTCCGAGATCATGATTGCGGTCGGCGGTGGCAGATGAACCCTCAGACTAAAGCCAAATATTAGGACTGACGCATGGCTCCTTTGCATCCTCTAATTCTGTGGGAAGCTGCATCCGGTTTCTCCAGGATTGGGGGCTAGGGGGCCAAAACCGAATGCAACTGCGTAAGTCCTGCATATTTAACTGCCCGCTACTTTGTGGACTGCTATGCCGTGCCATCTCCGCCACATTGCGATTACCGATCAATCGGCGCATGGGGGAGGCGACTCCACTCGTTCCAGGAGCCGTCATAGTTGCGCACATCAGGATAGCCAAGTAAATACGTCAACACAAACCAGGTACAGGCAGAGCGGCCCCCGATCGCACAGTAAGGAAACACGACTTTGTCAGCCGTCACGCCTTGACGGTTAAAGAGCGCGTGCAACTCATCGGCTGACTTAAAAGTGCCATCGTCATTAAGCGTGAGCGTATGCTCAAGATGGATTGCACCCGGAATATGCCCCCCTCGTTCGTCCCCTGCGGGCGGCTTCATCATAAAGACATCGCCCTGATATTCCTCTGGGGTGCGTACGTCTAGCACTACACAGTTGGGTTGTCCCAGAGCGGCCTGCACCTCTGTTTGTCGAGCCCGCAAAGTCATATCTGGGGAGTTTGCCTGATACTGAGTCGGTGCAAAGCTGGCCAGCTCAGCGGTGAGGGGCCGACCTTCTGCCACCCATTTTTGATAACCGCCATTGAGAACGGACACGTTGTCATGGCCAAAGAGTTTCAACAGCCAAAATATCCAAGCGCCGGTGCCAGGATAGCCGCCATAGGCAACCACAGTGGTTTCCGGCGAAATGCCCGATCGCGACAATAGCTTCGCCATCGCGATGGGGTCGAGATTCACGCTGAGGTTAGGCTTCAGCAGGTCGGTGAAAATATTCCAGAAAATTGCCCCCGGAATGTGAGCCTTTTGGTAAGGGTCTGGACTCATATCCACTGCTACCACCCGCACCTGTGGATCGTTGAGGTGGGCCAGCAGCCATGGGGTATCGACTAAAACTTCTGGATGAGCATATTGAGACATTGGGCATCTCCTGTGATTAGCACTAGGGCCAACATTAGGAAAAGCCTTTGCCGTCGCCTAGTCCCCGATCGAGTACACTTCGCCGGCATAGTTATGCCCTGTTCTTGAGCGATCGGGGCAGTTGCTTTGTGCTCAATTCAGATAATCTGCCGCTGACATTGGGGTGACCGTTTCGTAACCGGTCTCTTGTTAATCCACCAGAGGAATGACCAATTCACCGTCGGTTAAGCAGCAGCGCTGACGGTAGCGAGATTAAAATTAGCCAGCCTCCGACAACGCCCGCTACTTTAGGAACCATTGCTAAAAACGCCGACAAGGTTGAATAGCAAGCAGGTGTTTGCAGAGTACATAAAAGGCTATGAAAGATGAGGCCCGCTAAAAGCGCGATGGCGACTCCCAACAGCCATTGTTGGCGTCTGAACAAAATGAATGGCCCGATCGCGACTAAGCCCGCTGGCAGTGATACTACGATCGTGCTTGCAAGGTGAATAGACAGAGCATTTTGCAAGCTGCCGATCTCGTGATCGGATGCGACGATAATCCCTGCAGTCAGGATGACAAAAAGGCAGAACCAGCCGATGCCTAAGCCTTGCCGAATATGAGAAAAGGTCATGTTGGTGACTCCAGTCTTGAAATGTACAATTGCATGGAAATTTTTCTCTTAAGCCAGATCTGTGAAAAAAATAATGCTTTGGACTGTCACAGTTTGGCGGTTTGGACGTTTTGTTTAAGTCAGCATAGTGATTAGATGCAGAATAATGTCATTCACCTGTATCTGTGGATCGTTCAGGTGAGCCATCGGCTACGGGGTTATCGACTACAACTGTTGGATGAGTACATGAGGCCATCAGAGGTCTTTTGTCATGAGCACTAGGGCTAAGATTAGAAGAAGCTTTTGCCGTCGCCTAGTTCCCGATCAAGTCCACCTTGCGCCAGCGCGATTATGCCCCGTCCTTTGCAGTCTTTGTTTCAAGCCATTCACCAAGCTACAGATGAGCAGGCGTTGCGATCGCAGGTTGTTCCGGTAATTGGCGAGCATTTTGAGGCTAAGCGCCGGGGCATTTTTTTCTTCAACTCTTTAGAAGAGATGCTCCGCAAACAGCTGCCGCTGGCCGATGCAACGCTCCAAAAAGCCCTGCGTCGAGGCTTCTCAGTCGAACACAATCCAGTGGTGCGTTATCTCGTGGAGCGCCACGCTCCTGTGCATGAAGCATTGGTGACCTCCCCTAAAGTGTGGACGATGGTTTGTCCGCGCCCTGATCACTGGCATGTGATGGTCGGCCCCATTGTCAGCCAGGGGCAGTTAATTGGGGTGGTGGGCTGCACTCGTGAGCAGTCAATGCCTGCCTTTGATACTCAAGATTTAGCTGATTTGAGTGCAGTCTGTTTGCATTTGTCAGCTTGGGCAGCCACCGTGCGCTCACGATTAGTGACTGCTGATGTGGCCTGCCTGAAGGATCAAGGCAAGGGGGCCACTCCATCTTTCAAAAGCGATGCTCTGCGGCACAGCAAAGTCGAATGCTTGACGCCGCGTGAATTGCAAATCGCTGACCTGGTGGCTTTGGGTAAAACGAATGCCGCGATCGGTACTGAACTTTGGATTACTGAAAACTCGGTAAAACAGGCGCTCAAGCGGATGTTTCGTAAGTTAGAAGTCTCGTCTCGGGCGGAAATGGTGGCGCAGTTGGTCGCAAATAATACTCTTGGCTCAATGTGAAAAAGTGTTTTATTCTGGTGCTTGAATTCCGAGCGGTGAGCCAACGGCAAGGTTGCGTGAAAAGAAAACATAGTCAATCAAGAAAATAATAGCGTTAGAGATTATCAATTTCTTGTTTTTAGATGCTCTGTCCACAGCCAGGCCAGCTTAATGCTTTTGTATTACTGCAGGCGGTGAACAGAGTAGAGTGAAAACTCCGAAACATCATGAATAAGCAATTGGCAGCCAAAAATGATCAACACCGCTGCAGAAAAGTGCTGATTAAAGCTCTATCTTAATATATGAGGTGATTTGGATTGATGATCTTGCTCTAATTTTGCTTCATTTTCTAATCTGACCGAATTCAACGGCTTCAGCCATTTCTTTACTGTATAAATGTTTCCGATCTGACAAATTCTACTAATAATCTTTGTTCCATCAGAATGCTCTTACATGAAGACGAAAAGATACCCATAGTCCGTGGACGAATAGTCATCTGAATATTAATTTCAGGGCATGACAGAACCGGATCTACTCATTCTCTTAGGTGCAAGAGTTCGGAAGTTGCGAAAAGCTCGTGGTTTATCGCAAGAGATGTTCGCAGCCGAGTGCGGATTGGATCGTACTTACATCGGCGGTATTGAACGTGGTGAGCGGAATGTTGCTATTCGCAACTTGGTATTGATTGCTAAAAGCTTAGATATATCCGTGTCAGAGTTGCTATCGGGACTTTGAATATAGTGAAAATAGTTGAAGAGATTAATGTCGTTTGTCATGGAAATGCAGACCGTTTGGAAACTTGGTACAGAGCTTGTTCTGACGTCGAGCAAGCTATCGCATCAATCGATTGGCCTCATGGTTCTGGGTCTTTTAAGCTTAATCCTGGAACTACTAAAAATGCTAATGGTGTTGTGCCAATTAAAATACCTGGAATTGTCAAACTCAGAGAGCTTGGTTGGAAAACGGAAAGTTTACCTAGAGAACTAGCTGGAGTGAGGATGGGCAATTTAGATGCCGTGCTCGAAACAGAAGAAGGTGTAATTGGTTTTGAATGGGAGACCGGTAACATCTCATCCAGTCATCGTGCAGCAAACAAAATCATTCATGCCATGCTCAAAGGTGGCTTGATTGGCGGAATATTAGTAGTGCCTGCTGAGTCTATGCGTCGATATCTTACGGATCGTATTGGCAACATAACTGAACTTCGTGCTTATTTTCCAGTATGGTCAGCTGTTAATATTAATGCTGGAGTATTTCGGGTCGTGGCAATAGAATATGATCAATTAGACAGCAATGTTCCTTTAATCCCAAAAGGTAGAGATGGGATGGCAATGCGCTAGTTAGCATCATCTATAAAATCTGTATTTAGATGTTGAGATATCTCGCCTCGAGTCAATCGTTCAATAATGACGTCACAATTTTCGAGTTCAATGCCGATCCAATAACGGTGTCTGGCCTCACAGACAGCAAAGGTAGTGCCAGAGCCGCCGAAAGGGTCGAGCACGATATCGCCGGGGCGGGTAGAAATTTCGATCACCCGTGAGAGCAGCTTGGTAGAAAGTTGATTGGCCTGACGTTTTTTACTTTTAAACTTCCAGTGGCGAACCGGCGGAATATCATTCCAAACATCGGTAAGATTCACGCCTTTGGGATTCATCGCTGAGCGATGACCGCCATAATCTTTGATGTCACCGCCACAATGGCGACAGGTTTCTATCGGCGTGCGGATTTTGCGAAAAGTTTTGGGTTTGCTGCCTTTGCTGTAGTAAATCAAGCTGTAGTGAGAGGGGTATAGCCGCCCGTTGATCGGCATGCTCATTTTGATATTGACCGCAATCCAATGACGGAATGTTAGACCCCGTTCCAGCAGATAGGGGCCAAGCATAATATTCCATTTTGGTAAGTTGTAAATGAAGAGTGACCCACCGGGGCGCAGCACTCGCTCACACTCGGCGATCCATGTATGCATCCAGTTGAGGTATTCATTCTCTCCTAAACTATCGTTGACTTTTTTGCCATAGTGCTTACCGAGATTAAAGGGGGGATCGGCAAACACCGTATCCACACTTTCACTTTCAATATGTTTGAGAATTTCTAAGCAGTCGCCCTGAAAAAGTACACCGTGTTCTGTGTTGAGTATAGGTTGAGGGCAACGCTGACGAAGAATAGCTTCCGGCTTCCACTGAGGCGTACTGAACTCTAGGACTTGCTGTTGATAAGTGTTTTCAGGCATGCGCGAAATTTGTTGGTCGAATTAGTGATGACTATGTGTATCACTCTGGAGTATGGATGTCAATTGGCACGATTTCCAGCCGGACATTGTGCATTAGCAAATCCTCTTGAATTCCTGCTAGCTAATTTGAGCGTGATCGCACTCAAGCAGAGTTGAGCGGCATTGTTGTCAATCTAGACTGACCGAGTGATGCCGCCATCGACACGAAGATTTTGCCCCGTAATATAGCTGGCTCCTTCGGAAGCCAAAAACGCTACGACAGCCGCGATTTCTTCTGTCTTACCATAACGACCCATCGGGATGCGTTGGAGAAACTGAGGTTTTTCCGGCAGGCTGTCGATAAAGCCGGGCAGGATGTTGTTCATGCGGATATTTTCTGCGGCATACCGATCTGCAAACAGCTTGGTATAGGCAGCCAGGCCAGCCCGAAAGACGCCAGAAGTTGGAAAGGTTGGGTCGGGCTCAAAAGCGGCAAAGGTCGAGATGTTGATGATGCTGCCAGATTGCTGCTGCTGCATGATAGGCGCGACTAACCGGGTGGGGCGGACGACGTTGAGAAAGTAGACCGCCATACCCTGCTGCCAATCGTCGTCTGACAGCTCTAGCAGCTCTCCTTTGGGGCCGTGACCGGCACTGTTGACCAGAACATCAACCCGCCCCCAGGCGTTCATCGTTTGATCAACGAGTTGCTGCAAATCGTCATTCGATTGATTAGAGCCGGTAACCCCAAGGCCACCGAGTTCGCTGGCCAGGGCCTCTCCTTTGCCAGATGAAGACAAAATTGCAACACGATACCCTGCTGCAGCTAACTTGCGCGCGGCACCTGCCCCCATGCCGCTGCCACCAGCGGTGATTATGGCAACTTTTTCATCAACCATTGACTGAGCCTGTGGTTACCAACGACAGTTTATAGGATGCATGAGCGAGACAGCATAATTCATCAAAGCATGATGGAATCGTGTTGACGGCTTCGCCTAACGGTACCCTACAGCATTGTTGATGGATAGAAATCTACTTATCAAACCAATAGATATCAAAGAGGGAGGCCAACAGTGGGCCTCCCTCTTTAAACAATCCCGCTTCTCTGCCTGGCGCTTTTGGTTTTAACTTAAGCTGCGCCCTTCGGCATAGCCAAATATAAAGTAATGCTCGACGCCACTTCCTAGTGTGTCTGCCTTGACCGCCGCCGCCACATCGGAGTTAGCCGCTAAGTAAGCACTCTCATCAAAAAGGCTACTGGGCCGACGACCTTCTGACATGCCAAAGGTTTGGAAGTGCTCCCAGCCGGATTCAAAGAACCCATTCTCTACTGCTGCCTTGACATCCGCATAGAAGGTCAAATAATCATCTTCTTGGAACACAGAATAGGATAACCGTCCTTCCTGTGCCCCATGGGTAGTGAAATGCTCAAAGGCACTATCAATGGCCCCAGATTGCACCGCTGCCGCCACATCCGGGTTATTGAGCAGATAGTCTTTGGCATCAAACAAACCGCTGGGGTTACGGTTTTCTTTATGGCCGAACAAAAGGAAATGCTCGATGCCGCTCTGGAAGCCCCCGTTGGCAACTGCTGCTTTGACGTCAGCATTTTGAGCTAGGTAATATGCCTCGTCAAAGTAGGCAATAGGGCTGCGCCCTTCTGCCATGCCGTGAATGACAAAATGGTCATACCCTGTGGCAAACTCCCCTGCCGTCACTGCTGCCGTGACATCAGCATTTTGCAATAGATAATAGCTTTCATCAAAGGTGCTACCTAATGGCAAATCACCGATCTCTAGATTGATGGAGGTTTGGGAAGGGGTGCCTGTGATCTGCAGTGGCAAGTTGAGGCTCAAGACTACGGTGCTGGCCGAGTCGGCGGGTGTGCTCACTGGTGTTGGAGAGGGGCTGGCAAGGGCAGTTGCGAAGCGTAAAGTGCGAGGAATAATTTCAGTTACAAAGTCAGCACTATTGTTAGAGCCATTTGCATGGATGCCCTCCCCATAGTCAGTCGCAAAGCCAGCACTGAAAAAGTCAGAGCTCAGGTATACAACTTTCCCGGCACCCGCCTCGATTACTGCCACAGCTGCATTGCTGTCATCACCGTAGATGGGAGTAAACCCAGCGACTGTTCCATTGGCAATATTCCAACCGGAAAGGGGATCTAACGTTGCGGGGCCTCCTTCATAAGGCGTCCCCGCAGCGTTATCTATTTTTAAGCTGGTGGGCTCGTAGCTAGAACTATCTGGTCCTTCAGCTAAATCCCAACCAAAAATTCGATTTAAGAAGATGGCATCATCAGAACCGTCAGTGCCCGTCATGACCATAATGCCGCCCCCTTCGACATAAGTCTTTAAAGTGTTGACGGCCGACTCGGGTAAGAAAGCATTATCCGTAGGAGATGCATTCTCCATATCAGTCATGAAGAAGAAAGTGGCATCGTTTAATCGAGTTGCCAGGTCAGGTATCGTAAAAGAGGTAATGCCCGCTTCGATAGCGTAATTTTCACCGTCATCAATTTGCTTTTGAATAATACTTAGGATATTCGCATTCTCGTCGCTAGAGTCTCCTACGCCGTTGCCGTTTAGATTGGGTTGATTGAATACTGCGACTTTCGTAACCATGACTTTGCCTGATTCCTAAAAACTCAACAACATAAAGACAGAACGCAGGATGATGCAACCAAGCTGCTCTCATTGCGCCTTTATGAAGCCGTGAACGCTGAACTGAAAGTTCGGCATTCGGCTCACGATTTTAGGATGGACAAGTGATCAATCAACAAATCTAAGTGGCTTCTATGAATTTTGGAGTGACTGGGCAGATTAGCTAAATATTTACAGTGGTTCTCAAGTTGACATAGAACACCCTATTGGTCTAGAAATCTCACTTAGAAATAGCGGCTCCCAGTGGCGACAACGTTCAGAGTGAAATTATGTGGCGAGCCCAGAGTATGAGGCTATAGACAATGCTCTCAAAACAGCATACGTAAGGTACTACTAGCGCGGCGATGCCCCTTTCTCCCGAACACCGCGATCACTCCGTAAACCACTAAAGGTTCCCCTCCGGTGCTCACCAGCGGGACGCGGAATACCTTTAATCAGCTACTTGATGGCATTGATTCAATCAGCGCTCTCAGCACCCGGTTAACTGCTTCAGGTGTGGTAGATACCTAGGCGACATCTTCATCTAAAACGACGACGGTACATTGCTGTGCTCCATCATGAGCTGCAAATCGATTTGGCTTTGCTTTTATATAGTCGAGGCGATATTCATCTAAAAGCTCATCTGCGGCAGGCGGTGAGTTCTCAGAGGGCAGATTGTTCATAATCCTCACGTTCCTGACAAGTGGCTAAACGGGCGCTGACGAGCGGATACGGTTTGATCGTTCACTAAAGGCGACCAGTAATAGTCGATTTTGTTGAGAGTGACCGATGATGATTTCTCGACGTTCTTCAGCAGAATGAGCTTCATCGTCGAAGATGACTGCCAGCGGGTTCTCAAACACAGTTCTAGCTTCTTTAAAGCTAACACCGTGCTTCTTTAGGTTGGCGGCCGCTTTTGACAAATCCCACTCAAATCTCATGTCTCTGCTGATTCGATGCTCAACCGCTGAATTGCCTTGACTGCCGCTTCGATCGCGATCGCGACATGCGTCCAGTGGGTACCGCCTTGGCAATAGACTACGTAGGGTTCTCGTAGAGGGCCATCGGCAGAGAGTTCTGACGTGCTGCCGTCGATGAAGGTGCCGCCTGCCATGACCAGCTCGCTGTCATAGCCCGGCATGCCCGCCGGGATGGGTTCTACATAAGATTCCACCGGCGAATGCTGCTGGATCGCTTTGCAAAAAGCGATTAGCTTTTCGGGGGAGCCCAGTTTGATCGCTTGAATGACGTCGCGCTGGTGATCGGCTGCTGGGGGATGCACCGCGTAGCCGAGTCGCTCAAAGGTGTGGGCGATCAACGCATTGCCCTTCATGGCTTCCCCCACCATTTGCGGCGCGAGAAACAAGCCCTGAAACAACAGCCGATTTTGATTGAGGCTGGCCCCGCCGCTGCTGCCGATGCCAGGGGCAGTTAGGCGACAGAGGGCCATTTCAACCAGGTCTTCGCGTCCGGCCAGATAACCGCCGGTGGTCGCGATCGTGCCGCCAGGATTTTTGATCAGTGAGCCCGCCATTAAGTCCACCCCGACGGCGGTCGGTTCGCGATCTTCCACAAATTCGCCGTAGCAATTATCGACAAAGCAAACCGTGTGGGGATTTTGCTGCTTGACCACCTGCACAATGCGCTCAATTTCAGCAATGGTCAGGCTGCGCCGCCAGCTATAGCCGCACGATCGCTGGATCAACACCAGCCGGGTTTCGGGCTTTATTGCCTGTTCTAGGCTCTCCCAGTCAACGGAAGCGTCTATAGTAAGGGGTAGTTCACAATAAGTAACACCAAACTCTTTTAGGGAACCCTGGTGATTACCCCGAAGCCCGATCACCTCTTCTAAGGTGTCGTAGGGCGAGCCCGCCACGGCCAACAGTTCGTCACCAGGACGCAAAACGCCAAATAAGGCACACGCGATCGCGTGAGTTCCTGAAACCAACTGCACTCTGACCGCAGCAGCTTCTGCCTGCATGACATCGGCAAAGACGCGATCCAACGTGGCGCGGCCCAGGTCGTTGTGACCATAGCCAGACACACTGGCAAAATGGTGACTGCCTACCCGGTGCTTACCCATGGCTGCCAGCACCCGACTCAGATTGGCTTTGACCTGCCGGTCAATCTGCCAAAAGATCTGGGAGAGTGCGACCTCAGAGACTTGCATGTTGTCTGGGGAATTCATCGGGGAATCAATGTCTATGCTGTGTAGAGTTTATTCTCCTGTGAGTTGGTATCTTCCTGTCCAAAATCTGAGAAATTGTGCATGACAACCGCTATTCGAAATTTAGATAAACCGACTGTTGATTGGCCGACCACTCTCTTTATGGTGGCGATTCACGGCTTGGCCTTGCTGGCTTTTATTCCTGGTAACACGACCTGGGCCGCTGTTGGCGTGGCGTTGGTGCTGCACTGGATTACTGGCTGCCTGGGCATTACCCTGGGCTGGCACCGGTTGATCGCCCATAAAAGCTTTGAAGTGCCTAAGTGGCTAGAGTATTTCTTTGTGGTTTGCGGCACGCTAGCCTGCCAGCATGGCCCCATTGTGTGGATTGGGCTGCACCGCCATCACCACCGGTATTCCGATCAGCCTAATGATCACCATGATGCGGGCAAAGGTTTTTGGTGGAGCCATATGGGTTGGTTGCTGAGAGAGGTCCCGGCGAAAGATGAGATCCACAAATTTACCCGTGACATCGCGGATGATCCGGTTTACAAATTTTTTGAAAAATACTTTTTGTCGATGCAGTTGCCCTTGGGCATCGTCCTTTATCTGATGGGCGGCTGGCCGTTTGTGGTCTGGGGTATTTTTGTCCGCTTGGTGGTCGTGTATCACTGCACTTGGTTTGTGAATAGCGCCACTCACAAGTTTGGCTATCGCACTTACAACACCGACGATACTTCCACCAACTGCTGGTGGGTGGCGCTCGTTACCTACGGCGAAGGCTGGCACAACAACCACCATGCTTATCAGCACTCAGCCCGTCATGGCTTGAAATGGTGGGAGATTGATGTGACTTGGTTGCACATTCGTCTGCTGCAATTGCTCGGTTTAGCTCGCAAGGTCAAGGTCGCTGACTCATAGCCCAGTCGGCAAAAAATCTCTCACTATGTAACTCAAAGGGGCGGTTAGCCCCTTTTTTGTTGCCGATATTGCTGTGCGATTGCACAGCAGAGGTCGATCTGTATCAATGAAAAGATGATGTGTTATGGATTCTGTGACGGGTTCTATTGACTAAACGTTTACGCTCTGTGTGCTTCTTACTTGAGCTAAAGACTTCCGATATTCAGCAGCTTCAGCAATTTTTGTGATTTTGATTGCTGAAGTACACGTTTGTAGCTGCTGATCAATCTCTTCAACAGCTTTAGTGACTTCTTCGAGTGATACTCTGAAAAACTCTTTTCGTGCATTAACACTATTCACACGTTGAGTATCAAATGTCTTGTGTAGCCTACGTTCCAACTCAGGGGCATTTGCACAGGAGATCATTGCATGAACATCAAAAGGAAATGGCACAGAAGCGTCTCCCAGTTCTTTCACTCGCTCTTCTGGCTTCAGTCTTCGAGTCATGCCAATTTTGTAGATGTTCTCACCGAATGAACCTAAGTTTGAAATAATGTAAACATGGCCAGATTTAGTTAGCTGTGCTTGTGAGATCGCTCGCGCTTTGTTGTCTTCTGCCTCAGCAACTCTTTTCTGAAGCTCTGCAATCTGTGCTTGAAGTTCTTGCTGGAGCTTTCCAGTGGCAGTTTCGGCTTCTTTTCTAGCTTTTTCTAATGCGTCTTGATACTGCTTCTCTTCTTTTTCGGCTTCTTTTCTAGCTTTTTCTATTTCTTTGGCCGCGCGCTCTTCTTCACGCATTTGCTCACGAATTTTTCTTTGCTCTTCTTGTTCCTCCTGCTTTTTCTCTTGATACTCGTGAGTCAATCTCAATTCTTCGATTTTTAGAGTTAAGTACTCATACGTGATCTCACAATGTGTCGTCGCAGAAAGCTTATTCAAGGTTTCATATGCTTTTTGTAAACGATTCTCCATTGTTTGTATATTGTTATATCTGACTTTGCTGATCGCTGAATCGCATTCCCCATTAAATGCACGAAGAACTAGCTTAAGAAAGCCATTCACCATCTTCTGACCTTCGCGTTTGCTGCCTGCAACTGTCCATTCTGTATTGCAAATGGCAGCTGTCTTTTCTTTGATTAGTTGCTTTTGTTTAGTTCGAATGACGTCTAGTCTTTGTTTGTATTCTGTCGCCTCTTGAAAATCATACTTAGATTCATAGAAGCCGAATTCCTCAACAAAGTCTTTTTCTTCAAGCTCAGATAGTTTTTCGGCAAGTGTATTGATCTTTAAATTAATTTCCTGTTCTTGTAGACTGGCTTGTGTTTGAAGCTGTTTGAGGCGATCTCGAAGAATGATGATTTTTGTGTCTAACTGTTTGATGGCTTCTTCTTTCGAGATCAGTCCACCATACTTTCGATCTGCAGCTCTGAGTTTCTTTTCAGCTTCTTGAGCTAATTGCTGAGTGATCTTGTTTTCATTTCTACTTTTTTGAAGTTGCTGATAAAGTAATGCTGTTCCTGTAGCGAAAACAATAGATAGAAAAAGCAATAAGAAAGACATAGGTTTAACGTACGAAAACTCTCTCTGCAGAATTCCCAGCGTTTAGGCAGAATCGTTAATCTTTTGGTGAGCCAATGATTTCTTCATAGGTCGATACAATAGCGATCTTCCCCTTTCAATCCAGAGAGAGCACTTCCTCTAATCAACTGACTGTTTTACCGTTCACGCTATAGTCGATGCTTGAAGAACGAGCCCTCTGCATCTAATCAACTTATGATCTCAGATTGGCGAACTTGGCAAGAATTCAAAGCAGCCCAACAAGAAATGGTTTTGCCTGCGGGCACGGTTGCCCATATCCCGCTGACGATTCGGTATATCGATCTCGGTGAGGCGCAGCAGGGCACGATTTTGCTGATGCACGGCATTCCGACTTGGGGCTACCTCTACCATGCGGTCATTCCAGTCCTCGTGCAGGCGGGCTATCGCGTCCTCGTGCCAGATTTTCTTGGCCACGGCTGGTCCGATCGCCGCGATCGCTTCGACCGCTCATTTCAAGATCAGGCGCGGATGATTACGGCTTTTCTCGCGGCTTTGGAGCTGTCACGAGTCGATGTGGTGGGTCACGATACTGGCGGTGCAGTCGCGTTGATTCTGGCGATCGAGCACGCTGATTTAGTGAATCGCCTGGTGATTACCAATTCGGTTTGCTACGACCGATTCGACGATGACATGCTTGATTTTGGTCATCCCCTGCGGTGGCAGGCTCGTTCCGTTGCTGATCTGGTCGCGGCGCTAGAAGCCAGTCTCGCTGACGGACTCTCGAATCCGAGTCAGCTCACCCCCGAGTTTCGCGAGGGCATCATCGCCCCTTGGGCTAGCACAGAGGGAAAATTAAGCCTGCTACGCAATGCCGCTGCCCTGAATGCCAACCAAACGATGGCGCTGGTTGACCGCCACGGCAATATTGTGGCTCCGACGCTGATTTTGTGGGCAATGGATGACCCATGGCAAAAGTCAGAAGATGGTCAGCAGCTGGCGAGTGAGATTCCGGGTGCTAATTTCCAGGCAATTAAGGGAGCGTCCCATTGGGTGCAGCAAGATGCCCCAGAAGAATTTTCTGAGGCACTGCTGACATTCTTCACAGATTCAGTTTTTACAACCTGAATTCGCGATAGCGCGAGTTCAACGTCAGGAGGGGAAAAGGCCGGTTTGTGCTAACCGAAACGGGGCTTCCGGCAGGGGTTATACAGACTTGAGGACGGGACGTCGCCCAAACAACCCTGCGAGTGATTCGGGCTGCAGGTGAGCGTTCCAGCTACACATCTGTCGCAGGACGCGGGTGAAAATATAGGCCAGTTCTGCTCCGGATTGGAGGTTGGACAGCTGAACGATGGTTTTGCTGGTTGTGCGATCGCCTTGATGATGATCAAACATGTTGAAAGCCTGGGTTGCCATGGTGAGGAGGCGACGCTGCATGGAGTCACCAAACCCCCAGCGAGTCATGCCCCAAAACTTAGCCAGGTGATTGACTTCGTCCTGCAGGGGTTGGGCGATTGCCTGCTGTAACGCCCCAGTCGAGTGAGCCATCAGCCAGAGATAAACCGAAACAGCACTCCATTCCGTTGTAATGCGTCGCACAGCATGTCGGTAGAGGGCTTCGACCGGCGTTCTGACCGGAGCGAGTTCGGTAATGGAATTGGTCTGAGGAACTAATTGCTCACCGACCAGTTGCTGATAAATCTTGCAAAAAATCGGGGCATGCTGGCGTTCTTCTTTTTCCCAAACCCCGACTTCAATCAAATTTCCCGCTTCGTCGTAAGACCCACTCACGAAACGGGTCATTTCAGGATGAACGCTTTGTAAGTACTCACGGGTGATTTCGGCATAGGCCCGAATGGGGGCCTCAACTTCGGCTGATGCCGCAATCATGCTGGTAAACAGCTTGGGCTCTAAGCCCACAATTTGGTTGACCGCGATCGCCGACCAGTCAAATGTTTCCCAACGGCGCTGATGAGGATGGGTGAACTGGCGGGGTAGATCGGTGAGGTGATCCGTCAGCACATTTGGGGCTAGATAGCGCTCAGCGAGATATCTAAGGCGCTGTCGAGTTTGAAAGTAGTTGGGATTTGGGTGTAAGTAGCCTGCTAGGTCGAGGACATTGTGAGGCACTGTAATTTGCATGATGGAACATCCTTATGTGAAAGAAATACACAACACACTTAGTTTGCTGATATCTCCTCTGAAGCCTCAATGAGCAGCTGGTAGCTAGCGCCAGTAAGGCGAAGTGTCTCGTAGCGGATCGAAGTGCCTGGTAGTTTTGAGAACTACATGAATATTCTGCTCATGACGCTTTGCCGTCAGGAAATTGTGTTCCGTGACGTTTTGATGCCTTTGGCGTAGCGCGCTGGCCTGTAAACGCATCAATTTTAGGAACGTGAGTTCAATGGCCTAAAAGATTGCAGAAGGGAGAGCAGGCTAGCCTTGAACTTCCAGATTTAAGGCAGGCGGCTGTTCCTGACCGGTGTCAGCCATGGCAGCATTCAGAATGCTGAGGTTGGAATACCCTGTGGGAAGGGCAAGCCCTACGGAATTAGAAAGTTGGCCAGATGGTGATTTCAGCCAGTTGGGGTGATCGCATCAAACAGCGGCTTGTTATACCAGCGCCTTTTAGGGTGTTGAGCCGAAAATTGAACACTCCCGCCATCGCAGTCCCTTCAATTTGCATGACGTTTTTCAGCGGAGCATTCACCGTTTCAATCAAGGCACGGTTACGCCACATCATCTTGCTAATCAGCGCGATAAAAGGGGCGTCCTATTGGGTGCAACATGATGCTCACGAACAGTTTTCGCCGGTGCTGCTGCGGTTTTTTGCAGAATCAAGATCGCAATGATGCTAATTTTCGAGGCTTCCGACTTCTAATGCCACTTTGCCAATGCAGAGGAGTCAGCTTTATTGTTTTGTGTCAGAGGATTGCGAGTATCACGATCGCGACTGCCAAACAGGCTGAGGACATTCCAAGTTTGTATTTCTATAGCGAGCCGCAGCCAGGCTGGGACACTTTTAAGCGCCGGAGCGCTTGCGGCAATGCCCTTCTCTGCCCCTCTTGAAACCTGCACCTTTCTACCCGCTGCTATAGCTCTGCTCGCGGCGCCCTAAACACATTGATGGATTGGTAAATCTGAGATGTGTCCAATGGCTTGGCGTTTAGCGGTTTACGCATGAAAAGCAAAAAAGCCTGATGTCGATTCTTTAAGATCAGCATCAGGCTTTTCATAAACTTGGGTTGTTGCGGGCTGAAGCGCTAATTTTGCACAACAGCTTGATTCGCGATCGCAGGTGCCTGTTGTAAGTAGGCGTAGGCTTCCTGACCATCAGCCAAGTAGTTTTCAGAAGTGGCGATGCCGACTGACTGATCCAGGTAAAGCATGTAGTCAGTCATCAAAAAATAGACAGTCATCATGGCGACAGCGGAGGAAGCGACCAAAAAGCCCGCCAGCATGAACGAAAACTCTTGGCTTTGAATAGCTTGTTCCATCAGGCGTAGAGCCCAAGCAACCAATCCGATGACAACGATGAGAATTAAAAGCAACATAATAATGGCAATCGCCTACATCCATCATTAAACCTCTTATGTAACGTACTGTAACAGGAATTTAATGATGTCGTCACATTTGGACGGCCTTTCGTGTCGTGATTTGATGACTTGCCAGATAGTCTTTGATTTCGGCGACGGTGAGTTGGCCGTAGTGCAACAGCGATGCCAATAAGGCGGCTTCAGCTTGGCCCGTGGTTAAGGCCTCATAGATATGGTGACAGTTGCCCGCGCCCCCGGACGCAATCACTGGCACCGGCACCCGATTGGCGATCGCCTGCGTCAGGGGCAAATCATAGCCCGCCTGAGTGCCATCGGCATCCATGCTGGTGATGAGCAGCTCGCCTGCGCCGCGCCGCACGACGTCTTGCGCCCAGGTCACCGCATCCAGGCCCGTGTTTTCGCGCCCCCCCCGCACGTAGACATCCCAGCCGGGGTTATCAGGAGTGTCGCGTTTACGCGCATCGATCGCCACCACAATGCACTGGTTGCCAAAGCGATCGCTGGCCCGATCAATTAAGTCGGGCTGTCGCACGGCGGCGGAGTTGATGCTGACTTTGTCGGCCCCGGCCCGCAGCAGCTGTTTGATGTGATCGACTGTGCTGATGCCGCCGCCCACCGTGAGGGGGATAAAGACCTGATCAGCCGTGCGATACACCACATCGAGCAAGATGCCGCGATCTTCGTGGGTGGCGGTGATGTCTAAAAACACCAGCTCATCGGCCCCGGCTTCGTTATAGGCCTGAGCCAGCTCAACCGGATCGCCGGCGTCGCGCAGGTCAACAAAATTGACGCCCTTTACGACGCGTCCCGCGTTGACATCTAAGCAGGGCAGAATACGCTTTGCCAGCATGGCCGCTTACCTTGCACACCTTCGGCAGGTGCTGATTGATTTTCGCTATCCACCATAGACCAGGATGGCGCAAGACGCTGATAAACTGTGGGGTGGTTTGTGTAACGAAACCGTCGTTGAGCAGTTCAAAATTTCAGGTAGTTAGGTTAGGCATGGCCTTAGAAATCGGACAAAAGGTGAAAGTTGCCCGCTTGCGCGATCGCGTATCTCGCGACGTGACCACTCGACTGGGCAAATCGGGCGTGATCAGTCAATTTAAAATGGTGGATGGCAGTGGTGTGGGCGTCGTTGTTGAGTTTGACGATGATAACTATTCCACCTGGTTCTTTGAAGATGAACTGTCGCCAACGTAACTAGGATTTTAGAGAAGATCTGTGCCGCAAATTCTGACTTTTCTCGGGCAATCTCGGAGCGCCTGTGCGATCGCGTCAGTGGCGTTTGCGCGTCAACTGGCCCAACAAGGGGCGCGAGTGCTGTGGCTGACGCAAGACAGCGGGCCGTTGCCCAGCAGGTTGTGGGGCAGGCCTCTGGCCACTGCCGCCCAACCGGCGGGAGCTAACCTCTGGACGCTGCAGCTGCAGGCGACCACTCTGCTTGAAAGCAGCTGGGATGTCGTTAAGGGGATTGAAGCCCAGTATTTGCGCGATCCTTTACTGAAACAGGTGTTTGGTGAAGAGCTGGTGATTTTGCCGGGGATGGCCGATGCCCTCACCCTCGATGCCATGCGCGGGTTTTACGATAGTGGCAGCTATGACTACCTTGTCTTTGATGGGCTGTCTAGCCAGGCCGCTCTGCGCATGTGGGCGCTGCCGGAGCAGCTGGACTGGTATATTCGCCGCTTTCAAAAGGTGTTGGCCGAGTCGCAGCTGGCACAAACGCTGGCACCCTTTATTCAGCCGATCGCGGGCTCGGTTCTCAATCTGAGTGGGGCCAATGCTTCGCTCGATCAACCGGTGCAGCAGGCCCGGAGCTTTTTAGAGGCCGGCCGGCGAGTTGTGCAGTCAGCTCAACAGCTGCTGGGCTTCTTGGTGGTGACTGATGACGCGGCAGATGTTGACACTGCTCGTTATTTATGGGGCAGTTCCCAGCAGATTGGCCTCACCGTGGGCGGGGCGATCGCCTATGCCACGGCTGAGTCTGGGGTTGCCGATCAAGCCTTTGCTCCCCTGGCACTGCAGCGCCTGCCGGGGCTCACCGGTGATGACTGGCAACCGCTGATGGCTGCCTTGCCGAGCCTCAGCGTCGCGGTGCAAACTGCGCCCGCGCCCGTGGTCATCGATGAGGTAGCGCAGCAGGTACGGCTATTTTTGCCTGGTTTCACCAAGGCTGACATCAACTTGACGCAGTATGGCCCTGAGGTCACCATCACCGCTGGCGACCAGCGACGTAATCTGATGCTGCCAGCGGCGCTCAAAAATCGCTCGATTCAAGGCGCTAAATTTCAAGAAGACGCGCTCATTCTGTCCTTTTAGAGTCAGGTGCGGTTAGGGTGTTCTGGCGAGTTGTCTCTGACTGGTCGTTAGCATTACATCTACACCTAAGCTAAGCCTGCATAATAAAAAGCCCGTTGGGCTCGCTGAGACGCTGGTACACCCTTAGATAACGCTCATGACTGATCAAATTTCAGACGTTTCTCCCCCTGATCAACCCTCCGACGCGGCTTCCACCGAGGCCACCGCAGATGCGACTTCCACCGCTGCTGGTACCAAGAGCGGCAAGGCGCGGCAGCTGCTCGGTATGAAAGGGGCCGAAGCGGGTGAAACCTCAATATGGAAGATTCGCCTGCAGTTGATGAAGCCGATTACCTGGATTCCCCTAATTTGGGGGGTCGTGTGTGGGGCGGCTTCGTCGGGGCAGTTTGTGTGGAGTTTGGAATATGTGCTGCTGTCAGCGGCTTGTATGCTGCTGTCGGGGCCGCTGCTAACCGGCTATACCCAAACCCTCAACGACTTTTACGATCGCGAAATTGATGCGATCAATGAGCCCTATCGCCCGATTCCATCAGGGGCGATTTCGATTCCCCAGGTCATCACGCAGTTTGTCTTACTGCTGGTGGCGGGTATTGGTGTGGCCTATGCCCTCGACCAGTGGGCTGGCCACGACTTTCCCACCATTACGGCGCTGACGCTGGGCGGTTCGCTGCTGGCCTATATCTATTCAGCTCCGCCTTTGAAGCTGAAGCAAAACGGCTGGCTGGGCAACTATGCTCTGGGGGCCAGCTATATTGCGCTGCCCTGGTGGGCCGGTCACGCCCTGTTTGGCGAACTGAATTTGACCATTGTGCTGCTGACGCTGTTTTACAGTTTGGCTGGTTTAGGAATCGCCATCGTGAATGACTTTAAGAGCGTGGAGGGCGATCGCCAGCTAGGGCTGAAGTCTTTGCCGGTGATGTTTGGTATTGGCACCGCCGCCTGGATTTGCGTGTTGATGATTGACATCTTTCAAGGGGGCATCGCGGCTTACCTGATGGCGATCCATCAAAATCTTTATGCGGTGCTGCTGGTGCTGCTAATCATTCCGCAAATCACCTTTCAAGACATGTATTTTCTGCGCGATCCGCTGAAAAACGATGTGAAATATCAGGCCAGTGCCCAACCCTTTTTGGTCTTAGGTATGTTGGTGGCAGCCTTGGCCTTGGGGCATTCTGCCCTGGTCTGAATCAGTGGCAAAAGGTCGGGACTTTGCCTTGAGGGCATAGTCTCTGGTATAGAGTTAGCTCAGGTAAGCGCATCGATTCGTGAGATCAAAGTGGGCGAGAGGATAAGGTGAGCTGTGGCAAATACCTTTGTGAGACGACTCAAAAATCTATTCACTGGTTCACCCTCGGTGCGGCGACCCCGACGCCCTGTGACGCCTGCTCCGGCTAACCCGTCGTCGTCCCCCTCTCCCGCAACGGCGCCGCGACCGACCTACTATCGGCGGCCGCTCTATTACCGCCCGCTGTTTTGGGGCATGGTCGCCCTCGGCGCTGTCAGCACAACGGGGCTGACTCGGGGCTATCGGATTTGGCAGACAACGGAAGCTGACTTGCCAGCGATTAGCAACCTAAAAACGTTTGAACGCCAGGGGACGATCACGATTAAGTCTGCTGATGATGTGGTCTTGCAAAAGATTGGGCCGGCGACTCGCCAAAAGCTAGCCTATGAAGAAATGCCTGAAACGCTGATTGCAGCGTTTATTGCCTCAGAAGATCGCCGCTTCTATGAACATAATGGTCTCGACTATCAGGGCATTGGCCGGGCGGTGCTGGCGAACGTGCGGGAACGCAGCCTCGTTGAAGGGGCGAGTACGATTACTCAGCAGCTGGCCAGAATTGCCTTCTTAGATCAAGAACGCAGCTTTCAGCGCAAGGCGAGAGAAGCGCTGTTGGCCCTCAAAATTGAGGATGAATACAGTAAATCGGAAATTCTGGAGCGCTACCTGAATCTGGTTTATCTCGGGGCCGGTGCTTACGGGGTCGCCGATGCTGCCTGGATCTATTTTGGCAAGCCGGTCAGTGACTTGACGGTATCAGAAGCGGCCCTGATTGCGGGGATGGCCCCCGCTCCCAGCGCCTATTCGCCGCTGGTTGACCCCGAAGCTGCTGAAACTCAGCGCAACATTGTCATTCGCCGCATGTTAGCCAACGGCAAAATTACCCAGGCCCAGGCTGATACCGCAGTGGCTACTGAGGTGGCCACGACGCCCAATGAGCCGAAGTTTCTCTACAGCGAGTTTCCCTACTTCACGATTTATATTCAGAAGCAGCTCAGCGAAATTTTGCCGCCGGAAGTCGTGGAAGCGGGCGGCTTGGTGGTTGAGACTACTTTGAACACCGACTGGCAGCGCAAAGCCCAGGAGACGATCAACGATACGGTGGCGACGGTGGGCAATCGCCAGCGGTTTAGTCAGGCCTCCTTAGTGGCAGTGGATCCCCGCAATGGTGAAATCAAAGCGATCGTAGGCGGCACTGACTTTAACGACAGTCAGTTTAACCGGGCGACCCAAGCGCTGCGGCAGCCGGGCTCAACCTTTAAGACCTTTGTCTATACAACGGCGATCGCGGCGGGCTTTTCTCCCAATAAAAGTTATGCCGATGCCAAATTTGTCGTCGATGGCTACGAACCCAAAAACTATGGCGGTCGCTTTAGCGGTGATGTGTCGATGCGCAGGGCGTTAACGTCCTCGATCAACATCGTGGCGATCAAAGTATTGATTGACGTGGGCTTTGAGCCAGTGATTGCGATGGCGCAGCGCATGGGCATCGAATCGGAGATGCTGCCGACGTATTCACTGGCGCTGGGCGCTTCTGAAGTCACTCTGCTAGAGCTAACGAGTGCCTATGGCACCCTGGCACGTCAGGGGCGGCATCATCCGGTGCACGGCATCCGCCGGGTGCTCGATAGCTCCGGAGCCGTGATTTATGAAATTGACAATACCCCCACTCAAGCTGTCGACGAGACTACTGCGGCAATCATGACCTGGATGCTGCGTGGTGTGGTTGAAGGTGGTACGGGTGGCCGTGCCAGTGTGGGTCGCCCCGTCGCGGGTAAAACGGGCACGTCGGAAGATGATCGCGACCTGTGGTTTGTCGGCTACATGCCACAGTTAGCCGTTGGGGTTTGGCTGGGGAATGACGATAACAGTCGCACCTGGGGCGTCAGCAGTTCGGCAGCGGCCACTTGGGGGCGGTTTGTTTCCCAACTGCTGGATGATATCCCCGAAGAAGACTTTCCGCCGTTGCCCCAGCTGGCCGGTCGCAAAGGCAGTATTGAAGCCGAACCGGTAAAACCGGGTAAGGTCGTGGCATCCACCGCCTCGGAAAACGAAGACGAAGCGGAAGAAGCCGTTGACTCCGCTGCGAGTGAAGCTGCTGAGGGTGAGGAGCCGCCTGCCAGCAATGATCTGGCTGATGAGACTGCCCCCACAGGCGGCGCTGCTGAGGGGGGAGGTACCAACCCCGCGCCTGCGCCCGAACCCGCCCCGGCCCCAGATCCTGACCCCTTTCCTGCCCCGGTCACGCCTGATCCGGTGCCCGCTGAACCCGCCCCGGCCCCTGAACCCGCGCCCGCACCGGCCCCCGCGCCGGAACCGGCTCCAATTCCCCCACCCGCGCCCGCGCCGGCCCCGGCCCCTGCTCCCACTGGCAACACTGAAGAATAGAGGCAGTTGTTGCGCGCACATCCTAGGCGATCTCGGACGCATTCCCATCCTCAGGGCTTGCATTCCCCAGGCAATCTGAGGAATATCGGAGAGCCTAGGGTCAGGGAGCTACCTGGCGGATGTGTTTAACGCCAGTGCAGGTTAGCTAAGCCCCGTTTCTTTCCCCTCTGGGGAGGGGCTATGGGGTGGGTTTAACCACTCTCAGCGGCAGGAGACACCCACCCCGCCTTGGTGACTCCCAATTTTCGCTTTAACCGGCTGGTCAGCGTGCTTGATGCCCTTATCCCGAACTCAGGTTGTTGAGGATTGCAGCATTCTGAGGTGGCCTCAATCAGGGAGCCAGCACTATGGTTGCCCACCTGCCGCATGGGGCGATCGCGCGGCTGCCTCAATTGGCGTAGCTCTGACCCTGAAAGTTAGCGGTTGGCGTGACCCATCGCGCCAGACAGCTCAGCGGTTAGAAAATCGATGAACTGACGAGCCGTGCGGCCAGAACGACCGTTGTGGCGAGTAGCCCACTGCAGGGCGCGCCGTGCTAAAGCCTCATCGTCGATCGCCAGCTGAGCGATCGCTGCCAGGTGCCGCACGATCGCCAGGTAGGTTTTTTGATCGGGGGCTTCAAAGGTCAGGGTGAGGCCAAAGCGATCGCTAAAGGACAGCTTTTCTTGCATCGTGTCCCAGGCTTGAATATCGTCTTGGTCTTGGGGGCGCGGGCGATCGGCAAAGTACTCTCGCACTAAGTGGCGGCGGTTCGAGGTGGCATACACCACGACATTTTGAGCGCGGGCCGTGACGTTGCCCTCGAGCACCACTTTCAGAGCCTTAAAGGCATCATCGTCGTCTTCAAAGGAGAGATCATCGACAAAAATGATGAACTTTTGGGGGCGATCGCGCACCCGTTCCACGATGGCGGGCAGATGCTTCATTTCGGTTTTATCGACCTGGATCAGGCGCAGCCCGCGATCGCCGTAGGCGTTCACCAGTGCTTTGACCAGTGACGACTTGCCCGAGCCCCGACTGCCATAGAGCAGCACGTGCAGCGCCGTCGATCCCTGGAGGAGGAACTCCGTATTTTGCACCAGCTGCTGGCGCGGCTGGTCATAGGCGGCCAGCTCACTCAGCTGCACCGGGTCAGGATGAGGCACCCCCACCAAGTCTGCGCCCTGCCAACGAAAAACGCGATATTGGCCGATCAGACCGATGCCTCGCTGCTGGTAATAGGTTGCCAGCTCGACCAGACCGGCGGACCAGTCCGGTAGGGTCACAAACGACACATCCGCCAGGGGCTCATCTTCTAAATACCAAACAACGGGTGCGTCTGGCACTTGACAGACCGTTTGCACCCATTGACTTAGCTGGCTGCTCTGGCAGGTATACATCGTTTGCAGGCAGCGCAGATCACTCTGCGCTGCCTCTAAGAGGGCGGGGGGCAGTTCTTGTACGGGCTGCTGCTGCGCCTGCTGAGAGAAAGGATTTTCGGCCCGTAGAATTTGCTCTAATAGGTGGCTTTGCCAGGTTTGCTGCTGGGCGGCCAGCGCCTGAAACCAGCGCCCGTAGGCCACTAAACATTCGGCAGAATCCTCACGACAGAGGGCATCCAGCAAATTGAGCCAGGCTTGACTGATCGGCGTGTCGAGCACCGATTGATAGAGCAACAGCCCGACTGACTGCTGCTGATACCGCTGTACAAAAGCGATCGCGGCCGCTGCTAACCCACTCATCTCCTAGCTCCGTCACTCTTTGCACGTCTCACCTGAGGCTGCCATTGGCCGAGCACTCCCTGGCGCTAGTCATCCCGTCCGGCTGGTCCCGGTTTCCTGGTTCCCCTGCACCTCTGCTGAGGATGCTGGAAGGGAAAATCCTGCGGCGGTCGCTTAGGTCACCAGGGTCTCTAAGCGACTGATGACTTCTAGCACTAATTCTGGGCTGGCGGGTTCGATGAATTGGGCCTGACGCGCGATACAATCCACCGTCCGGATTTGATCGACTAAAACAACGCCGTAGGTTTCCATCGAATCTGGCAATAGCACCTCAAAGGGCCACCCCTGCTGGCGACTGGCGATCGGGCAAACCACCAGTAGCTTCGAAATGCGATTGTAGACCAGTGGTGAGATCACCAGGGCAGGGCCTGACTTCCCGGCTTCACCATCGGCCTGAGGATCGAACTGTAGTTGAATGATGTCGCCCCGTTCAGGCGTGCGGTTAGCCAGCGTTACCAATGTTCCTCCCCGATAGCTGGGCCCCAATGCCACTCATCAGCCTGCGAGGTGGGGCCAGCCGCTTTAAACAACTCATCCAGCGTATATTTTGGGTGCGCCGGTGCCAAGACGATGTTATGGCCTTCGACACAGATCGAAATGATCGCGCCTTCTTCTAACCCCACCTGCTGGGCAATGTCAGGGGGCAAATGGACTCCTAGGGCGGTGCCCCACAAACTCACCTTTTGCGTAATCATGCTCGGGTCTCAACGAGTACTGGTTTCTTAGAGAATATCTTCCGCTGCTCCCTTAATTCCCCTCAATTGCGAAATTAGACAGGGTGTCCTGCCACCGAGGATGAGTCTTGAACGGCTGGTGCAGGGGCGGTTATTTCGGGGGCGGTCAGCTGCCATCGAGCGCCTAAAAGTTCCTACAATGGCACTAACCCATTCACCGTGAAGCAAGATTAGGACGTTTGCATGGCAGACCAACTCCTTCGAGCCACCGCTGCCGATGGCGGCATTCGGATTGTCGGCACGATTACGACTGATTTAGTAGAAACTGCCCGTCAGCGCCACCACCTGACCTATGTGGGCACGGCGGCCTTGGGGCGAGCCATGTCTGCAGGCTTGCTTTTAGTCTCTAGCATGAAGCGCGAGGGATCGCGCATCAACCTCCGCATCAAAGGTGATGGGCCTTTAGGCGGGGTCATGGTCGATGCCGGGCTCGATGGCGCCGTGCGGGGCTATGTTGATGATCCCACTGTGGAGGTGCCGCCCACTGAAAATGGCAAGCTCAACGTGGGGGGGGCGATCGGGCGCCATGGCTATCTCTATGTGGTGCGTGATGTGGGCTACGGCCAACCCTACTCCAGCACGGTCGAGCTGATTTCGGGCGAAATTGGCGAAGACTTGACCTACTATCTCGCCACCTCCGAGCAGACGCCCTCGGCCCTCGTGCTGGGGGTATTTGTGGATGAGCATGGCGTCGAAGCCTCGGGCGGGCTACTGGTGCAGGTGATGCCCAAGGCCGCTCGGGATGAGTCGTTGATTTCGCTGTTAGAGTCGCGGGTGGAAGCCCTGGCCGACTTTACGCCTAAGCTACGCAGCAACCAAACTCTGCCCGAGATTTTTGAAGCGCTGGTGGGTGATTTGGATCTGCAGATTTTGCCTGAGGCAGAGAGCCAGTCGATTCGGTTTTATTGTCCCTGTACCTACGATCGCATGCTGGGCGCGCTGAAGATGCTCGGCGTTGAGGAACTGCAGGATATGATCGACAAGGATGATGGTGCAGAAGCGACCTGCCACTTTTGTGGTGAGGTTTATCAGGCCGACAGCGCCAAGCTCGCCAGTTTGATTGATGACCTGAAAAAACAGCACTCAGAGGCTTTGAACTGAGCCCCACCGCCGTTCCCCTTTGGAGGCGCATTAATCATGGCGGGGGTGGCCCGATCAAGGGGGCCGCTGCGATAAACGACGCACGGTGTGGCACTCTGGGGAAAGATCCCGCGATGGCCCAGAAATCGACGCCAGCCACTGGCCAAGGGATCCATTGGGTAGAGCACCCTGGGACTCGTAGGAGGGGCAGATGGCCACGACGCCAAAAATTATTGTGCTGGATGATGATCCGACGGGATCGCAAACGGTGCACAGCTGTTTGTTGTTGTTGCAGTGGGATGTGGAAACGCTGGTCTTGGGCCTGCAGGATGAGGCTCCCATCGTCTTCATTTTGACCAATACGCGAGCCCTCTCACCCGCCCAAGCGCAGGCAGTGACCCAAGAAGTTTGCCACAATCTCAAGCTAGCCATTGCTCAAGCCGGGGTTGAAGAGTTTTTGGTGGTGAGCCGATCTGACTCAACGCTGCGGGGGCACTACCCGATTGAGACCGATGCGATCGCCGCTGAGTTAGGCCCCTTTGATGCGCACTTTATGGTGCCGGCCTTTTTTGAAGGGGGCCGCATCACCCGCGACAGTGTGCACTATGTGGTGCAGAACGGCGTCCCTATCCCGGCTCATGAAACCGAGTTCGCTAACGATTCGGTCTTTGGCTACAGCACCGCCTATTTACCCGACTATGTGGCCGAAAAAACCGGGGGCAAAATTGCCGCCGACCAAGTGCAGCGGTTTACCCTTGACCGCCTTCGCGCGGGCTGTCTAGAGGCGCTACAGCAGTTGGAAAATAACGTCTGCGTCGCCGTTGATGGGGAACAGCAGAGCGACCTGAATGCGTTTGCTCAAGCGGTGCTGCAGGCAGCTGCTCAAGGCCAACGTTTTTTGTTTCGCAGTGCTGCCAGTTTGCTGACGGCGCTCGCGGCGCTGCCCCCCCAACCCGTCGCGGCGGACGAGATGGCGCAGTACGTTAAAGATCATCATCCAGGGGCGATTTTGGTCGGCTCTCATGTGAAAAAGACGACGCAGCAGCTCCAAGCCCTGCTGCAAGCCCCTGACATTGTGGGCGTTGAGGTCGATGTGACTCAGATGGTGGATGACCTGGCGGGCGGGCGATCGCGCCTTTTGACAACCACCTTGACCCAGGTGCGTCAGATCCACGAGCGTGGCCAAACTCCTGCCATCTACACCAGTCGCCAAGAACTCACCTTTCCTGATGTGCAAACTCGACTGGCCTTTGGCGAAGAGGTTTCTGCTCTGCTGATGGATATCCTGCGCGGCCTGCCTAGCGACCTGGGGTTTCTGATCAGCAAAGGTGGCATCACCTCCAATGACACTTTGAGTAAAGGGCTAGCGCTCCGCACCACCCGTCTGTTGGGCCAAATTCTGCCGGGCTGTTCCGTAGTCCGAACGGCTGCCGACCATCCGCAATTTTCGGCTTTGCCGGTTGTGCTGTTTCCAGGCAATGTGGGCGACGACAACGCCCTAGCCCTGGCCTACGAGCGCCTGAGTCGCTCCGTCTAAGCGACTTCGGTGCTAGGGTACAGAACCATGCTAATAAGCTGAAGCGCATGGGGGCCAGCAGGGCAGAAAACCTCGATGAGTCGGGTGACCGCGGCCGCGCTGTCTAGTGGCCTGAACAAGTTCTGTGAGTACCCGCGACGCCTCTTTAAGACCGTTTTACGGTACAAACGGACAAGCAGTGACGTATCGCCATTTCGGATTATTGTGATGACTGAGCCAGATAGATTTAGGGTCGTGATCTTTGGATCAGCCCGCCTCAAGCCGGGTGATTCGGTCTATGAGCAAGTGCGACGCTTGGCTCGACTGCTGGGCCGCGACGGCATGGATGTTGTGACCGGTGGCGGCCCTGGCCTGATGGAAGCGGCCAATTTGGGCCATCGTGAAGGTCGCGAAGATCCTCACAGCGTAGATGATTCCAGCAAATCCTATGGGCTCAATATCAAGTTGCCGTTTGAAGAAGCGGCTAACCCCCACGTCGATATCAAGCATGAGTTCGATCGCTTCTCAGAACGGCTTGATCACTTCATGCACCTGGCAAATGCTGTCGTGGTCGCCCCGGGCGGTGTGGGCACGCTGTTAGAGCTGGCTTACACGTGGCAGCTGATGCAGGTCGAGCATATTTGTAATATTCCCATCGTGCTCCTTGGGGACATGTGGGAAGACTTTTTGCGTTGGGTACAAGACTGGCCGTTAGAAAAACAGCTGCTCAATCCCGAAGATTACGAGATGCTCTTCTTGGTCAGAACCTGCGATGAAGCGTTTGAGGTGGTGCGTGCTGCTCAACGCAAATTTATCGATAACCCCGACGATTTTTGCTTGCAATATCGCCAATACAAGCTTTAAGTCAGCGAGTTTCTATTCTTCATCCATGCGGCGGCGATATTACCTCCGATAAAACCCTCAGTTCCTAGCATCGATTCACTGAGAACTGAGGGCTGTTGTCTGATCACAGAGAGTCGCTTTGGATGCGATCTGAGGTGGCAGTAGGAAGGACTGAGTGATCGCGATCGCCGCTGCCGCTAGCCATCAATTAACTGTTCTGGTGTGCTGCGATCGCGGCAATCGGTTAGCCGCCGACATTAAAGTCAGTATCCACAGTCAGATCAAGCTGGCTAGGATCGATCACGATCACCGCGTTTTGCGACGTCACTTGATCGTTGCCGCCAATCACCGCTCCCACCAACGAACCCAGATCGACATTACCGAGTAGCGAGCCTAAAATCGACTCGGCGGCTCCCGTGATCAGGGCACCCTCTAGAGACCCGGTATTGACCGACTCACTCGCCGCGATCGCGCTAGATTCTGCATCAATGTTGTAGGTGCGGCCATTGATCGTCAGGCTATCGGCCACGAAGCGAGCCGCCGTGATTGAGGCGCCGCGAATTTCCACCGGTTCAATGCGTCCCTGCACGCTGCTCCCAGCGGGGATTAGCACTTGATTGGCACTGTTCACCAGCGACCCGGAGACCTCTAGCGACGTCGCGACCGTTTGACCGGGGGCGACCACAATGTCCACCCCATCCGCATTGGGATACCGCAGGGGAATTTGCGTACCTGCTGGCACGACTCCGGCGACGGTCTGCGGCACGGCTTGCGGCGTGCTGCCCGAGCCGTCATAGCCCACGATGTAGTCCGTCGCATTCAAATCAGCGGCTAAGGCCGGTAGCTCACCCTCGGCGACCAACGCCTGATAAATAAACGCTGCGACATCAGCGCGAGTAGCGGTTTGTCCGGGTTGTAGGCGATTGACGTCAGGGTAGCTGACCACGATCTCGTTTTCCGTCGCGGCGGCCACCGGCCCTTGTGCATAGTCAGGAATCTGACTTGCATCTCGATAGACCCCGAGCGCCTGATTGTCGCTGCCGCTAGCGTTCATGCCCAAACCATTGGCCAAGGCCACCACGACTTGCACGCGAGGAATCTGCTGCTCGGGCTTAAAGGTACTGTCGGGGTACCCCGACATAAAGCCCTGACCATAGGCATCGGCGATCGCTTCAGTCGCCCAATAGCTGGACGGCACATCGCCAAAGTTGGGGGCTGAGCGGGTGCGAGCTTGATCAAAGGCCTGTCGTACGATCGCGGCAAATTGGGCGCGGGTCACTGCTTGGTCAGGTTTAAAGGTGCCGTCAGGAAAACCAGCAATAATTTGCTCTGCTGCCAATGTCTCGATATACGGTTGAGCCCAATAGCCATTGCCGACATCGACAAACTGCTGAGCCATCGCCGGAGCCGCGTCAATGAGGGGAAACGTGGCTCCAGCCATGACGCCTAACGCGACTAAAGCAGCGGTTTTTGAATCGCTATTTAAAAAATTAACCATGCCATTACATCCTGTGAAAAGTGAGTTTAGAGCAGTGGAAACAGGCCCCAGCAACCAGTGGCTGCAGGCGCAAATAAACGTTGGAAACGGCTCTCAGTGGCGACAGTCGTCACTAATGAACACTGTCGTCTGAGGTTGGTGGCACTGAATTCATGACCGGCGCGGGAGACTGGGCCATCCGGCTGTGCTCAGCCATGACGGCGATAGATGCCAGAGCAAGAATTATGATTGGGGTCTTCCCATGGTTAGACCGCAGTGCTAACGGGAGAGTTCCCATTGATACCGGCATTCCACCGACGAATACTGTTGTTTGGTAGACCTTATCGGAAATTGAACCGATAGGATGATTCATATCAGACGCATCGACC
>ERZ1740060.328-NODE-328-length-32569-cov-8.522298_pt1 | contig 32569 bp, 25 predicted proteins | sample MGYA00581743_ERZ1740060 | MGnify/ENA primary metagenome ERZ1740060 (study PRJEB43018, sample SAMN04849235) | marine metagenome | isolation source: floating plastic debris | place: Pacific Ocean | collected 2008-08-27 | study: EMG produced TPA metagenomics assembly...
AAATGAGACTCACCTATTCAAAGGGGTTGCAGGACTTTTCTGCACCACTAAGGGGATCACGGTGGGCTTTTAAATGTGCAACGATGAATCCACAGCTGGGTAGGGTATTGGATAGGACGCAGGACAGTGCCTCCTTGACAATCTGACTCTAGTATCTGTTACTGCGGAGGGAAGTCATTCAGTCCACCATTGGGCAGCTTGCCCGTCCCGCCACACAGTGGTTGATTCGTCGTTATGGCTGTGCAATTCCAGTTGCCTTCCATGGGAACCCGTCAGGGCCAGACGGGCCTGTTGTTGCCCAAAACGACTGTGAGTCACAACCCGATCGCGAAAGGTCTCAAAATCACCGTGGGTCTCGGGTTCACCCACTTCTAGAGCAAAGCCCTGATCAAACTGCCAGAGGGCTATCCAGGTTTGCTCGGTTTCAAGAAAGGTGATGTTGCCTGCTTGGGTCTGGGTGCCTTGTGGCAGGGAGATCGCTGGGGCCGTGTTGCCGTACCAAATCAATAGATTGTGATGCTGGGCAATCCTGTGTGGCCCTGTTGCTTCCACAAGCAGGCGATCGACGCCCTGACCCTGCGATACAGCCAGGCTGAATCCTTGCCAATCCCCAGCGGTGCCGTTGAGTAAACTGCCCAACTGGAAATGCTGCCCCAGGTAGAGGGTTTCGTAAAAGGCGGGGCCGTAGAGATCGGGGAGCCAATTTTCGTAGTGGGGATGGGTGCGGCGGATTTCTTGGGGCAGAGGGATTTGGCGGTGGGCAGTAGCCATCACTTCAGCCGGGGGCCGATAGTCGCTGGTGAGGGCATGAATCCAGTCTTTGGAGGCGGTCTCAGGCGGGGAGCCCTGACCGAAATAGAACCAAAAGAAGCGCTCGGCGTCGCTGCCGCCATAGCGTTTGACCGGCCCTGTCCAGGTGCCGCGCCAATATTTGAGGGCGGCACTGTGAAACAGCCAGTCTAGGGCGGACTGGGCCAGCTGCTTAACTTCGGGGTCCTGGGCAAAGTCGTAGAGGTTGAGGTAAGCGCTGGTGGTGTGGCCGTGGTAAGTGGGGCTGTCCCATTCCCCCATGCCAATATCCAACAGGGTGGAGACGTAGCGCTCTAGGCGGGCTTTGTAGATCAGCCGGGTGGCCTCATTGCCGGTTTCCTCGGCCATTAGATACAGGGATGTTTCTCGCATTGCCCTGAGGTTGTCGGTATTGCGGCAATCGACCTGAGTGGTGCAGTCGTCGGTGGAGTTGGCCCAAAACTTGCGGGGGGGTGCGGACTCTCGCTCTAGGGGATCGGTGGCGGTGAGGCGAGCCATGGCCTGAAACATGCGATCGCGATAGGCCGGGTCCAGGTCATTCCCAAACGCAAAATACTTACGGATCTGCAGTTTCAGCACAAAGCTGGAGTAGAGGTCAACGCCCAGGGTGCTATCGGCTTCTGGGTCAAGCTGTTGGAGAAAGGCCAGGGCCTGATCGGCCTCTGGGTTGTCGGCTAGCAGGTCGGCCAAAGCACGCGGATAGGAATTCTTCTCGTATTCGTAGGCAATGCTGCCATAGGTCTCGGGCTGGGTAAGCAGGTACATCGCCCAGTTCGAGCGGATCGCCAGCAGCAGTGATACCAATGCCCCTTCTAGCATTTGGCCCTCAGATCTTTGGTAATGCGGTGGGCACAGGCAAACCCCGAAAAGGCGACGGCATTCAGGCCCTGGCCAGGAAAGGTGCTGTCGCCCACGCAGTACAGGCCCGTTACAGCGGTGCGGTTAAAAGGCATGGTCAAGAGTCCCGGCAATTGTCGGGCGGGCATGGGACCATAGGTGCCCTCCCGACGGCCCAAGAAGCGACGATGGCTGCGGGGAGTGCCGATAGAGCAATGGTCAATCGCTTCACCCAGGCCAGGGAAAAGGCGCTCTAGTCGCACAATCACCTGATCGGCTCTGGCTTGCTTCTGAGCCTGATATTGGCTGGGCGTGAGATTGTCCCAATCCTGCAGCCAACTGGGGGTAAAGGCATGGACGATGTGGCGGTTGGGAGGAGCCAAGCTGGGATCGAGCAGGGTCGGAATTGAGACAAATATCGTGCCGTAAGCGTCCTCTAGGCGGCCCCAATCTTCGAGCAAGATGTGATGGCAGTCGCTGCCTGTCGGAATCACGGCAGCATCGACGCCGAGATGCAGACTCAAGAAACTGGGGGAGCGGTGATAGCGCTGTTGCCAACGCTGTTCGGCTTTGGGCAGCGGTGATTCTAGGAGCGCCCCAAAGGTGTCCCAGCGGGTGGCATTAGACACGACCCGTTTGGCTCGGTAGGTTTCGCCCGTGGCCAGTTTCACCCCCACGGCGCGGCCCCGCTCGGTAAGGATGCGGGTAACCCGTGATTGATATTGAATCCGTCCACCATGGTCTTCTAGCCCGTTAGCCAGCGCCTGGGCGATGGTGCCGACGCCGCCTTTGGGGTAGTTGACACCACCGTAATGGCGATCGCTAAATACCATCCCAGCATTGATCAACGGCGTTTTGGCGGCAGGCACCACGGACCAGCAGTAGCACTCCATATCGATGAACCGCAGCAGTTCGGGGTCGCGCAGATGCTTACGGGCCAAACGTCCCACATTAAACGGCAGGTGGCGGGCCAAACCCAGACACGCAAGGGGGTGCTGCCAAAAGACGCGGGCCACGTAGTGGGGCTCTTCCAGTGACAGCAGCTCGATGCAGTTCAAGCAGTTAAAGACGCCCCAGCAGGCATCGTAGAACCGGCGAATGCCTGCCCGCTCTTGGGGGAAGCGATCGCCCAGCTCAGCCAAAAATTGCTCATAATCTCGATGCACCCGCACAGCCAAGCCACTGGGCAGGTGGTAGTGGACCTGCACCGGATCTGGAACGGTCTCGATGGACTGGCCGACAGCGGCGAGGGCACGGGTGAGCAGGTTGGTGGTGCCCTGGTGGCCAAAGCCAAAAATCATTGAGGCCCCCACATCAAAGCGGTAGCCCGCTCGCTCAAAGTAACCGGCACTACCCCCAGGGATCAGGTGGCGCTCTAGCACCAAGGGCTTGAGCCCCTTGGCTGCCAGTTGGGTAGCGGTGACCAGCCCGCCGATGCCGGAGCCAATTACAATCACATCGAAGTGACTGCGATCGGGAGATCGGGCTGGCGTATTGGTTATGGAGGGTCTGGATATCCCAGTGGGAGCCATGGCACGTTTTCAAGGGTTGAGCCCATTGTCGCAAGGATTGCTTTTACAGTGTTACCAACCGCTACCGTTCCTGTAGATGTCTGTGACCCTTCTCGATCTCAAAGCTGCGATCACCCGCAACCCCACAGTAATAACGCCCCAAACCCTCGTCTCAGAGGCGATCGCCCACATGGGGAACCCTCACGAACCCGGTCAAGTTCCCCAAGCCGATCTCAACACCTACCGGGTTGATTTTGTCATTCGAGAACTTCACGACGAAGTGAGATCGCGCTACTTAGTCGTCGTTGAAAATCACAAAATTTTGGGCGTCTTGACTGCACCGGATCTCCTGGATTGCATCTACCCAGACCGCAATGCGACGGACCAAAGGATTGGCCAATGTCCCCTACAGTCCTTTGCAACCCTAGCCGAATCGGCGTTAACAGACCTCTACACCCCGCTGAATTTACTGCGACAGTATCAACTGCGGCCCATTGTGATGCTTGATGCGCAAGATCAACTCGCGGGTTTGCTGGCCTACGAAGAGGTGCATGCCATGGCTTTGGCGAGTCAACCATCGACGGACGTGTCCCTCTCCCCTGTTGTTGTGGCCAGGGCTGAGCCCCAAATCCCGCCATCAGTCAACCCCAGCACTGCCCGAAATCAAGTGATGAATAAAATCATCACTCAGGTGCATTCGTCCCTAGATGTACAGGCCATCTTAGATACCACCGTGACCGAATTGCGTGCCGTATTAGTGTGCGACCGCGTCATCACCTATCAACTACGCCCTGACTTGAGCGGCAAAGTCATTGCTGAGTCCGTCGATCGTCCCTCGAGATCGGTGCTCCACAGCGAAGTTCGCGACCCCTGTGTGACCCCTGAATGGCTTGAGCCCTACCGCCAGGGCGAAGTCCGCATTGTTGATGACATTCACGAGACAGAAATGACCGTGTGCCATCAGCGCATGCTGGCAGGTTTTGGGATTCGTTCCAAAATGATGGTTCCCATTGTGGTTGCCGGTGAAATTTGGGGCCTGCTGTTGGCGAGTGAACAGGAGACCCCTCGGCAATGGCAACCTGCAGAAATTGAACTGGTGCGTCAGCTCGGGGTGCAGGTGGCGATCGCCGTGCAACAAGCCCACTTGGTTGAGCAATTGCAGCAGCAGCTCACCCAACGGAAGCAAGCTCAGCAACTTCTCACCCAGCGCAATCAACAACTGGCGGTTTCCAATCTTGAGCTAGCGCGGGCCACTCGCCTCAAAGATGAATTTCTGGCCAATATGAGTCATGAACTGCGGACGCCGCTCAATGCCATTTTGGGCATGACCGAAGCCCTCCTTGAGCAAATCTTTGGCGATCTCAATGCGCAACAGCTCAAGCCATTAAGAACCATTGAGCGCAGTGGCCAGCACCTACTCGAACTGATTGACGACATCCTCGATCTTGCCAAGGTCGAAGCTGGCACGCTGACAATAGAGCCAGTATCCACCCAGCTCATCCCCCTCTGCCAATCTAGCTTGACCTTTGTGAAACAACTGGCCAATCGGAAAAAGATCCGATTGACCGAAAAATGGACAGATGCCCCTATCCCAGAGGTGCTGCTGGATGAACGCCGTATTCGGCAGGTGCTGATTAACCTGCTCAACAATGCGGTGAAATTTACCCAAGAAGGCGGCCATGTCACCCTGTCCATGGAGCTAACTGAACCCAATGCTGAAACAGACGAATATGGGCTCAAATTTACGGTTGAAGATACCGGTATTGGCATTGAACCCAGCCAGTTGGATCGCCTCTTCCAACCCTTTATGCAAGTGGATAGTGCCTTGAATCGCCAATATACCGGTACTGGGCTAGGGCTAGCCTTGGTCAAGCGAATTGTTGAACTCCATGGTGGGCGGGTTGATGTTACCAGCGAACTGGGGGTGGGCAGTTGTTTTACCGTAGCGTTACCCTATATTGTCAATGCTGAGCTGCCTGCCGCGACCGATCATCCCGATGAGGAGATTGCTCCAGCGCCCCAGTCTCCTGCAGGCCCCTTAATCCTATTGGCAGAGGACAACCCGGACAATATTGATGTAATGCAGGGATATCTGGCGGCGAAAGGCTATGAGGTGATCATTGCTAAGGACGGGCAGGCGGCAGTTGCCACGGCTCAAGCCCAGGTTCCTGACCTGATCTTGATGGATATTCAAATGCCGGTCATGGATGGGCTAGAGGCGATCGCGACTATCCGTAGGGACGAAACCCTAAAGCAGGTACCCATCATTGCCCTCACGGCCCTGGCGATGAAAGGGGACCAAGAGCGCTGTCTGGCTGCGGGTGCAGATGATTATTTAGCCAAACCGGTGAAGCTGAAGCAACTTATCGCCACGATGCAAGCACTCTTGGCTGATGCAGATTAACGGCACCAAGATGTGTGTAAACGGCAGGGCCGATTAGGGAGGGGTGCTACGCTGAAGCCACTGGGTAGCTGGCACGATGGTTGCAACAATCGATATTGGCAAAGTTGCTTTGGAACCGGGAAGCCGCATTACCATTCCCGATGTAAGCTGGCACGAATTTGAAATAATTTTGCAGGCCCTAGGCGAGTCTCGGAACAGCCGTATTGCCTATAGCCAAAGCACTTTAGAGATTATGGTTCCGCTACCCGACCATGAACGCAGCAAGGTGCTGATCTCTGACATCGTCAAAATTCTGCTGCGCCATCAAGAACGCGATTGGGAATCCCTGGGTTCAACCACGTTTCGAGGGCAGCTCAGGGCGATTGGGGTAGAGCCTGATGACTGTTTTTACATCGCCAACTACCAAGCTGTGATTGGCAAGAGCCGTCTGGATTTAGCGGTGGATCCACCACCTGATTTGGCGATTGAGTCAGACTACACATCGAAGACCAAACTGGATGCTTACATTGCCCTTGGGGTTCCAGAACTCTGGATTTACGATCGCGGGCTCAAGATTCATGTGCTTGAGGGTGATCTCTACCTTGAGGTGGCAACCAGCCCAACCTTTCCAGGTTTACCGATCAAGGACATCGTTGATCGGGTGATTCAACAGGCGAAAAAAGTAGGCAGCAGCCGAGCCCTTAGAACGTTTGAAGCGACCCTGTAAGACTCTTCTATTGAGCAGCCATGCTATCCGACAATTTCGTTGCCGGTCGACTCACGTAGGACAGCCAACCTATTGCGCAATGAATTTTCTACATGGCCCAACAGTGATACGCCAAATACACAAATTAGTCTTTGCCACGGATGTCCGAAAGTTCCGAATGAAAAGTCATCCGCAAGGAATATGTAGTAGTCGCCATCGGGATACCAACCAATCGGGCCTATGTCATCGACAGCGTGAGGGTCGAAACGATAGCAGGTGTGCTGCCAATCAAGAGAATACATAACACGACCAGTTGATGTAATCGTGCGAAACGAATCGAGAAACAGTCTGTCGATGTCCATTGTTGCTTTGTCAGACAAGTTGACTGCTGAGAGATCAAACGTGACAAATGGCGATGGTTCGACAATCGCGGGCTTTAATCGTTCGTAGTAATCAGGCTTGAACTTGAAGTCTGTGTAGAAACGATTCCAAATCGTGGCATATTCATGCTCGGACAACTCAGACCAAGTGTTCATTCGTAGGCTGTTCTTAGCTGGATAGCTTTACTTCAGCGGCCTATTATGCGGTCATCACTCCGCCTGAGGTTGATGCACTAACCCTTCTTCTCGCTTAAACGTATCGATCGCCTCTCCCAATGCCGTCGTCAGCGACTGACGGGTTTGGGCGTGATTGCTGCGTTCCTCATCCAACTGCTGCTTGAGGCGATCGCACTGCCGTAATGTGTCGGCCAAATGGGCGCGTAGACCCTCCACCGTATTCAGATCAGGTGTCTTGCCCTCTGCATTCGTCAGAGCTTCCGGCATGGCCGCGGACTGAGGTTCCTGAGCAAGCTGAGTTTGAAGGGTACTGACCTCCGTGCGTAGGGTGGCGATCGTCAGTTGCAACTGCTCCATATCCGTGCGCCGCTGCTTGGCCTCAGCATCATAGAGCTGTCGCCAATTGGTTGCACTGGCATAGGCTTGGTCACGTTCCTTTTGGGTAGAGGCGAGTTGATGCTGCAGTGTACGCACCTCTGCCAACCAGCGGCTTACTTCCTGACTCATCGTCCCCATCTCCTGGTAAATGGCAACTCATTCATCTGCCGCCGTAATTGCCCCTAATTTATAGCAAACCCGCATAGCAAACCCGCATAGCAAACCCGCATAGCAGACCCGCTATAGCAAAAAGGTCGTGAGCAGACTAGGGGCAGGCAACACAATCAAAATCAAAATCGTCAGTGCGGCCAGTCCCCACAGATCGCGGCGATTGTCTAATTGACTGACATCGTTCAATGCAGGCTCATCCACTGCTGAGATGAAAAAGAGCAAAATCGCCCAAATCAATAACTCAGGATGCACTGCCACCAATCCCAGCACTAAGAAACGCGATACGTGACCGACGATCACGCCGGTTTTTTGACCGTACATGGCATGGACAATATGACCGCCATCAAGCTGGCCGACGGGCATCAAATTTAAAGCGGTGACCACCAGGCCCAAACAACCCGCCACTGCGACGGGATGCAGGGAGATCGCATTCTCAGCGGTGAGCTGACTGCCCAGGGCCAGTTTGCTCAGTAAGGTCAGGGCTACCGAAGCAGCCGGGTCCATGGCCTGAAAGTTTAGCAGGCTGGCCTCTTCCCCGAGGGGAATCACCTCCGAGTGGGCTAGCCCCCAAACCAGCAGGGGCAGGGTAATCACAAACCCCGCCAAGGGACCGGCCAAGCCCACATCAAAGAGGGCGCGGCGGTTGGGCACCGGGGAGCGCAGTTGGATAAACGCCCCAAAGGTGCCGAGAAAAAAGGGAATTGGAATAAAGTACGGCAGGGTGGATTGGATGCGATAGCGTCGCGCCATCAAGTAGTGACCCAACTCATGGACGCCCAAAATCACCAGTAGGGCCACTGCGTAGGGGAGCCCCCGCAAAAACAGCATCGGGTTGGCCTGCAGCTCCGCATCGGTAATACCGGCAATCTGGGACATACCCACCCAAGTGGTGGTAAACAGGGTGGTGACAAACAGGGCCAAGGCCACCGCGGGTCGGGTGTTTTTGGTCTTGAGCAGGGGCTTAACCGGCTGCTTCTGGGAGAGGGGGTTGGGGACTAGGGCAAAGAAGGGCTTGCCGCTTTTTCCTTCTTGAAAAATGACCAGGAAGCGATCGCCAAAATTGGCCTCAATGTTGTCGCGAATGGTGTCGTAGGCCAGGGTGGGATTGCCGCGCAACTGCCCCTTGCAAATCAGGGCCTGAGGGCGATACTCGATATTTTGTAGGTAATACAGCGACCAAGGGAAGCAGTTTTGCAGGGTGGCTTCTTCTTCTTTATCAATGGGGCGCAGCACCGCTTGTTTGGCCGCAGTGGTCTTGGGGGTGTCGGCTGAGTCCGTTGATGCCGCTTTCCCATCTGCATCAGGCTTAGGTTGAATTCGCCCCCATTGGATCAACATCCAATACAGCAGAGGACAGAGGATAAACAGCGTCAAAATTGCCCCAGGCGGGGACTCCGGTGGGGCTTCTTGCCCTTCCTGCTGTAGACTCCAGGTGACGAGGGTAAAGACCGGTGCCATAAACACCAACCACAGCAGCCAGGGCGGTGTTCGCGTGATCCGCGATACGCTATAGCGCACCACTAGGTAACTGAGAATCGAAAAGAGAAAGAGTAAAAACACTATCTACCGTCACTGTCCTGCGCCTGAGTCTCTAGGGCAGGGGTGGGAACTCCGCTAGCCTAACAAGGCAGGGCGAGGCCGTGTCAACTTTGGGCGACTAAAACCCTGCCCCATCCAAACCCGTGGTTCACCCTACTGGTAAAAACGCCTGTTTTTAGGTTGGATGGGGTTTATCTTTAAAATTCCTCGATCGCCCATGACCTTGGTGTCTGACCCAACTGCTGCCCCCCGTCCGCCCAGATCGGTCTTGGCGACGATTTATGCCTTTCCGCCTAACCGCGAGACGATGGGGGGTACGGCTTACTTGATTTGCGCCCAAGATCAAGCGGGTCAGCCTGCGAATCTGCTGGTCGATACCCCAGCTTGGCATCCAGAGACCGCCGACTTTATTCAAGCCCAAGGGGGGGTGCGCTGGTGGGTGATTACCCATCGCAACGGTATGGGGCGAGTGGCTCCGTTTCAAGATCGGCTGCAGTGTGAGCTGGTGGTTCAAGAGCAGGAAGCCTACCTACTGCCAGAAATTGACGGTCGGCTCACCTATCACCAACAGTTGGATTTAGAGGATATCGCTACGGTGCTCTGGACTCCGGGCTATTCACCGGGATCGGCCTGCCTCTATTACAAGGCCCATGGGGGCGTGCTGTTTACGGGTCGCCATCTCTTGCCCAGTAAGGCAGGGCAGATGACGGCACTGCGGTTTTCTAAAACCTTTCACTGGCCCCGGCAGTTACGCCAGATCCAGCGTTTGCAACAGGATTTCACCGCTGAAACCCTGGCCTATTTTTGTCCTGCCGCAAATTTAGGGTTCCTCAGGGGCAAAACGGCGGTGGCGAATGCCTACGAGCAACTGCAGGCGATTGATGTCGAGACGCTGCGATTGTGCCAGCCGTTTTAAGGGGCGATTGTTGAGGATCAAGCCTACAATAGCCCTCAACGAGCCCAGGTGGCCTATGGCGTCTAATGCACAGGTGCGGCAGCAAAACCTGATAAAGAGCTATGAGGGGCTGACGGCGGTGCAGCGATCGCTGGTGCAAGTGTTTGCCATGCTCTATGAGCCCGTTAGCCGCGCCAATGCCCTCAAATGCTGGAATACGGCAATTCCGCCCTTTAAAAAGCATCAAGACTTCAAGCCTTTAAATGCCAGCAATGCTAGCAGCACAATCACCAAACTGATCAATCAAGAGGTCTTGATTCAAAACCGGGGTGAGGGGGTGCAATGCCCCCATCCGCTGATCGATATTGTGGTGCGAGACGCGGTGATCACCGGCAGCTTTGAGCCCATCGCTAAGGCGATCGCCCATCACTTCTCGATTAGGAAGCGCTATGTCACCTATGGGCCGCGTTACTTTACCACCGAAAAAGAATGGCTAAGGGAATTTCGCATTGCCCTCTACCGACAGGATCAAGCCGAAATTGACGCCCTGGTTGAAGATAAGAATCAGGCCTATTGGACCTCTAGCCTTAACTTTGCCCAGGTGTTGCAGCAGGTGCTCAACAACCCCTTTGATCCAGCCTGGTTTGAGCAGCTCTCGCCCGACTTTAAGCAGTTTGGGCTGCGGGTGATTTTAGAGGACTCTGTGCAGCGCTGCGTCCCGGCGGATGCCGCCTTTGAGCTGACCGAAGACCTTTACAACGACGGCCAAGCCAGCCCCGACTTGTATTTGACCTATGCTGAGCAGCTCTGGCTCAGGGGCTATCTGCAAGATGCCAAGGAAGTCCTGACCGAGGTTGCCCCCGGCCCCGCCCAGCGGGAGGCGCTGTTGGGGGCGATCGCCTTTTTGACCGGTGACAATGGCCAGGCCCTCGCCCACTATCACCTCGCCCTAAAAGCAGTAGGCAAAACCCAGAGCGCCCAAGCCGATTGGTTTAAGGCTCCGGCTGCAGGGCTCTACTTTTTCGCCCTGCTCAAAGACGGTAGCCCCAAAGCCCACCAAGAGGCCAAAAAATACTGCGTACTGCTGCAAAAGCAGTCGAACCATGGGCTGCGGAGCAGCGTGGAGCCCTTGCTGGCGGCGATCCAGACCCAACAGGGACAACTCAGCAAAGTCTTGAATGCCCGCGATCATTTTGCAGACTACACCCTGGGCTCTAAAGGGGTTGCCACCCTGCTCGAAATCTACAGCCTGTATTGGCTCGATGTAAAAGACCTGGATCGTTGGCTGGTGCCGCAGTTGATCCGCCGTTACCGCGATGCCTCTCAAGCCAACTATGGCTGGCTGGCCCTAGAAATCGCTGACTTGCTGGCCCGACTACAGGTGGATGACATCTATGGCGAAATGGCTGAAGCTCTGCGGGAACAGACCGGCAGTCAACCCTTGGTCAGCGTGGTGGAGCGTCAAGAGGCCTGGGCGCTGTCTCTAAATGCGCTGGCCAGCTTAACCGAGGCAAATGCCCCAACCGCGCCCCCTGCACAACCCACCTTTCGCATGGCTTGGCGGCTGCGGTTCAGTTCGCTCAACAACTGGGATCTGACCCCCCTAGAGCAAAAACTGAGCGTCAAAGGAGGCTGGACTAAGGGCAAGGCGATCGCCCTGAAGCGCTTCGCCTCAATGGGTGAGCGCCCCGACTACATGACCCCCCAAGATCACCAGGTGGTCAGCGCCCTAGAGGTGGAATATGAGTCGCGCTACTACTATTACGGCTCGTCCAAACCCTATTATTCCTTCGGGGAAGAAGCCCTGGTGACCCTCGTGGGGCACCCCCTGGTGTTTTGGGAGGGCACCGACAACGTGCGGGTGGATGTGGTGGCAGGGGAGCCAGAACTATTGGTGAAGCGGCTGTCGGGAGATCGCCTCAGGCTGGAGCTATCTCCGACCCTCCAGAGCAGCGCCAAGATTTTGGCCTTTAAGGAAACCCCCACCCGTCTCAAGGTGATTGCCATTCAAGCCGATCATCATCGCATTGCTGAGCTGCTGGGGCCGAACAATCGCCTAGAGGTCCCCGCTCAGGCGGAAGCCCAGGTACTAGAGGCGATCGCGTCGGTCTCTAGCCTCGTCACCGTGCAGTCCGACATTGGCGGTGGGGTCGCCGCCGAAGAAGTGCCCGCTGATGCCACCCCCCGATTGCACTTGCTCCCCGCCGGAGAGGGCCTGAAAGCGTCACTTCTAGTGCATCCCTTCCCCGAAGGGGGGGCCTACTACACCCCTGGCAAAGGGGGCGAGACGGTGATCGCTGAGGTGGAGGGCAAGCGCCTGCAAACCCAGCGGGACCTAAAGCTAGAAAAGCAGCAGGCCAAGGCCGTGAAAGCAGCCTGTTCAATCTTGCAGGACTATAGCCCTAAAAAAGGGGAGTGGCTGATTGAGGAGCCGGAAGATTGCCTCGAACTGCTGGTACAACTCCAGGAATTGGGCGATCGCGTCCGGATCGAATGGCCCGAGGGGGAAAAACTGCGGGTCTCAAATCAGTTGGGTTTAGGGAACTTCAAGCTGAACATTCGCCAACAGCAGGACTGGTTTGCCGCCAGCGGCGAAGTCCAGATTAGCGATGATCAGGTGATGGATCTGCAACAGCTGATGGCGCTGCTGGATAACACCCCTGGCAAATTCATCGCTCTCTCGGACGGTCAATTTCTGGCCCTGACCGAAGAGTTTCGCCAGCGGCTGCAGACCCTCAAGCGCCTTTCGGACGGCAAAGGCAAAGACCTGCGCATCCATGGTCTGGCGGCCCTAGCCCTAGAGGACATGGTCGAAGATGTGGCCCAGCTCAAGGTGGATAAAGCCTGGAAAACCCACATCAAGCACATCAAAGCCGCCCGCACGATCGAGCCCCAGCTCCCATCGGAACTCACCGCCACCCTGCGAGACTATCAGCAGGACGGCTATACCTGGCTGGCGCGATTGGCCAACTGGGGGGTAGGGGCTTGCCTCGCCGATGATATGGGACTGGGCAAAACCCTACAGGCGATCGCCGTCATTCTCAGTCGCAGCGGCCCTGCCCTGGTGATTGCCCCCACCTCCGTCGGCATGAACTGGATCAGCGAAGCAGAGCGGTTTGCCCCCACCCTGACCGTGAAGGTGTTTGGCACGGGCGATCGCCAACAGATGCTGGATAATTTGGAGCCCCGAGACTTGGTGGTCTGTAGCTACGGCTTACTCCAGCAAGAAGAGGTGGCGGCGATGCTGGCCAAGGTGACCTGGCAAACCATCGTTTTAGATGAAGCCCAGGCGATCAAAAATGCCGACACTAAGCGCTCCCAAGCGGCCATGGCCCTCCAGGGCAACTTTAAAGTCATCACCACCGGCACCCCGATCGAAAACCACCTCGGAGAACTGTGGAATCTGTTTCGGTTTATCAACCCTGGCCTGCTGGGCTCTTTGGATAGCTTTAACCAGCGCTTTGCCTACGCGATCGAACGGGACCAAGACGATGCCGCCCGCGAAGCCCTGCGTCGCCTGATTCAGCCGTTTATCTTGCGGCGCACCAAGGATCAGGTGCTCAAAGAGCTGCCCTCCCGCACCGAAATCACCCTGCAGGTGGAACTCAGCAAACAAGAGATGGCCTTCTATGAGGCGCTCAGGCGAGAGGCGATCGACAAGCTCAGCGACCTAGATGACCCGGCTGGACAAAAGCATCTGAAGGTTTTGGCGGAGATCATGCGACTGCGGCGGGCCTGCTGCAACCCCAACCTGGTGCGCCCGGAGCTATCCCTACCCAGCGCCAAGCTGGCCCAGTTTGGTGAAGTCTTGACCGAGCTGCTGGATAACGGCCACAAGGCCCTGGTGTTTAGCCAGTTTGTCGATCACCTCACCATCTTGCGAAATCATCTGGATGAACAGCAGATTCCCTACCAATACCTGGATGGCAGCACTCCGGCCAAGCAACGCAAAAAGCGGGTGGATGCCTTTCAAGCGGGGGAAGGGGATGTGTTTTTGATCAGCCTCAAGGCGGGGGGCACCGGCCTCAATCTCACCGCCGCGGACTATGTGATTCACATGGACCCCTGGTGGAACCCAGCGGTGGAGGATCAGGCCAGCGATCGCGCCCACCGCATTGGCCAGCAAAGGCCAGTGACGATTTACCGGCTGGTGGCAAAAGGAACGATCGAGGACAAGATTGTGGCCCTGCACAAGACCAAGCGCGATTTGGCGGACAGCCTGTTGGCAGGGACCGATATGAGCAGCAAGGTCTCGACGGAGCAGTTGCTCTCCTTGATTCAGCAGTAAACAAAACAGGTTGATGTCTCATGAGGACGACTTTATGCGTGCTGGATGGAATTCAAAATTCAAAGTTCAAAATGATTATTTCTACATGCTTGGCTGTGAGTTGTGAATTCATTCAAAGTCCGCAATGAGTGCATCGTTGGTACCCATTACGGAACGGACGTTTGAGTTTGCGGTGCGGATTGTGAAGTTATGCCAGGTGATTGAAGAGCAGTCTTCGGTAAGTCGGCCTTTGGCGCGGCAACTGATTCGTTCTGGTACTTCGATAGGGGCAAATGTGGAGGAATCGCAAGCGGCAGAAAGCCGAGCCGATTTCATTCACAAGATGTCGATTGCCCTGAAGGAAGCTAGGGAGACGCGCTATTGGCTGCGGTTATTGGTGGCGGCCGAGATGATCTCAGAGGAACGGTTGGGAGCGTTAATCCAGGAGTCGGAGGCGTTGATGAAGATTATTGGGAAAATTGTGGTGAGTACGAAGAGGGGAAACAGTTAAAAATTTAGAAATTCAAAATTGGCACTTCCAGGTTTTTGATTTTGAATTTCTAAATTTTGAATTGTTTCTGGTGCTAGGTAACGGATTGTCAAAATGCCTATTTCGCCGTGTGGAGGCAGTCTAAAAATACTATTTTTGATCGGGCTAAAGCGCGTTGCTGCTACAGTTCACAAATCTGAATGCGAGAGAAGATCCGAGACCGCCGGGAAACCGTCGGAATTTCTCCAACGAGTAAGTTCCCAGCCGGAGACCCGACTCGGAATTTGTCCCGCGGGAGAAATTGATGGATCAAAGGTGAAGCTAGCAAAGTTCACATATTTGTTGTCTTTGCGCCAGCCGATGCGATCACAAAAATCATACCAAATCTCATCGCCGGGGTATTGACAATCGAGCTTGGCCCCACAATCTATATAGATTTTCTTCTGCACGCTAAAGCCAAATTTGCCGCCACTAAACTTCACCCAAAGCTGATCGATCAGCCGTAAGTCTTCGCAGGGGAAGTTGCGAATTTCGTCTAGCATCAGATAGCCCCGTTTCTCTGCTGCTGTCCCGACCACTTTTAGCATGAGCCGGTCGGTTTCCTGGTCGGCTTCTTTCCAGCTGCCGCTGGCCAAATAGTTGACCAAGGCTCGATAGCGATCTGGAATTCGCTGCCGCACCACCCGCAGACCATGGCCTGCAAGGTTAGGTTCAGTTGTCCAGGGTTGAACCGCAGAACGAAGCTTAACTGCAGCGGTTTGCCAATCTTCTGGGGTTGGCAGACGATAGTTGTAAACGCCATTATCTGGAACCAGTTGTGGCTGAGTCGATAACCAGGCACAAAACCAGCGGGCATCCTCCCAGGAAACCTGATCCACAGGTTCTGTGCTGGGGATAACGGTGAAATCAGCATTAGCCGTTGAATAGAAGGTAGTGCCTTTTAGTAAAGGACAGAGAAAATAGCAGGATGTTCAGACTCAATAAGTCGCTCCCTGAGCAAGCGATTGTATTCATGAATGAACATCCAAATCGCACCAATATGGTTCTCTAGCTTCTTTGAGAACGACAGGGTCTTTCTCACTAATCGCGATACTCGCTGTCGCATTGTGTTGTTCAGCCGCTCAATGTAGCTCGTGAAGCCACTCTCTTTGCCAACAGCAAAGTGGCGCTTGCTCGGAATGACCGTTTTGTATGACTCCCAATAGTCGGTGTAGACCCTGGCGCATTGTCTGTACACTGCCGGTAGCGACTGCCATAACTGCCGCGCTGATGCTCTAGAACGGTCGCCGATATGGCAACCGATAATTTCTCGAGTGTCTGCATCCATGGCCAGCCAGACCCATTGCTTATTGCCTTTGTTATCGACAAACGACCACAGCTCATCCATCTGGACTGTCAGCTTGCCCTTGGCTTTGGGGACGACTGAGGCGGTGCGGGGAACTGTTGCATAGATGTCGTTGATATACTCCTGGAGCCAGCACTCTGAGACCTGAGTGACTCTGGCGATACCGGCTAAGGGAATCTTCTCCAGTAGTAGCAAGTTGACGAGGCCAAACGTGTCTTTGTCTTTGGGTTGCCATTGAGGATCCTCGACGAACTGACGTCCACAGTCTCGGCACTTGTGGTTTTGCTTGCCCCTGCGAGTGGTGCCGTTCTTGGAGATGTCGTGGGAGCCGCAGGTGGGGCAGGTCATTTCTATCGCCATTGCTGCTATGCCGATGTCAACACTAGATAGTTCTTATTTTTCTCTATCCTTTACATTAGTGGGCCACCGAATAGAATTCTTTAGCAGTCTGGGCATTGATAAAAAGGAAGTATTCACCCCAGGTGATATCGTCTGAGATGGCTGCCTGTTCGGTCAGCGGTATTAAATTCCTAAATCTTTGCTCTAAAAGCACTTCGGCTGATTCTGGCGCTTGCTGTTGCAGTGCGTCTAACAGCTCTTGTTTATAAATGTCATCTACAAAGGTTGCTTCGTTAGCAAGGCGTTGGGCCAGTCCCAAAGTGTAAGTATTTGCTGGATTATTGAGTGCCTTTTCGATCAACCAGGTTGGGTCAGAGGCAGAAAATGCAGTCGCAAAAAAGACAATGATTTCTTCCCAATTCTCATCATCAAAATGCTCAGCGATTTGATTGCGCCCCCAACGGCTGAAACTCAGTTCCACCGCCGCTAAATATTCCTGAAAGGTCTTATGGGTAAATTCATACAAATCACTCTCTCCCCCTGCCAATAGACCCGAAACTTGCTGTATCTCCTGTAAGAAATGCTTCGCCGTGAGGGCTTTGTCAGGGTAAACATCCGTGAGTCGATCTTGAATCCACGCTGCCCCTTGGTGAGGTGAAAACTGAGTTTTACCGACTTCCGTCAACTCCAATGCCAACTGCTGCAAAATCAGTTGATTGTCCTCTGCATTAGGGATGGTCAAACGGGTGTCGCGGCGATTGGGACGATATTCCAGCAGCAGCTTAAAGATTTCTCGGTAAAGATGTGCCCTGCGTTTAGGGAGCTGTTCGCTGGCTTCGTGGGTGGCGGCAATGATAGTGATCAGTAGCGGATTTTTGGCCAGTTCGGTGAGGTTGCGATCCCCAAATAGCTGGCGGCTCAGATCATCGGCCCCTGCTTGGGCTTCTGTGTGGCTTTCGGCTTCGGCCTGCTCTCTTGAAAGGCGCTTTTGCGGATCGGGGTCGTACTGGCTCTCTTCCCAGTGGCGTCTCCAGGTCAGCTCCCAAGTGATAAAGCGATACCACTGCTCAATAAACGTCCGCTTTTGGTCATTGTTGAAATCGAGAATGTCAATGCGCTGCACACCCTCAAACAGGCTGTTGTCATAGCCATGGGGACGAGAGGTGAGAATAAATTGACTGGGGTAGTTTTGCATTTGCCAGTTGGCCCACTGGCTGACCGTGTCTCGTTGGGCTTCTGGTACTTCATCGAGGCCATCCAGCATCACCAGGCATTTGCCCTGCATCAGCTGGGTTTTAAACCAGGGCTCTGAGGTGCGTAGCTCCGCGCAGCGCGGTAGTTTTTGCACAGATTGCACAATCAACTGAGGCAAGGGTGGCGTTGCAGGCCCTTGGATTTGGGGATAAAACTCCCGAAACAACAGCAAAATCGGGATCAGGTCCTTAGCGCCTTGCTCCACATGGCCCTGATTGGAGAACTTCAGGGTCAAGAAGCGCATCAGCGTGGTCTTGCCATAGCCCGGATCAGCTATCACTGCAATCAACCGCTCTGGAAAGGTTTGGTCCGGGGTATGTGCTTTGGGGAGTAGATCCCAAATGGCTAAGCTCTGGTTTTGCAAAGAGGCGTTGCGCCGACCGCCTGGGTTAACTCGCAGCGGCACATAGACCTGCTCCAGCACCAGGCGTGGCAGCCGCCCCTTATAGCCCTCGACATTGAGGTTGTGGCAGTGGGTTTTCAGTGCTTCTAGATATTGACCGTGAAATCCTGTCAGCCGAGTCAGGGTTTTATCGACGGTATTGTCCAAGGCCCGATCAATGAGCTTACCTGAGGCTTCACCCCGCTTTTTCATCCGCTGGGTGAGAGTATCCATCAGCCCTTGCCCAAAGCTAGAGATGAGAGCAAACCCACAGGCCACTGCGCCAGAGATGGCCGCTTTAGGGATGTCATCGAGATAGAGATTGTAGAGCGCATAACCACCACTACCGGCCACCAAAAGTTTAAAAACGGCATCGGTGAGCCGTTCCTTAAGGGTGGGCTTAGGTTTCGGGGATTGAGTCATGGGAATATGCCGTGCCAGTAGGCGGTGCTGGCAACGCTGCGCTGTTGCCCCACATGCTAACCGTTGGGTCGCGCTGCGCTTGACGCCAACCTACGATTTTTCTGATTCAAGTCCTCAAAGTTCAGCCGTCCTCTTGTCAGGCAGGGGCTAGGGCTTGTTTGCCCTGGGTCTGGCACCAAGCGATCACGTCTTCTTCACGCTTCCACAGCACGCAACCGTCATCGATCGCCTGCCCCTGCCTCAACTGCTGCTCCAAGGCATCCGACACCTGACTGAAAACCAGCGTCACCGGCTGCTGGTGGGCTAACTTCAGCTCTGATCTTTAGCGCATCAGCAAAGTGGGTCGCAGTCTTGTCCTAACCGGACTGGCGACTGCTATAAGGCCAGAAGGGGCCGACCCATGCCTCAATAACCCACAACATGGATCGCCAGATTGTAATGTCAGCAACAGTCCCCTGAGCTAAAACGCCTTTGCCCAGGACGATGGTGTACGGAGACTAAACTGCTTAAGCGATATAACGCCCGCGAATAAATTGCTACCGCATCAAAGTCCACTGGAGGTGGACTGGGGAATCTGGCCTGACCAGATAGCGCTCTGTTAACCAGGGGGTGGACGAAAAAAGGGCGGCATCTGAGAAATCAACCGGTTTGGAGTGATGATGGGCTGGACGCTATTGAAAGAAAGACCATGATTCAACTAGATGTCATGCGGCTGGCCTTAGCCCTAGGGCTGATTGCGATCGCCATTGCCCTAGCGCTCTGGCAACGGCTCGGGCTAGCTGGATCCTTGGTGATTGCCACCGCGCGTACCGTCTTTCAGTTGTTTGCAGTAGGTTATTTCTTGGCCGTGGTTTTCGCCTGGCAGAGCCCTTGGGGCGTCCTGTTAGTGATTTTGGTGATGCTGTCGGTGGCCTCGGTGGTTGCCCGCAACCGCATTAATGCCAAATTGGCCCGTCTACTGCCCTGGGTTTGGACGTCTCTGCTGATCAGCACGGCCCTAACGCTGGCCTATACCACCACCGTAGTGATTCGCCCTCCTACTTGGTACGAGCCGCGCTATGTGATTCCGTTAGCGGGCATTGTGCTGGGCAATGCCATGACAGCCGCCGCGATCGCGGGAGAGCGACTGATGAGCATTCTGCAGCGCCATCGCCTCGATATTGAGACCCATCTCAGCTTAGGGGCAACCCCTGCTCAAGCCCTATTGACCTATCGCAGGGAGGCGATTAAAGCCGGACTCATGCCTACCCTCAACGCCATGATGGTTGTGGGCATCGTTAAACTCCCGGGTATCATCACCGGACAGATTCTCAGCGGGGCTGACCCACTGAATGCGGCGCTGTACCAAATGCTGATTATGTTTATGTTGGCTTGCTCAGATTTAATGGCAGCACTCCTGATCACCCTGGGGCTACGGCGGCTCTGCTTTAATGACGCCGCCCAACTGATCTTGCCGTGAGCCAAAGCCGGAACCAGATTGCGATTAACCCCTGCAACATCAATTCAGAAGCCCATGTCACTACAGGCGATCGCCTCAGCCCAAACCAACCCCCAAACCTGCGATGCCCTATTTGTGGGGCTGCACGGTTGGGGGGCCAACGCCGCTGATCTGGTGGCTTTAGGAGAATTTCTAACCCTGCCCCAGTGCCATCGGGTGTTTCCCGAGGCCCCGTTTCCCCACCCCTACAACCCCGTTGGGCGAATGTGGTACGGCTTCCCAGAGGGATATGACTTTCGACGGCCCCATGATTTTGAGCAACAAGCAGACTTGCACAAAAGCCGTCAGGCTCTGAGGGAGTGGCTTGAGCAAATCACAACGGCAACTGGCATTCCCCTAGAGCGCACCATTATTGCGGGCTTTTCCCAAGGGGGGGCCATGGCGTTAGATGTAGGTTTACAACTACCTGTGGCCGCGGTACTGGTTTTAAGCGGCTATCTCCATGGCGACCTTTCGCCCCATCAGCCGCCCAGCCCAGTTTTACTGGTCCACGGCCGCCAAGATCCGGTCGTGCCCTTGGCCTGTGCCCATCAGACGCGGCAGGTTTTAGGCACCCATCAGGTCCCCGTCACTTACTACGAGCAGGACATGGGCCATGAAATCCAGCCGATCGTTTTGCAATATATTGAGCGGTTTTACCAAACTTGGCGCGGTGCAGCGGATGGGGCATTGAGTGGGGAATAAGTTTGTGGGGAATAAGTTTTAACCCAGTCCCGCTTTGCCCCAACGGTCTGCTTTTAGGATGGAAGCACGGGTCGGATGCATCCGTCTGTAGGTTGGCCATAGGCGTTTGTGGAGGTCTCAGGCTTTTCGAGACGGCCTATGGGTACTCGCCTTGCAGAGCAGAATCCATTTGGGGGAGTTTTAACCATGACAGCAGTCCATGTTTCACCAGAGGCCATCTCTGCCATTACCCAGGAGGCCGTTGCCGATTTGGCCAAGCGGCTGGAACAAGATGCCTACGAGACAGCCTTCGCCGGTTTAGAAGACTGGCATCTATTGCGGGCGATCGCGTTTCAGCGACCTGAACTGGCCAAGGACTATATGCACCTTTTAGACATTGAGCCCTTTGACGAAGAGTAAGGAAGCCAATGACCGCCCTTTAGAAAGCACCCTTAAAGGCCGGGTTGTATTGGGTCTGAGTGGCGGCATTGCTGCCTACAAGTTGTGCGAGGTAGCGTCTGCCCTAGCCAAGGCAGATATCGAAGTTAGGGCCGTTCTGACGGAAGCGGCTCAGCAGTTTATTACACCGCTGACCCTGGCTACCCTCTGCCGCCATCCAGCCTATACCGACAGTGACTTCTGGCAGCCGCCCCACCAACGACCCTTGCACATCCAACTGGGGGAATGGGCCGATCTGCTTGTATTAGCCCCTCTAACTGCCCATACCTTGGGCAAGCTCTCCCATGGGTTGGCCGATAACCTGCTCACCAATATGGTCCTGGCCTCGACCTGCCCCATTTTGGTGGCCCCAGCCATGAATACGGACATGTGGCAACAGCCAGCGGTCCAGCACAATTGGCGTCAATGGCAAGCTAACCCTAGGGTTCACACCGTTGGCCCTGGCCAAGGCCGTCTGGCCTGCGATCGCGTTGGTACGGGGCGCATGGCCGAACCCCACGAGATCCTGACCGCGATCAATACCTTGCTGCTAACCCAGGGTCGCCAAGATCTGGCGGGAAAGCATATCTTAATTAGTGCTGGCAGTACCCATGAGCATTTAGACCCGGTGCGCTTCATTGGTAACCCCGCCACGGGCAAAATGGGGGTTGCCTTGGCTCAGAGCGCTTTATATCGTGGAGCCCAAGTCACCTTGATCCACGGACCCATGGCCCCGGCTGATTTACAAGGCTTAGGTCGGGTTCAAACTAAGGCCGTAGTGAATGCCGCCGAACTTCAACAGGCAATGGAAACAGCCCTGCCACAAGCCGATTGGATCATCATGGCCGCAGCAGTTGCGGATGTTCGACCCCAATATCAGGCCAACCATAAATTACCTAAGGCCGACCTGCCCCAGCAACTGCCCCTGGAACCCGTGCCTGATATTGCGGCTCGCCTCTGCCAAATGAAAGCTCACCATCAAAAGATAATCGGGTTTGCGGCCCAAACCGGCGATATTATCGCGCCAGCCCAGCGAAAACTAGCCCAGAAAGGACTGGACGCGATCGTCGCCAACCCGATTGATCAACCCCAGAGCGGTTTTGGGAGTTATTGGAACCAAGCCACGATTTTGACCCCGAGTCACCAGCACCCTATTCCAATCTGTCCGAAATGGATTATGGCCCACCATATCTATGACGTACTACTCACGCTTAAATAGGTGGTCTCACGGGTGGTATCGACAAATATTTAGATAGCGTGATTAGCTGCATTGAGGCTGGCATCTTATTCTGTTAACAGATGTTGATTGTTATTCGATCCCTTGATATCAAAGCATCATAGGGTGTCAAGATGACTTACCCATGCAGCCTGTAGCAGATTGGCGTCAGTCGTTTTGCGTAAACGAGCTCTTACGGAAGAGTGGGTCGCATCAGATTCTGCATGTTACAGGTGCCCGTATTTTTTCGGATGACTGTTCCTAGCTTCATCGAAACTTTATAAAAACTGGGCGAGTACGAAGATTATACGAAGTTCCTCGAAACACCGATCCCTTCTCACATTGGACCCCGTAGGATGAGCCCAAGCGAGTCGAGTCTACTGGAGCATCTAAGGTTGTGGTAAGCATCTGGAACCGCCTAACGCCTCTATCTCCACAAGCCACTCACGCCCCTTTTAATCTGCCGTTAACTCCAGCTTTAGATGACTGGGATGATGCTCATCCTTCTGTAAATCATCCGACTAAGCGATTCCTTGATATTGTCGGGGCATTGGTCGGTCTGGCGATTACCGCTATTGCGCTGATTCCAATCGCGATCGCCATTCAGCTTGATAATCCGGGTCCTGTTTTTTACAGCCAAACCCGTTGCGGACATCAGGGCAAATCTTTTCGGATTTGGAAATTTCGTTCCATGGTTGCCAATGCTGAGGATCTGCAGCATCTAGTCCAAAACGAAGCCCAAGGGCTCATTTTTAAAAATAAGCAAGATCCCCGCATCACTCGGGTGGGTCGCTTTCTGAGGAAAACCAGTCTGGATGAGTTTCCTCAGTTTCTCAATGTTTTGCGTGGGGAAATGAGTCTGGTGGGTACCAGGCCGCCTACGTTGAAGGAAGTGGCTGAATATGCGCCCCACCACCATCGGCGACTCGCCGTCAAGCCCGGTATTACTGGGGAATGGCAGGCTCGGGGCCGTTCTAACGTGGATGATTTTGAAGCGATTGTGGAGATGGATTTGCGCTATCAGCAGCAATGGTCTGTTCTGTATGACATCCGTCTGATCGTTGAGACAGCCTTAGCCGTTGTCAAATGTAAGGGCGCTTTCTAGGGCAGACCCTAAGGTACGGATAGCTCCACTAGGCTGGCGATCGCACCCGCCAACGCCACCACTAAAACATAGCGGGGCACGCCAAACGATGCTTGACTGTGACTGCTAGGCTTAATCGCGGCATAGAGATGAGGCGCCCCCATCATAAAGAAGAGCAGGCCCAATATGCTGGTGCGGCCAAGGTTTGGTTGACTTAGGTTGGTGTTGATTGGGTCTGTAGTCATTTCAAAAAATGGTGTCCGGCAGTTCAATGCGTCAATGTGAGACCTGAGAACCTCAGGTTTTATGTAAATTTTTGTTTATCCTTGTTGACTACAACTTAATCCACCTTGTCGGATTCTGGCAAGGTGGAGTCAAGATTGACGACTTGTTCGCAATTCGTTCCCTTTGTGCCGATTTGCCTAAGGCTCTTTCGTGCCCAAGGATCTTTCGGATAAGAAGGCAATGCTGCAATTCGATGTTGACCGACTAGGCCCGCTCCATAGGGGGATCCGATTTAGGAAGGATTTGATATAACTAACAGGCAAATGCTCAGCGACATGGATTGAGCGGCTGTATATAGTTTGAATTGAGGATGAAACTGCCCATGGGACGCTATCCCTGGAGAATGATTGGAGCGATTGGCTTGGGCTTGGGGATTGTGGTATCAACTGGCCAATCCTGGGCAGGTCAATCGCAGTTGGCATCTATTACTGTGGCTCAGGCTGATACTGTGGCTCAGGCTGATTCAGAGACCAAAACAGAGGCCGAAGCTGTTTTGGAGCGGGGGTTGACCTTGATTCAATCTGGGCAGGTGGCGGCGGCAATCGCCGCTTTTCAAGAAGCCGCTTATCTCGACAATGATTTGGCTCCGGCCCACTACAACTTAGGGTTGGCGTTGCGTCAACAGGGGCAATTGCAAGATGCCGCCAGTGCTTTCTGGCGGGCTATCCAGGCCGATCCAAATCTGGCGATCGCCTACTCCAACTTGGGTGCATCTCTCTGGGAAGGGGGCAATCGTGAGCAGGCCGTCAACTACCTAGAGCGGGCGATTGAAATTCAGCCTGATTTGGGCAACGCCCATTACAACCTAGCCCTAGTCCAAATAGAGCTAGAAGAATATGATGCGGCTGTAAGTTCACTGCAAGCCGCCACCCGATTGACTCCCCGTGCCCCTGAACCCCACTTTCACTTAGGGCGCATGTATATGCAGCGTGGAGATTTGGAAGATGCGATCTCCGCCTTTGAGCAGGCAGTCTCCCTTTTTCCGCAATATGTCGAAGCCCATTACAACCTGGGGGTGGCCCTCTACGGCCAGTCTCAGTATGAGGCCGCTTTAGAGGCCTTTCGAGAAGCCACTGATATCAACCCTAACTACACCAACGCTTACTACAGCGCTGGCCTCGCCTTTATCCAGCTTCGAGATTACGAAGAGGCTGAAGGGGTGTTGAACCACGCTAAAACCCTCTACATCAGTCAAAATAATCCTCAGTGGGCAGCCAATACCCAAGCTCAACTCGACCGAATCGCAACCTTGACGGCACAATAGGTCAGTTTCGATCCCCTGGCTCAACTTGTAGAAATGTCAGGGGGTGACGCCTTAATCGATGTTGCCCGTCTATGAAAATCCTTCCCCTCAAAGCAGCCCTCGAAAAGATTGATGAAACCTTTTCGATCCAAGCGGTCATGGGCGATTTCGATCGCAACATTCTTTCCCAGTACTACAAACAATCAGAGCGGGGCTATCGGCGCTATCACTCCCAGGGCGGCAGCATTCATCTGGCCCTGAATGAAGATGGCGTCTTTGATCCGGCTGGCTACTACGGCCAACCCAAGTTTGTTGAGCAACAGATCCAGGCCATTCACGCCAAGCGCGTCCTAGAGGTTGGTAGCGGCAAGGGATTTAATAGTGAGTTTTTGGCCCAACGTCATCCCAATGTTGAATTTGTGGGGCTTGATCTGACGCCTCTAAATGTGAAGCTGGCTCGCAAAAAGGCCCAGTTCCTCAAAAATCTCACCTTTCAGCTTGGCGACTTTAACCAAATTCCCTTCCCTGACCAGCAGTTTGATCTGGTGTTCGGGGTGGAATGTCTGTGCTACTCCCTGGATAACCATCAAACCCTGTCAGAGCTCTATCGGGTGTTGAAGCCAGGGGGGCGGTTGGTGGTGTTTGATGCCTATCGCAATCCTGGGTTTGAGACGTTCTCAGCAGATTTGCAGCTAGCCGCCTCTCTCCTAGAAGCATCCATGGCCGTACGTCAAGGGATGAACGCGATCGCGATTTGGATTGAAGAAAGTGAAAAGCTGGGCTTCACGGTTCTGGAAAATACCGATATTACCGAGTCGATCTATCCCAATGTGGATCACTTGCATCGATTGGCAAGGCGCTATTTTGAGGCAAATGGGATTGTGCGTCGTCTCAGTTTGTTTTTCCAAAAATACCTGGTGCGCAATGCGATTATGGCCCTGGTTTGCCCAACCGTCTTGCGGGAGGGAATCTTGCGATACTACCGCACCGTGGCGGAGCGTCCTGCAATTTAGGATATTTTTTGAAAAGTTCAGGGGCAATCGACGGAGGGTAGGCACAAGACCTACCCCTACCAAGGTAAATTCTTGTCTAGAAATCTCCTTGGCATCTGATGTTTTAGGAGATTTCCGAAGAAAAACTTACCCTGATACGTAGGATGGGCAAAGGGCTTTGCTCGTGCCCATCTCTGAGCCTGTTGATGGGCACGCAAGTTTTGCCCATCCTACCTTTAGCATTTTGTTCAGGTATCTTGTTTCCTAGAAATCGCCTTACGCATAAGCAAAGTGGGCCGCAGTCATCTAGCCAAGATTTCTTGTCCAACCGCTGCATAATCCTGCCAAGCCGCCTCCGCCTTAGCATCTTTAACGCTGTACACCGGCACCCCCGCCAAGGCCGCCTTTTGAAACGCGGCGTAGCGACGAATCCCTTGCTTAAAAACCGGTAAACGGGCTTCATCCAGCAGGGCTCGAATGTCATCTCCGGCTTTACTGGGTTTCGGGGGAATCGCCGTCAACAAAATTTGGTATTGAGCCGCAGGAAACAGCTTGAGGTGATCCACCATTAAGACCAATGCATCCAGCGCCAAAATATCGGCGGTAGTGGGCAGCACCAATAAATGGCAGTGCGTGACAAGGGTGCGCAGATCGGCTGGGGTGGGTCGAGCCGGGGTATCAATCACCACGTAAGGATAGTCGCGGGTCAGGGCTTCAGGTTGCCATTCATCTACGACAGCAAAAGGTAATTCCCCGCGACGAGACCACCCCAGGGCTGACCGATTGGGGTCAGCATCAATCAGTAGGGTCTCTGCCTGACCCTGCAGAAATGCGGCCAGATGAATTGCGGTTGTGGTTTTACCGACACCGCCTTTAAAACTGGCAACCGTAATGATCATGAACAGAGACAACTAGGAATATCATCCGCCAAAACCGGAATCCCTGTTGTGCAAGGGTTGCAGGCCCTATCAGAGTCATAAGAACGGGCGCAACAGGGCTTATCGAGGGCTTTCACAGGTGATTGGGTAACGCAGATTTTCAGAGCGCTTGCAAATGCTGTCAGGATTCAGGGCTGAGCGCCTGTAAAAAGGGATGAGTTGAGCGCGCTTAAAGCTTAATCTGCAACCCGGCCTATGGACCGATTGCGAACAGGGGGCGTTACCATCTTGATTATTCCAAACCTCAAACGGCGGTGAGTTGATTGAGGCAAGGGATATGGAGATTCCTGATCACAACTCTAATGAACCCGCCTGCTCCGCCCGATTATCAACCAAATCATCACACCTTATTGCTTGTTCATGGGGATGATGCGATCGCGGCTGCGTTACGCCAATGCCTGGATAAAAAGGGCTACGAGGTCGTTACCGTTATCCCTGCCAAAGATTTTCCCCAACGTCTGGCCAACCCAGATATTGCGCTCCTATTCATTGGTATTTCCCCACCCTCAGAAGACAGCTTTACCCTCTGCCAATACGTCAAAACCGACCCAACCACCCGTCATGTCCCGATAATCATTATTGGCCAGGGTGAACCCTCAGAGATCGCTCAGGCCTTTGCAGCCCACGCCGATGATTATGTCACCTGGCCCTGCCATGGAGAAGAACTCCATGCCCGCATCCAAAATCAGCTGAGCTTATCGCAGCGACGAAAACAGTTGAGCCAACAGAATGCACTCCTGCTCGACGAAGTACGGGAGCGCAAACAGATTGAAGATACCTTGCGTCAGACCGAGGCCAAATATCGCAGCATTTTTGAAAATGCCACTGAAGGTATTTTTCAGACCAGTGAGGCGGGACGCTATCTACATGTCAATCCAGCTCTAGCCCAAATCTATGGCTATGACTCACCCCAAGACCTGATGGATTCCGTTCGTGATGTAGGCAAACAGCTCTATGTTCAGCCCAAACGTCGGGACGAGTTGGTGGCTTATTTGAAACAATTTGGCAAAATCACTGGGGCTGAATCAGAAGTCTTGCGCAAAGATGGCAGTCGCATCTGGGTGAGTGAAACCCTCCACAGAGCTGAAGATGCCGACGACAACTTTCTCTATTACGAAGGCACCGTCCACGACATCACCGAACAGCGATCGATGGAGATGGAACTGCGCAAGCAGCGGCAGCAGGCCGATCGCTTATTAGTCAACATCCTCCCGTTTCAAATTGCCCAGCGGCTTAAATCTGGGGCACGTACCATTGCTGAAGATCTCGAAAACGTTACGGTTCTTTTTGCCGACCTGGTGGAGTTTACAGCGGCCTCTCGGCAAATGACGCCCAAGGACTTGGTCGAGTTACTCAACGAAGTTTTTTCGACTTTTGATCGCCTCGCTGAGCAGTATGGCCTTGAAAAAATCAAAACCATCGGTGATGCCTACATGGTGGCAGGGGGTTTAAGCCGTTATAAAAGCAGCGAGGCCAGCGTTCCTAAGCATGTCGAGCATCTGAATGCGGTGGCCGCCATGGCCCTAGATATGCGACAAACAACCGGCCAGTTCAAGCGCCCAGATGGCACTCCCTTTCAACTGCGGGTGGGCATTCACATGGGACCGGTCATGGCGGGGGTGATTGGCCGCCGCAAGTTTGCCTACGATCTGTGGGGCGATACAGTAAATATTGCCAGTCGCATGGAGACAACCGGCATGGCAGGCCATATTCAGGTCACACCCATCGTCCATGAAAAGCTGGAATCTCAGTTTTGTTTTGAACGGCGAGGCACCATTTCCCTCAAGGGCAGTGGATTGATGGAAACCTTTTGGCTGCTAAAGCGGCGTTAAGCTGGGCGTAAGAGTGGAGCATTTTAAAAATTGTCCTGCTTAGTCGCCCACTCAAAGAGAAGCCGCTATCGCGTCTACACCCCCAAGCCCTTTGGGCAGGCTCCGCCAACAGTCCCCCTCTCCCAAAAATGGGCGTAGCGCTGTGCGCTTCTCGCAGAGTGGGGGATGTCGAAAAAGAGCTTCTGGCTCTCCTTCTCCTAGGATTGGGAGAAGGGGTTAGGGGATGAGGGCAATGGTGCAGGATAACTTTTAGGTTGGAGTGCTCTAAGGTTTAATCTGGGCCTAAGGTGCAGTGGCCTAACGCTTAGAAATCTGCGGGTCGATGAAGTGCTCGTACGTGGGGGTGGATGGGTGAGAGGGAATTAGGGTAAAAAATGACATCGTTATCACCCGCGTTACAGGCCCGACTGGCCCAGCCCCTCTTTATTGGCTCCGTTAAGCTCCACAGTCGCGTGCTCCAATCGCCCCTATCGGGAGTGACGGACAAGATTTTTCGGCGGTTGGTGCGACGTTATGCCCCCACCGCCATGCTCTACACCGAGATGGTTCATGCGGCTGGGGTCTGTCACGTTGAAACCCTGCCTCAAATCATGGAAATTGATGCCGACGAACACCCGGTCAGCATCCAGCTCTTTGACTGCCGCCCGGACTTTTTGGCCGCAGCGGCCCAGCGAGCCGTGGCGGAAGGGGCCGACACCATTGACCTCAATATGGGCTGCCCAGTCAACAAAATTACCCGTAAAGGCGGCGGCTCTTCTCTGTTGAAAGATCCGGATACTGCCGTGGCCATTGTCGAGGCGGTCGTGAATGCGGTGTCTGTGCCGGTCTCAGTCAAGACTCGCATTGGCTGGGACGATGACCATATCAATGCGGTGGAATTTGCCCGGCGCATGGAGGGGGCTGGGGCGCAAATGCTGACCCTCCATGGCCGCACCCGTGCCCAGGGCTATAAGGGTGCGGCCCGCTGGGATTGGATTGCCCAGGTCAAGGCGGCTCTGGACATTCCGGTGATTGCTAACGGCGATAATGTGTCGGTCGAGGCGGCGGTACAGAGCTTGGCGCAAACGGGGGCTGACGGGGTGATGTGCTCTCGGGGGACTCTGGGCTATCCCTTTTTGGTGGGGGAAATTGACTATTTTCTAAAAACGGGTCAGCGGGCTCCGGAACCGACGGTGATTGATCGACTGCTCTGTGCCCAAGAACATCTCCGGCAAATCGCTGAATACAAAGGCTATCGGGGCATTTGCCAGGCCCGTAAGCACATGACTTGGTACGCCAAGGGGTTCAGCGGCGCTGCGGAACTGCGAGATGCCCTCTGTCAAATTGAGTCGGTGGCGGAGGGGGAAGCCTATTTGCAAGGGGCGATCGCCCAGCTAGCGGCCCAAGGGGAAACGGCGCGGGTTTGGCGAGAGCCCCAGTCGGCGAATGCGCCGTGGGTTTTACCTCGGGTGCAACCCGAACCAACCCCCTTGAGGGTATAGGATAAAATGTCAATACTTTGGTTCAGATTGCCCGATGGCAGCATCAACTGAACTGGCTTGAATTCTCTATGTTGACCCCTGCAACTCTATGACCTCCTACGCCACCTCAACCGTTCGCGCTGATATGGGAGAACTGCGTCGCTTGCGGAGCCTACTGCCGCCAGAACTGCAGAGCTGGGTCACCGTTGAAGCGGCGACAGATGTGACGCCGCCGTTGATTACCTGTGAAGAGTTGGGCAAAGACCAGGTCGAGGTTCAAATTGACTTGGCCAAGTGGGAGAGTCTCGCCCTGGATCAGCGCAACCTGATGTTTTGGCATCAGGTGGGTCGCATTCAAAATGACACGATTCCTCGGGATGGTTGGGAGATGGCTGCTCTGGCCATTGGTCTGGGTGGCGCGATCGGTGAGCTATGGGTGCAGGATGGTTTGCTGCTGATTTTGGCCCTAGCTTTATGTGGCTTTTCGGGTTGGCGGCTCTATCGTCGCAACAACCCTCAAAAGACCGTGGGTGAAGATATTGAGGCGGATGAACGGGCGATCGCCATTGCCACCCGGTTTGGCTACACCCTACCGAACGCTTACAAGAGTCTGGGCAGTGCCCTCAAGACGCTGATTGAGCAAACCCCCAAGAAGCGCAAGCGCGATCAGTACATCAAGCGTTTGGATGCGCTTAAGAAGAGTGCGGCAAAGGCAAAGGAACGGGCGCGTGGCGGCGACAGCCGTCCGGTTTACTAAGACCGGCTTACACAAGATAACTGTGCAATGACCATGGCAATTTTCCTTTAGTGACTGCCATGGGATGTAACCGTGTCATATAGCTCTTAGTAATGCAGGAAAGTCGTGAGTGGATGGGGCCTTGGCTAAGGGTCGACTTTTTCAAACGCGCAATAACGGTATCAGTGCCTCAATACACTGTTGAATGCCTCGATATGAGCAGAACAGCTATGGGCAAAAGTGGAGGAGCCGTAACTTTTACGAAAGCACGCAATTCTCTAGCATCGTAGTAGATTGAGAATGATTATTATTCTCAATCTCGACTTATGGTCAGCCAGGTCTCACACCCGCCGTCCGCAGACAGCCCATTAATTAGCGATGCAGAGCAGCTCGCGCGGCTTCGTCATACCTGTGCTCACGTGTTGGCTATGGCGGTGCAAACCCTGTTTCCAGAGACTAAAGTCACCATTGGTCCTTGCACAGATACAGGGTTCTACTACGACTTTGACCGGGCTGAACCCTTTACGCCTGAGGATCTCAAGCAGATCACCGCAAAAATGCGGCGCATCATTGGGCAAAATCTACCGATTATTCGCGAAACCGTGGAGCGCGATCACATTCGGGCAGAGATTGAGCAGCTAAACGAGCCCTACAAGCTGGAAATTCTGGGCAGCATCCCCGACGATGAGCCGATTACCCGCTACTACATCGGTTGTCCTGACTCGCTGCCCGTCACCGCAGAGCCGTCTCTGTTTAATCCGCCCCCAGCCCCCAGCCCTGCCACGCGCTGCTGGTGGGACTTGTGTGCAGGCCCCCACCTCAGCCGCACGGGAGAACTGCATCCCAAAGCCTTTGCGTTAGAGAGCGTGGCCGGCGCCTACTGGCGAGGCGATGAAACCCAGCCCCAGCTCCAGCGCATTTACGGCACCGCCTGGGAAACGCCCGAACAACTCAAGGCCTACCTGAAGCAAAAAGAAGAAGCTAAGCGCCGCGACCATCGCAAACTAGGGCAGACCTTGAATCTGTTTAGTATTCAAGAGGCGGCGGGGGGCGGGCTGGTGTTCTGGCATCCCAAGGGAGCCCGCATGCGCCTGCTAATCGAAGACTACTGGCGGCAGGCCCACCTGCAGGGGGGATACGAGCTGCTCTACACCCCTCACATTGCCAATCGCGACCTCTGGCAGACTTCCGGGCACCTCGACTTTTACCAGGAGAACATGTTTGAGCAGATCGCTGTGGAAGCGCAGCAGTATCAGCTCAAACCGATGAACTGCCCTTTCCATGTGCTGACCTACCAGCATCAGCTCCACTCTTACCGGGAGTTGCCGATTCGCTGGGCTGAACTGGGTACGGTGTATCGCTATGAGCGCTCTGGAGTGCTCCACGGGCTGATGCGGGTGCGCGGCTTCACCCAGGATGATGCGCACATTTTTTGTTTGCCTGAGCAGGTAACCGAAGAGATCTTAGGCGTGCTGAACCTGACAGAACAGATTCTGTCGGACTTTGGCTTTACCGACTATGAGGTGAATCTTTCCACCCGTCCGGCTAAGTCTGTGGGTAGCGACGACATTTGGGATCTCGCCACCTCGGCCTTGAAAAAAGCGCTGGATATCAAAGATTGGGCCTACGTGGTTGACGAGGGAGGCGGTGCTTTCTACGGTCACAAGATCGACATCAAGATTAAGGATGCCATTGGTCGGATGTGGCAGTGCTCCACCATCCAGGTGGACTTTAACCTGCCAGAACGCTTTGACTTGAACTATGTGGCGGCGGATGGTTCCCGGCAGCGGCCGATTATGATTCACCGGGCTATTTTTGGCTCTCTGGAACGCTTCTTCGGCATCCTGGTAGAGAACTATGCGGGGATTTTTCCCCTGTGGCTGGCTCCGGTGCAGGT
>ERZ1740060.329-NODE-329-length-32238-cov-8.325545_pt1 | contig 32238 bp, 25 predicted proteins | sample MGYA00581743_ERZ1740060 | MGnify/ENA primary metagenome ERZ1740060 (study PRJEB43018, sample SAMN04849235) | marine metagenome | isolation source: floating plastic debris | place: Pacific Ocean | collected 2008-08-27 | study: EMG produced TPA metagenomics assembly...
GATTCTCATGGTGAGACTGACTAAGATGCTGAAAAGTTTTCTGCACCACTAAGCGTATCTGGAGAGATGGAGAATGTTACGACTATGATCACGACCCAACTTTTTAGCTTTTAATAACCGCTTTCTTAGCTCATTTGCCTTGACAAGTGGGCAAGATATTTTTGCGTTTTTATGTATTCAAGCTACTTCTTAGCCAAAATTGTGTAGCAATTTGTTTCTCAATTTTCTCCGACAGTTGAACTGTGAATTTGCGCAAGGCTGCAAGACCTATGGATTGTGAACGTGCAACCTTGCCGTTGGTTGTCTATACGCTCTAATAGGGAAAGCTGCCGTAGGGAAAACCCGTTTCCTCATCGACCCCATAAAATACCTCTTCAGGAGCGGGCTGGGGCACGGGTACCGGCTCTGGTGGAAAAAACTGCGGGTCCGGAGCATAGGTGCGATTTTGCTGCTGGGTCATCTCCTTTACTTCTTGCTGTTTATCGTTGAGTTCACTGTTGAGTTCCCGAATACGGCGAGACAGCAGTCGAATAATATTCACGGCAATACCGGGGGTCTCGTCGATCGCCTCGTAAAGCTGCTGTTGGGTGAGCATCAGACAATCACAGGAGTCCAGCGTCGTCACCGAGGCCGATCTCGGTTCTGCATCAAATAGCGACATCTCTCCAAAGCAGGTTCCGGTATCCAACTGCGCCAGTTCCTGCCCTTTGAGATGTACGCTGACTTGACCCGATACGACGATGTAAAGCGCCCGTCCTTCCTGACCTTCTGTGAAAATGGTGTGGCTACTGGGAAAGGACAGTTCATCCATGATCGAGGCGAGCCGCACCAGAAAATCGTCCCGCAACTCTTTAAAGATGGGGACCCCCCGCACAAATAGCAATCGGTCAACGCTGGTCAGCATGGCATTTGATTAAAACGAGCCTCTGCACCGATGCCCCTCAACGGGTCGGATCATGGATCCAAGCCAAACAAATTGGGCAAAAGAGGGGTGATACCCCGCGTGGGCAAATTGTAGCGCCCTCCTTACGGGTTGGTGGCAGCAGATTTAGGCTCTAACAGAACCCCTTCGCCATCTTTGAGGTCAAAAGACCGCAGGTTCTTTAGGTCACGATGGCGATTGATGCCAGGGGTGGTCAAAGCGATCTGCCATTCGTCCATATCGAGTTGTAGCCAATCCCCTGGGTTAACCGTCATAGGGTCACCGCCCATGTGGGTGATCAGCACCACTTCCTGAGGGGTGCTATTTTCTGCATTGGGTTCAGAGCGGTAGCCGTAAAAGATGGTGCGTTGATCATCGCTAATGCGGTTAAAGCGATCTCGCCCCGTCAAATTTTCCCGCAGCCAGGGCCGCTCTAGGCGAAATTGGCGTAGCCTTAATCCAAAATGCCCTAGGGACGAATCTAATTGGTCAAGATGCCGGGTGACATTGCAGATATCATGGCCGTCTTCCATAAAGGCCATGGCAAAGGTCTTGAGTTTAGGCACATCTAAGCTGGCCAAAAAGTGAGGCAGGCTGGGCTCGTTGAGTTCTTCTAAGGACGGAATCTCACAGGCGATCTCCTCCCCATGTTCCCCTAGGCAATGCTGGCAAATCGCGGCAACTTCTTGGAGATCATAATCGGTTTCGATCATCGCCTCCCGCAGCGCACAAGCAAAATCCCGCAGTTGCTCGTAGGTCTTAAACCCCAGGGCCTTTAACCGAGGAAAGGCGTCGGCTTCTAGATACATATCGGGCTCAATTTCCCATTCCAGAAAGCCCACTTCTTCAGAGACGACTTTGACCCCGTAGCGATCGTCGGTATTACGAAAAAAGCCCCAGGGGGTACCCACCGTCGCATTCAAAAAGTCCATGGGTAGCCCTGGGGAAAAGCCGTGCACCCAGAGTAAGGTGGCTGGGTTGTTGTAGGCGCGGTGCAATACCTCGGGTAGGGTGTTGCCCAGGTTCCAGTTGATGCCCTGCTCGGCTTTGACCTCATTGCCTCGGCGTACCGTATCGTGGTTGCCACAGCCGGTGATCCAGTGATCACCCTGGAAAATTACCTCACAGACCCGCCGCCATTTACGATCCCAAAATCCCTTGATGGAAGGGGTATTGTGGGCAAAAATTAACGGCCCCCACTGGAAGGAGCCTGGCTTCATGTCGGCTAGCTCCCGATAGGTGGACTTTTCTTCCCAGCCTTTTTCCGGCCAAGGGCGACCGTCCTCAAAAATCGTCACGAGCAGCCGCCGATATCCCTGAATATCTTGCACCACATCGCTCATCGCCAGTAGGTAAGCGTCATCCTGCTCAACCCGGCCCGACAGGGGGTTAAAGAAGCGGAAGTCTTGGCCCCCATCTACTCGAATGCCGTCGGCTCCGGTGTTGATTTTGCGGCGCTGCATTTCCAACAAAATCGCGCGCACCTGGGGGAGCTGATGATTTAAGTCTTGGCCGTACATGTTGGGGCCTTTAAAAAACTGCTGCGTGAGCAGCTCTATGCCCTGGTTGTCAGAGTGGCCATAGACCAGGTCATAAATCAGTTGAATTGGCCCTTGAGAAAAGTTGTGGAGGGTAGCGATAAAGTCCACCACTTCATCGGGGCGTAGGCTCTTCAAAATGGAAGGATTTGTCGCGGATGAGGCCAAAATCGGCACGTCATAGCCCCAATTCTGGGTTTGAGATTTGCGTAGGGTGACCTTGAGGTGGGTTGAGGCGGTCTGAGTCGGGTCCGCCTCAACAGCAGGCGGCTCACCCTCTCGGTCCGCGATCGCAAACAAATCGTGATCAATGTCGGCGTCTTCACGGCGGTACTCAATCGTGGGCTCAACTGGCAGGAGTTGGACTGCGTCATACCCGGCATACACGGCCTCTGCTGGCGTCAACAGTGCCCCCTGACTGAGCTTGTCCGACACCTGCTGAAAGATTTGCGTTAATCCGGCTAAACTACCGTCCTCGGAGGCGGTTTTGACATGGATTTGCAAAATATTGGTTGGGGGCGGCACCCTTGGAATCTGGGCATCTGGGATACTTTTCGGGGCAGATGTACGGCGAAAGTAATTGAGATCATTGCGACGACGCTGCAAGGGCCGCATGTCGTAAACCTCGGCTGGGGCAAAGATTCCGTAAGGCACCGAGTACGCCAGTGGATCACGAATGGTGTGAACCCGTTGATCTGCATCCACGTACCGCAACCAATAAAACGAGCCAGCCCGATCGCGTCGCCCTGCCTTTACCCCTGAAACAACGGCCCAGACAAATTCCCCTTGCTGAGCGACAGGGACGCGATCGCGCTGAAAGACCTGTGTCTGCTCTGCGGCTTGAAAATCAATGCCCTCTACAGGGGTAAAAATCTCCAGCTCTAGGGTGCGTTCGGATTGAATCACGTCCGCCGTCAGCTCAGGGGTCCAAAAGCCAAACTCAGTCAACCCATCCCGCCGATAATGCGCCCCCAGCCGTTTAGCCAGCCGTTGTCCGCGCCCAAAGTAGGTGTCCTCAGAGTCCATCACCGATGCTGCCCAATGGAGCAGAGTCTGAGTCTCGTCTTCAATTAGATGAATTTTGGCAGTCTTTGTCGCTGGCACAGGGTCTATTCTCTCTCTGACAAAACGATGGCTATTGGCGCGGCCGCAGTTATTACATCAACCGAGGGATACGCAATGCTGGGATAAGTTTTAGCCTAAATACTATGGATCGAACTGCACTTACCTGACCGACTCATCAGCTGGCGCTGGTTCGAGACGCGAACACGCTTGAACGCAGGGGGAACCGTACTTCAAGCGCAGCCCAAGTATGGCTAATTACCCGTTCGCTTCCAACGGTCCGATATACTGATAAGCGGTTCAAGCAAGTCAACAAAAGGATTGATTGTCATACCCCTAAGGCTTGCTGATACCCCTCCCTGCGTCACCGTTGAACCTCATTTAGGGCTGTCAGACTCAGGATTAGTGATGTGGCAAGACCCGCTCAGCCTCTTCAACCTTAGGCAATTATAGAGCGAGTTTTGAGCGTAATTTCGTCATGATTATCCGTGGCTTCAGTGCTGTGACGTTCGTAATTTAGGTGACCGCCTAAGTTTATTCACTGGCGACCGCCTAAGTTTATTCATTAGGTAATGCCTAAATCGCAGGATACCCACAACGATCACTCGATCTGAGTCTCACCAACCTATTCATCAGCCTCTAATGCAGTACCCGCATTACGCCGTGGCCCATGGATATCGCGGTCAGACCCGTGGATCCGGTGTTCTGAGCACAGCAGTTAGGAGAACTGGCCCCTATGAAGTCTTCGCTAGTCATTCTTTACCATCGAGAGCCCTACGACGAAGTTAAAGAGAATGGCAAAATCATCTATCGAGATAAAAAAAGTCCGAATGGCATTGTCCCGACTCTAAAGACCTTTTTTGCCAACGCTGAAAGCAGCACCTGGATTGCTTGGAAGCAAGTCACCAGCAAGCAGCAAATTAACTTCGAAGAGCGCGTCACCATGGAAGGGGGCAGCGAGAGTTGTGAAGTGCGCCGCATTCCTCTCACAGCCCAGCAGGTCAAGGATTTCTATCACATCACTGCCAAAGAAGCCTTTTGGCCGATCCTGCATTCTTTTCCTGAGCATTTCACCTATGAAAGTTCGGACTGGGACAATTTCCAGAACATCAATCGCCTCTTTGCCGATGCCGCTTGCGAAGATGCCGCCGAAGATGCCCTGATCTGGATCCACGATTACAACCTCTGGCTGACCCCCTACTACATTCGGGAAAAGCTACCCAACGTCAAAATTGCCTTTTTCCACCACACCCCTTTCCCCGCAGCCGATGTGTTTAATATCCTGCACTGGCGACAGGCGATCGTAGATAGCCTTCTCTGCTGCGATTTATGCGGCTTCCATATTCCTCGCTACGTCGAGAACTTTGTCTCCGTTGCCCGCAGCTTGCGCGATGTCCGCATCCAAGAGCGCGAAGCCGTCCGTCCGGCCTTTACCCCTTACGGCCTCGCTCTGGCAGAGCCCGAAATGACCAAAGCCCTCAGCTATCAGGGCCGCACCATCCACCTCGATGCTTTTCCCGTCGGCACCAACCCCCAGTACATCGTGGATGTGGTCAACTCTCCGCCGATTCAAGAACGGGTCGCCGAAGTGCGCCAAGATCTAGGCGATAACAAACTGATTGTGTCGGCAGGTCGGGTTGACTACGTCAAAGGTGCAAAAGAAATGCTGCTCTGCTACGAGCGGCTGCTGCTGCGTAGACCTGAACTGCAAGGCAAGGTTAATTTGATTATGACTGCCGTAAAGGCAGCAGAAGGCATGCGGGTTTATAAAAAAGCCCAGAGTCAAATTGAACAACTCGCCGGTAAAATTAATGGCCGTTTTTCCAAGCTGAACTGGACTCCGATTCTGCTCTTTACTGAGCCGATTCCATTTAAGGACTTAATGGCGTTTTATCGCACTGCTGATATTGCTTGGATTCCGCCCTTAAGAGATGGCTTGAACTTGGTCGCTAAAGAGTATATTTCTGCCCATCAAGGACAGGACGGCGTTCTGATTTTGTCAGAATTTACGGGGTCTGCAGTCGAATTGTCAGATGCAATTTTGACAAATCCTTACTCCGACAAACATATGGATGAATGCATTGACCAAGCCCTAGACATGTCTCCTGAAGAGCAAAAGACTCGCATGGACAAGCTCTATAAAGCGGTCTGTCAGTACGATGTCCAAGAGTGGGCCAATCATATGTTCCGTGAAGCCAATGCCAAAGCGTTAACGCCTTAACCTGCGTTAGTCTAGGGCGTGTCATGGATGATCAACACTAATCTGACTGGGTAGGCATGACCACGCCCGCCCCTGCAACCCTGCCAGGAGCTGTAATCAAAGTACATCGAGGATTTAAATCTGATTGATGACAGCCCTAGGGCCAACGGTTGAGATATAGGGATATTCACTACCTTTTTTAAATCAGTGAGCGTAGTGAATATCTGAATAACTTTGATGCTGACACCTGCTGAATATATCTATAAATAGATGTCTTTTATGCCAGACTTGCAAGCAATTCAAAACCGTAACTATGATCTGATCGTTATTGGTGGCGGCATTAATGGTGCGGCAACGGCAAGGGACGCAGCGCTACGGGGCTTGTCGGTACTGCTGCTCGAAAAAAATGATTTCGCGGGAGGCACTACCAGTTGGTCGACCCGTTTAGTGCATGGTGGGCTGCGTTATCTCGAATATTTTGAATTTTCCTTAGTTAGGGAGTCTTTGCGAGAGCGCGAAATCTTACTGCGCACCGCCCCCCATTTGGTAAAGCCCATCCAAATGACCATTCCCATCTATGGTGGGGGCTCCCGACAATATTGGGAAATTCAGGCGGGCATGCTCTTATACGACACGCTCAGCTATGACAAAAGTCTGCCCAATCACCGCATGTTGCCCGCCCCAAAGTTTCGGCAACTGTTTCGCGCTGTTGATCACGTCGCCGCCAAAGGGGCCGCTCAGTATTATGATGGCCAAGCAGAATATGCTGAGCGCCTTTGCCTAGAGATTGTTCTAGATGCTCAGTCCGCTGGGGCCGATGTCCTCAACTACACTACCGTTACAGATTTAGAACGCCAGGGTGATCGCATTACAGCGCTCATAGCCCATCACCAAAAGAGTGAGCAGACCTTCACGGTTACCCTGCCTGCAACAGCCGTCGTCGCCAATATTTCTGGCCCTTGGGTCGATCGCGTACTGGGATTGGGAAAACACGCGAATTCGACGGATGACTTTGGGGGCGATCGCAAAATTGGTGGCACCAAAGGCAGTCACATCATTGTTGACCCTTTTCCTGGGGCACCCGATACCGCCCTCTATGTAGAAGCTAAATCTGACGGTCGGCCCTATTTCATCGTGCCCTGGCTGGGGCAATACCTGATTGGCACCACCGACCTGCCCTATAGCGGCGATTTAGATACCTTTAAAGCCGACGATGCGGAAGTAGATTACCTACTGAAAGAAACCAATCAGGTGCTGCCTACCGCTCGGCTGACGCGAGAGGATGTGCGGTTTACCTACTCAGGGGTGCGCCCTTTGCCCTATAGCGAAGGCAAAAAGGCAGGCAGCATTACCCGCGCTCACATTCTGCATGACCACACCCGTGAAGGGGTCAGCAATCTGCTCTCTCTCATTGGTGGCAAGCTCACGACCCACCGGCAAGTGGGTGAAGAAATCACCGACTGGGCTTTCAAAAAGCGGGGGCAAACAGCTCCAGCTTGTCCGACCCGAGATCGTCCCTTACCGGGCTGCATTTTCCCGGATGATGATCGAGTGCAACAGGTGTTTGCTCAATATGGCGATCGCGTTGCTGTCCAGAGTTTGGATTACCTCAATCAGGTATACGGTGCCAATGCCCTCAACGTTCTCTCTCTTGTAGACGAAGCCCCCGAGTTGGCCCAGCCGATTCGACCTGGCAGGCCCGAAATCAAGGCACAAATTGTTTACGCGGTCCGAGCCGAAATGGCCCAAACGCTATTAGACATTACGCGCCGTCGCACGACCCTCGCCATGGCAGGCAATTATGGCTTTGACATTTTGCCTGCGCTCTCAGAGATACTCCAGCGATATTGCGATTGGTCATCGGAACATTGCCAGCAGCAGCAGCAAGATTACCGAGCCTTTATGGAAGCCAATTGCATTCCTGACTATGCCTTAACGGCATCAGCACCCTCTGACGCCTCGGTTCGTTCTGTTGCAGTCGCAACTGCAGATACATCGCTTTAAAACGCAAAGATAGTCGCTAGAGCTCAACCCAAAGCCCTAAATTGGAAGAGGGCGACCAATATGACATTATTATTGGCTTGCTCTCTTCCCACCATCATCTCTAATTAATAGTGATCGGTTAACTCCTTCACTCTGCAGTCCATGCCCTCTTCCACTGCCGCGATTTCCCTAGATCCCCAACAGGCTCAGGAACAATCTGCTGATTTGACGATTTTGGGGGCCGGAGCCTGGGGTACGGCTCTAGCTTCCTTAGTGGTCAAAAACGATCACACAGTTTGTCTGTGGTCGCGTCGAGGATCGCTCTCCCTGGCTGAAGCCGTCAAAGATGCCCACGTGATTTTGTCGGCAATCTCGATGAAAGGGGTCTCAGGGGTCGTTGAGCAGCTCAAAGCGCTGGATATTCCTGCAGACACTATTCTGGTGACGGCCACAAAAGGGTTAGACCCCGAAACCACCCGTACCCCCTCCCAAATCATTCAGGCTGCCTTTCCCGAAAACCCAGTGGTTGTGCTGTCTGGCCCTAATCTCTCTAAGGAAATAGAGCAGGAATTACCCGCCGCGACGGTTGCCGCCAGCGATCGCCCTGAGGCTGCCGAAGTGCTTCAATATCTATTCTCATCCGATACATTTCGGGTTTATAGCAGCCCTGATCCCCTCGGAGCTGAGCTAGGCGGCACTTTGAAAAACGTGATTGCGATCGCCGTCGGGGTTTGTGAAGGTTTGAACCTGGGATCCAATGCTCGCTCAGCCCTAATCACAAGGGCCATTCCAGAAGTAATCCGCATCGGCACGCACCTGGGTGGACAAGCGGAAACGTTTTTAGGACTGTCGGGCCTAGGGGATATGCTAGCGACCTGCACCAGTCCCTTGAGCCGCAATTATCGCGTCGGCTACGGTCTATCCCAAGGGAAGGATCTAAAGCAGATCTTGGCCGACTTGGGAAGCACCGCAGAGGGGGTAAACACCACCGAAGTCCTGGTCACCATTGCCAATCGGGAAGAAATTCCTGCGCCAATTGCCCGTCAGGTATACCGCTTACTCAAAGGAACCATTACCGCCAACGAGGCCGTAGAAGCCTTGATGGCTAGAGAACTCAAGCCAGAGTCCTGTGATCTCCTGTGAGCCCCGTCCTTAATGGCCCGTCCCCAATGAATAGATCTACAACAGACCGACGCAATCTATGCTGCTTCACTAAGGGCTACCATTAATTACGATTAGGATCCCTGTGTTGCAACGGTTTCAGCCCCTAGAATGTTACAGAAATAGGCGCTGTCAACTTGCCCAGTAAGGCTTTCACCCGTAATTGATGAAGCGCCCCAGACTAATCAACTGACTGAGTTTCAGGTTGCGTCTCCTCTAAAGATTCCTCAGATTCTGTCTCCCAAGAGTAAGGGGCGGCATCTAATCTTTCCTCTATTGGGCTCTCCTCAGGAAGGATTTCCTGGGGAGCTAAATTTTCTAGAGACTCGTCATCACTAGGCTCTGGTGCGGCTGAGTCAGTCTCCGCATCTATACCAACATTGATGGATTCACGACCCGGTTCATTTACCTCAAGGATAGCTGGCTCATTATTAGTTTCCAGATTGGCATCCTCATTGCTTTCGGCATTGAGGTCATCTGATGGTTGCTCCTCAGCCTGCAGCGTTTGTATTGGCTCTGCTGCATTCACATCAGAGGATGAATCACCTGGTTCATCCTCTGCAGGCATGACATCGATTGAAATGTTGTCCTCTTCTGAGGTTTGATCACCGATTGATTCAGGAGGCGTTGTCTGATCTGCTGATAGCTCGCTGTCTGCCTGAATGGCATTATCTTCACGCCGATCTGTCTCAGATTCTGAGCCGTCTACTTCCTCAGGGAGCGCTTCAGTTTCAGGCGATTCCTCTGCTTCTAATTGCTCCTCTGGGGTGATCACAGGGGGTTCATAGGTCGGATCAACCAAAACCCGTGCCAGATCGGTGGGTATTTCATCCCGCACCAGCCGCGACAAAGTGTCCATTTCACCAGGCTGATACTCGACGATCCCAATCGCACTGTTAAACGGACCTGGAAATTGTTGACCGGTTTCATCGATTAGCTCGACCTTGACCCAGTTTTGACCGGGCTTGAAACCTCTGAGATATAGCGGCTGCCAGCGATCGAAGACAAAAGACTCGCCATTCACGGTGCAGCGAATGCGCCAATCTAGTACAGTGTCATCTTCGGCTGCAATCATGTGCAGCGGCACATTGCTCAGGTGGAGATCTAATAAGATTGGCTCCGCACCATAGTGCCCCTGGGGTTGGCCGTAGGTCAGCAGCGGGGTGTTTTGCCCGATACTATTCGCTGAGGATGGGGTGAAGATATTAAAGGTCGCCTGATCAAATGCGCCTGCATTTTTAAATGACTCATGCCAAGGACTGGCGGCAAAAGCGCGAAGCGTGTGGGTGCCAGGCGCAAGATTATCAAAGGTGATCGTGGTGTCGGCATCGTAGATATCTTGGCCGGGTTGGTCATCTAAAATCAGATGCAAGTGGGGACCCAACCCCAAGTCAGGATCTTGATAGATGGGCAGATCTCGAACGCGGATCTGCACGGACACGGTAAGTTGCTCTAGAGTTGCACCATCCTTCGGCGACACAATCTGCACTTGAGGCTCATAAACCTCTAAAAAAGACTTGAGCGTTTGAACGGTTTCTGGTGGTGAAACCTCGCTTAAACTCCCCTGCAACGGCAAGATTTGCTGAGAACCGTCATTGATATCTAAAAGAGGCGTCGTATTAATAGAAGGGCGATCGCAACTTCCGAGGCTAACAGAGAGCAATATCACTAGAACCAAAACGACTGCTCGCCGCCACCAATACTGAAATAGATCCCGGCACCACACAGCTTTACTGCCTCCCATCACCCTACCGCTCCTCAGCCTGGATACATCAATAGCCCAGCTATCCGAAATTCAGAAGTACTCTCCGAACCGACTTAACACTGCCTAAACAGACACTTACCTGCTGCAGGCAGTTACAAACCAGAATTTGAGTCTGGTCAATATTAATGATCTCAATGAATGGCATAAATTGCAGCTCATATTTAATGCCCAAAATGGAGTCAAGTAGCCCATAGAAATGCCCCAGCTTTGGTAGGAACACAAAATTACTCAAAATAAATTTACATAAATTTACGGTCTCATCGTTGAGGGTCATTGTTATCGTTCATCTTATAGATTGAGAATTGTTAATGAACAGGTCTTTCAGTGTACTTTTTGCCCTTGGAGTGTTGCCAGAACCCAGTCTGGGTAAGAACTTGCCGCTTTTGAAATATTGTTAACCTCTTTCCAAGTGATGTAAGGTCGGAGACTATAATGCTCAAAAGCAATGTAGGCCGGAGTCCGCGTGATCATAGGGTTTTAGTGACCTGAAAGATTGCAAACTTTACGATGCGGCTTGCAACTCTTTGTAATAGCTCGTTTGTCTAGAGAGGAGAGTCTCCATGACAACTACCCCGCGCGAGCGGGAGGCAGAGGTAAAGGTGTCTGTTGATGTTGACCCAGTACCTACTTCTTTTGAGAAGTGGGCTAAGCCAGGTCACTTTGATCGCACCCTTGCTCGAGGTCCCAAAACCACAACTTGGATCTGGAACCTCCATGCCGACGCTCACGATTTCGATAGTCATACCAGTGACTTAGAGGATATTTCGCGCAAAATTTTTAGTGCGCATTTCGGCCATCTGGCCGTTGTCTTCATCTGGTTGAGCGGCATGTACTTCCATGGCGCTCGTTTTTCTAACTATGAAGCTTGGCTAACAGATCCCACGGCGATTAAGCCTAGTGCTCAGGTCGTCTGGCCGATCTTTGGTCAAGAAATTTTGAATGGCGATGTGGGTGGTGGTTTCCACGGCATTCAGATCACCTCTGGTCTGTTCCAGATGTGGCGTGCTAACGGCATTACCAATAGCTTTGAGCTGTACTGCACTGCCATCGGTGGTCTAGTCATGGCTGGCTTAATGCTGTTCGCTGGCTGGTTCCATTACCACAAGAAGGCTCCCAAGCTGGAGTGGTTCCAAAATGTGGAATCCATGATGAACCACCACTTGGCGGGTTTGTTGGGTTTGGGATGTCTCGGGTATGCCGGTCAGCAAATTCATGTCTCATTGCCTATTAACGCTTGCTTAGACGCGATTGATGCGGGTAAGCCGTTGACAATTGGCGGTCAGGTGATTGATTCAGTTGCGGCTATTCCGCTACCCCATGAGTGGATTCTGAATCCCGGTTTGATGGCGGACTTATATCCGAGCTTTGCTCAAGGTCTAACTCCGTTCTTCACCCTTAACTGGGGAGCCTATGCTGACTTTTTGACTTTCAAAGGTGGCTTAAATCCCGTCACTGGCGGTCTTTGGCTGTCTGATACGGCTCACCACCACTTGGCGCTAGCCGTTCTCTTTATCATTGCTGGGCACATGTACCGTACCAACTGGGGTATTGGTCACAGCATGAAGGAGATTCTGGAAGGTCATAAAGGCGATCCCCTTCTCTTTGGTGGAAAAGGTCATGATGGTCTCTACGAGAACTTGACAACCTCTTGGCATGCTCAGCTAGCTGTCAACTTGGCTATTTTGGGTTCTTTAACAATCATCGTTGCGCATCACATGTATGCGATGCCGCCTTATCCATACATTGCGATCGACTACCCAACCCAGCTGGGTCTTTTTACCCATCACGTTTGGATTGGTGGTTTCTTGATCGTAGGTGCTGCTGCGCACGCTGCCATCTTTATGGTTCGTGACTACGATCCAGAAGTGAATATGGATAACGCGCTAGATCGGATGATCCGTTCTCGCGATGCCATCATTTCTCACTTGAATTGGGTTTGTATTTTCCTCGGCTTCCATAGCTTTGGTCTGTACATCCATAACGACACGATGCGGGCCTTGGGTCGTCCCCAAGACATGTTCTCGGATTCTGCAATTCAGTTGCAGCCCGTATTTGCTCAATGGATCCAAGGTCTCCATACCGCTGCTGCAGGTGCAACTGCACCGAATGCTTTGGCTGGTGTGAGCCCTGCTTTTGGCGGAGATATTGTTGCGGTTGCTGGCAAAGTCGCCATGATGCCCATCAGCTTGGGTACAGCGGACTTCATGGTGCACCATATCCATGCGTTCACCATCCACGTGACAGCACTCATCCTTCTGAAAGGGGTTTTGTATTCACGTAGTTCTCGCTTGATTCCCGATAAAGGTCAGCTTGGTTTCCGGTTCCCTTGTGATGGACCCGGTCGTGGCGGCACCTGCCAAGTCTCTGGCTGGGATCATGTGTTCCTCGGTCTGTTTTGGATGTACAACTCCCTATCGATTGTGATTTTCCACTTCAGTTGGAAGATGCAGTCTGATGTCTGGGGAAGCGTTTCTCAGAACGGCACGGTTTCGCATATTACCGGGGGTAACTTTGCGGACAGCGCCATCACTATTAATGGCTGGCTGCGCGATTTTCTCTGGGCTCAGGCCTCTCAGGTTATCAACTCCTATGGCTCGGCAACGTCAGCCTATGGATTGATGTTCTTAGGTGCTCACTTTGTTTGGGCGTTCAGCCTGATGTTCCTCTTCAGTGGCCGTGGCTACTGGCAGGAACTGATTGAGTCTATTGTTTGGGCTCATAACAAGCTGAAAGTGGCTCCTGCCATTCAGCCTCGCGCTCTCAGTATTACTCAGGGCCGTGCTGTTGGTGTTGCTCACTACCTCCTGGGCGGAATTGCCACTACGTGGGCATTCTTCCATGCTCGAATACTGTCAATCGGTTAGCAGGAGGACCTAATAAAAGCAAATGGCGACTAAATTTCCAAAATTTAGCCAAGCTCTGGCCCAAGATCCGACGACACGTCGGATCTGGTACGGAATTGCCACTGCCCATGACTTTGAAAGCCATGATGGTATGACGGAGGAAAATCTTTATCAAAAGATTTTTGCCTCTCACTTTGGCCATCTCGCGATCATTTTCTTGTGGACCTCGGGCAACCTCTTCCACGTCGCTTGGCAAGGTAACTTTGAGCAGTGGATCAAAGATCCGCTGAATGTCCGTCCCATCGCCCATGCGATTTGGGACCCCCACTTTGGCCAGTCAGCAGTAGATGCGTTTACTCAGGCTGGTGCTTCTAACCCCGTTAATATCGCTTATTCCGGTGTGTATCACTGGTGGTACACCATCGGCATGCGGACCAACGGGGAGCTATACGCTGGCTCAGTTGGACTGCTGATTCTGTCTGCTGTTCTGCTGTTCGCAGGCTGGCTACACTTGCAACCCAAGTTCAGCCCAAGCCTGTCTTGGTTCAAAAATGCTGAATCTCGCCTTAACCACCATTTGGCTGGTTTGTTCGGGGTTAGCTCTTTGGCTTGGACCGGCCACTTAGTTCACGTTGCTATTCCCGAAGCTCGGGGTCAGCATGTCGGTTGGGACAACTTCTTGTCCACACCACCGCATCCGGATGGGCTCATGCCCTTCTTCACTGGTAACTGGGGAGTTTATGCTCAAAACCCAGATACTGCTGATCACGTTTTTGGCACCGCTCAAGGTGCGGGAACCGCAATTTTGACCTTCTTGGGTGGTTTTCACCCCCAAACAGAGGCGCTCTGGCTCACGGATATTGCCCATCACCATTTGGCGATCGCCGTCCTATTCATCGTTGCGGGTCATATGTACCGGACTAACTTCGGTATTGGCCACAGCATGAAAGAGATCATGAATGCCCATAAGCCACCCGAAGGCACACCTTTCGGTGGAATGATTGGCGATGGTCACAAGGGAATGTATGACACATACAACAACTCCCTGCACTTCCAATTGGGCTGGCACCTGGCATGTCTAGGTGTTGTGACCTCGTTGGTTGCCCAGCACATGTATTCCCTACCGTCCTATGCCTTTATTGCTAGGGACTACACGACTCAAGCTGCGCTCTATACCCATCACCAGTACATTGCTGGTTTCTTGATGGTGGGTGCTTTTGCCCATGGCGCAATCTTCTTGATTCGGGATTACGATCCTAAGCTGAATGAAAACAATGTTCTGGCTCGCATGCTGGAGCATAAGGAAGCCTTGATTTCCCACCTGAGTTGGGTTTCTCTCTTCCTGGGTTTCCATACTCTGGGTCTCTACGTTCATAACGACGTAGTGATGGCCTTCGGCACCCCTGAGAAGCAAATCCTGGTTGAGCCTGTGTTTGCTCAGTGGGTTCAAGCTGCATCTGGCAAGATGCTCTATGGCTTTGACACTTTATTGTCTAATCCTGACAGCATTGCTACCACAGCTTGGCCAAATGCGGGGAATGTTTGGCTCCCTGGATGGATGGACGCTATCAATAGCGGTACAAACTCTCTGTTCCTAACGATTGGTCCTGGTGACTTCTTAGTTCACCATGCGATCGCTCTGGGTCTACACACCACCACTCTCATCTTGGTGAAGGGTGCTCTGGATGCCCGAGGCTCTAAGCTGATGCCCGATAAAAAGGACTTTGGCTATAGCTTCCCTTGTGATGGCCCTGGTCGTGGCGGCACCTGCGACATCTCTGCGTGGGATGCCTTCTACTTAGCCATGTTCTGGATGCTAAATACCATTGCCTGGTTGACCTTCTACTGGCACTGGAAGCATCTAGCGGTCTGGTCAGGTAACGTTGCTCAGTTTAATGAGAGTTCAACGCACCTAATGGGCTGGTTCCGAGACTACCTGTGGCTCAATTCCTCACAGCTAATCAATGGCTACAACCCCTACGGGATGAATAATCTCTCCGTGTGGGCTTGGATGTTCCTATTTGCTCACCTCGTTTGGGCAACTGGGTTCATGTTCTTGATCTCCTGGCGAGGTTACTGGCAAGAGCTGATTGAGACCATTGTTTGGGCTCATGAGCGCACTCCTCTAGCGAACCTGGTTCGCTGGAAAGACAAGCCAGTTGCACTATCTATTGTGCAAGCCCGTGTAGTGGGGCTAGCTCACTTTACGGTCGGCTTTATTCTGACCTATGCGGCCTTCCTAATTGCCTCTACATCGAGTCGATTCGGTTGATAGTTACTCATTAGGTCACCCTTTAAAGCTCCTTCAGCGTTGTCTGAAGGAGCTTTATTTCTTTTGAGGCAACTCAGCGACCTCACTCTGCTGCATCTGACCTGAGGACAGTTCTTGAGAAGAATTTACCTGGCTCTGGTGTTGACGCTTCGCGATAATCGATGTGACGACATCTCTGGTGGGTGCCCTCGATAACCAGTGCACGAATCGAGAAATCGTTTTGTTCAGGGGTAATGGGGGTATGCACAAGACCTACCCCTAGATAAATTCTTGTCTTGAGATCTCTTTAAGGGTTGATGAATGGGTGACAGGGGCTAATTCGAGATTTCCGCCAGCTCAATCACTTGATTGTTGTAGTCCTTAACCAAAAAATTTAGGGGCTTGTCGCGGCGCAACTTATGGCGCACCCCTTGGGTTTGAACCCGCATCAAAATATTTTCTAGGCAGTCGTGATCAAAGCAAACATGGCGTTGGCGATCGCGATGTCCCCGACTTGCTCCACTAATGACATGGAGCTGAGTATCTTTTTTGAGCTGATACCAGAGGCCATCAGGGCTGCTGTAATCGGAGTTCATACTGCCCATATCGTCGCTAGCCATGAGCGGATCTAACCCCGCTGAGCCCAGGGTCTGCTCATAGTTGTAGTAGTAATGCAAAGGCACATCAGCCGCTTGCAGACGCAGCATGCCTTCATAAAACTGTCGAGCCGCCTCCAGATCAGAAACCATCACGGTATGAACCTTGGGTGCACTGCTTAAGAACATCCACATGGCCCCGGCATAGGCTACGAGCAGCATCACCATGATGCCTTGGGTCGATAACAGACTATCCATTGGCACTCCCTAAACCAGTCTTCTCAACAAACGGATTCATCAAAGCTCCGTTCACAATGCCCATCCCCTCGTCGTCAGACCTGATCTCTCGATCAAGGGTTCACGGGGTGGGGTTCCTTTATCAACTCATGCTCAAGGCGTCCCTTAATCGCTTAGTTTATCAACGGCTGCAAGGAGAAGGAATGGCGACGTTAGAAACCTAATGGCTAAAGGTTTTTAGCCTTAAATCGTGCCGGAGGCTTTCTGAGCCCAGCTATGTAACCGTCGCCTCATAGTCAAATTAGGCCCAATTCGGGATGAATTAAGGCAGCTTTTTTAAAAAAATTCGTTCCCTTTAAAAAACTGTCGCTATAGTATGAGCACCTCAATGGTTGGTCCTGCGTTAACCCCAGAAGTGATGTCTGTACAAATTCCCTATTTCCCCGAAGCCAGTCACGAGATTGTGCAGCAGCTCGCGCCCTTGAGCGATCGCGACCTTGTACATCACTTTAAAGCGGATCCCACTGCAGGCCGTTACTTTACAACCATTTTTTGTCGCTATAGCCCCATTGTCTATAGCCTAATTCGCCATTCAGCCCGGTCTCCGGTTCAAGCCGATTACCTATTCGCCCTGACCTGGCGGCACATTTTGAATGAATTAGGAGGGCTTGAACTTCCGGCAGAAGAGCCCACTCCCGAACACGGCGCACAGCCCGTCACCTCATTACAGAGCTGGTTGATTAACCTGACCGCTCTCTGCATTAACCAAGCCGTCTTGCCAGAGGTTGAAGAGATTCACTATGTCTTGGCGGAGGCGTCTCCGCCTCTGTGGTGCTACACCGAACGGGCGTTGAATCAGCTTGAGCCGATTGAGCGATTGATCATCATCATGGCCCAAACCTTCCGGTGGAGCGACACCCGCATTGCCGCTTACCTACAAGCCGAAGGGGAGCAGATTACCCCTGTCGCCGTGGCCAGTCGCTTGCGGATCGCCTGCCGCCACCTCGCCGAAGCCCTGCCTGAGGATATTCGTCAGATTTACTTGCCGACAGCCCCGACCTCTCCCTCTGAAGCCGTTCGCGTACCAGAGTTAGCGGCAGCCAGTCCTGAATCATTGACGTCAATGGTGTGAATGTAAAACCGATGAAACTGCGACCCGCGCGATGGCTCCCTCTGTTAGCAGCAGGCTTCATAGGGGGGGCTGGATTCAGCCTTGAGGCAGTTGCCTCAGAGCAGTTGGAGCGGCAACTGGATATCCGCCCCGAAAATGGCACCCAGGGACGTTCTCGGGATGTTGCTGATCAGCTGCTGCGTTTGGGCAGTCAAGAGCTTGAAGCTGGTGAATATGATCGGGCGATCGCGGCTTGGTACCGGGCCATTGATATTTATCACGCCCTAGGTGATGGTGTCTCAGCCGGGATTGCCTACGACTACATTGGCCTCACCTACGCCCAGCTCGGTCTGTATCCTGAGGCTGAAGATACCCTCAGACGGCGGCTATCTGTCGCTCAAGATTATCGAGATTTCCGCGGGCAAGTCCATGGCTGGAACAATCTTGGCAGTATTTTTCTGCAGCGAGGGCGGTGGTCATCTGCCCAATCGGCCTTCCAGTCAGCCCTCGATATTGCAGAAGATATTGACGATCATGCCGGTATTGGCCTGTCTCTCAGTAACTTGGGTTTAGCGGCTCAATTACAGGGGCAGTTTGAAGATGCTCGTAAATATTACGAAAGTGCTGCTGGATATCGCTTCCGAGCCGGAGACTTGCTCGGGCAAGCTAATACCAACAATAATTTGGGCGATGTCTATGTCGAACTTGAGGATTTCGGATCGGCTCTGGGGGCTTACCTGGTCGCCCGAGATGCCGCTCAACAAACAGGCGATCGCGCCAATTGGCTGCGGGCCTTAGATGGCCTGATCGATATCTATCAGGCTCGGGATGATCGGGGCGATTTGATTCAAGTCGAGCGCTTTTTAAATGAGCGGATCACCCTGACTTCCGCAGCCGAGGCCACGCCATCCCAACGCATGTATACCTGGCAGCAACTGGGAGAGTACTATCAGCGGATTGGTGATCTGCCCGCAGCACGGGACGCCTATGAGCAGGCTCTGTTCTTGGCCCGCCAACTCGAAAATGGCCGCCAAGAGGGTGTCTTGATGAATTTACTCGGTAGTCTGTAGGGGGATTTCTGGGGTTGTTTCTACCTGGCTTGCAAGGCAGACCCCTCCCAACCTCCCCTTGCCAAGGGGAGGTGCCGCAGGCGGTGGGGTATTTTCTTTCTCGGAATTCGCCTTAGGTGATCACGGTGGGGCGATCGCGCCCGGTCAGCTCCTTGATCTGGGCAATCTCTTCCGCCAATTGAATCAAATCCCCGAGGGCTACCTGGGTGTCTTGATCATGCTTAGCCGAATCCGCTTCGTAGCGCTCTAGGTAAACCCGCAAGGTGGCCCCTTGGGTGCCCGTACCCGAGAGCCGGAAGACAATGCGAGAACCATCCTTAAAGCCAATGCGAATGCCCTGCTTCTGGCTGACGCTGCCATCCACCGGGTCGGTGTAGCTAAAGTCATCTGCATAGTCTACTGGGTAGCCGCCAAAGGATTTGCCGGCCATGGACCCCACAGCGGCGCGGAGGTTGCCCATCAGGGTATTGGCGCGATCGCTGTCTACGCCCTCGTAATCATGGCGAGAGTAGTAGTTGCGGCCATAGGTGGCCCAGTGCTCCTTGAGAATGTCCTCGACCGACTGCTTCCGCACCGCCAGGATGTTCAGCCAAAACAGCACCGCCCAGAGGCCGTCTTTTTCTCGCACATGGTTGGAGCCGGTGCCAAAGCTCTCTTCGCCGCAGAGGGTGGCTTTATTGGCATCGAGCAGATTGCCAAAGAACTTCCAGCCGGTGGGGGTTTCGTAGCAGTCAATGCCCAGCTTGGCCGCGACCCGATCCGGAGCCTGACTGGTGGGCATGGAGCGGGCAATGCCGGACAAGCCCTCCCGATAACCGGGGACGAGGGTGGCATTTGCCGCTAGCACCGCCAAGCTGTCACTGGGGGTGACGAAAAAGTGGTTGCCCAAGATCATGTTGCGATCGCCATCCCCATCGGAGGCCGCCCCAAAGTCAGGGGCATTGTCGCCATAGAGCACATCCACCAAAGATTTGGCGTAAACCAAGTTGGGATCAGGGTGACCCCCACCAAAGTCTTCTAGGGGCTCACCGTTTTGCACCGTACCGGCTGGCGCATTCAATCGCCGCTCAAAGATGGCCTTAGCATAGGGGCCAGTGACCGCATGGAGAGAGTCGATGCAGAGGCGGAAGTTGCCGCCGGTCATAAACTGCTGAATTTGGTCAAAGTCAAACAGCGACTCCATCAGGGCAGCGTAGTCGGTGACGGCATCAATCACCTCGACTTTGGTGTTGCTGAGGTGGGTGGTGGCAATGCGGTCCAGATCCACATCGCTAGCATCAAGAATCTGATACTGATCAATTACCTTGCTGCGCTCAAAAATGGCGCTGGTCACCTTCTCAGGGGCAGGGCCGCCATTGCCCGTGTTGTACTTAATGCCAAAGTCCCCTTCAGGGCCACCGGGATTGTGGCTGGCGGACAGGATAATCCCGCCAAAGGCTTCGTACTTGCGGATAATGCAGGATACGGCTGGGGTTGAGAGGATGCCCCCCTGGCCCACCAATACGCGACCAAACCCATTCGCCGCTGCCATTTTGAGAATGATTTGGATGGCTTCGCGGTTGTAGTAACGCCCATCGCCGCCGACCACGAGGGTTTGCCCTTGATACCCCTCTAGGCTATCGAAAATAGATTGAACGAAGTTCTGCAGATAGTGGGGCGCTTGAAAGGCAGGCACTTGCTTTCTCAGGCCAGAGGTGCCGGGCTTCTGGTCGGCAAAAGGTCGCGTAGAAACCGTTTGGACTGTCATGGTTCTCCTGTATCGCAGCGATGGGGACGCTATTGCTAGTTGGCGTTGCTGATCCCTGGTATGACTCCATCTCTCAAGCCGATTGAACGGCTGAGCCGATCGATCTTCCAAGAAAGTTTCTGACAAAGAAGATGCCAGTCTCTAGGCCCCCTAAATCCCCCAATCCTGGGGGACTTCCGGTCTCCGGCTCCCCCAGGATTGGGGGTTGGGGGGCTTTCTTTAAGCATGAAGTTTTCGAGAAATACCCTAAATCAGCAACAGCACATTGCCAGTATCCCAAATAAAGCCTAAGAAACTGTTAAATCGTCCCCAGAGACCTCGCCACCTGCACACAGTTGGCCAGAAGCGCATCCGTCTTTAAGCCCTGGGCATCAAGATGGGTGACTGCCGCATTGAACCCCTGCTCTTGCAAGGCGGCAATCAGGCGATCGCGGGGCGGAATATCGCATTTGCCTCGACGGCCTATTTCTGCCAAGGGGTAATAGTAGGGCGGCATTTCCGCCTCGCCGTGCATGATCTGAATCAGCTTGGCCCGCTTGCGCCAGCCCCAGCTCACCGCTAAGGCCGCCATGTGATGCAGCATCGCGCGATCGTGCAAAGGCCCCAGCCACATCGGCCCGCTCACCGATAGGGCCGGGGGTGCATCTTCCGGAATCGTCTGCCCTGGATGGTCACAGTGAGCCTTACCCAAGTCTCGCCAAGACAAGGTTTGATAATGGCCGCAGTGGTGACAGTAGGCCACAAACCCATAGTGATGACCGGGCCATTCCTCTCCCATCACCAAGCGCACCATCACCCGATGGACCTGGCCATTAAAGAGGGAAAACACCGGCTGAATGCCCATGCCAAGGCTGGCCGCCTGCTGTAAGGCACTGCCCAGCAGTAACCGTAACCCTTGCTCGTGGACTGCTGGATGAGATCGGGCATAGGCCCCATACATTTGCACACTGTGCTCTGGGTTATGGCCCCCGGTGGTGCGGGTGTCGGTGCTGGTCAGATAGAGCAAGCCGCCGATGCGGGTGGCCATCAACCCCGCTGATAGGAAAGGGGTGCCGCTGCCAAAGCTGTCAATATCTACTAGATCATAAAAGTCCCGCTGCTGGTGGCAAGTGAGCAGCACCTGGGTCGCATCTTGATGGGTAATGCGATAAGAGCGGGGTCGCATCCCTCGGGCCAGATTTTGCTGCAGTAGTCTTTGCAGATCGGGGTTGCCTTCATTGGCCCAAACCCAATCGGCATTGGCCTCCAACTGGTAGCGCAGGGGCCGCACGCCACAACCGGTCATGGCATCCAGCACCCGCAATTCCCCTCGCTGACTGCGATAGACGGCGGCGGCCAGCAGGGCTAAGTCGCGCCCGACCTGACTTTGGGGACGATAGAATGCATCCTCGATGTAGAATGTCGCCTTGCCTTCTCGGTAACAGCCCGGTTCCAGGGTCATAGACGGCGGCTGGACTGTATCGCCCTCAAAATTGCACCCTCTAGACTAGCCTGTTCTAGTTCGGTGACGATAAAAACCTCTTGGGCGGTTTTTCCTTTGCGGGCAATTAGCTTGTAGCCGCCCCGAATCGGGATAGAAACCTTGAGGCGAAATTTGGGGGCATGGCTGCGGACCCGGGAAATCACCCCTGGGGTAACGGTGCGAATTTTGGGCTCCTGCTTGAGCAGGGTTTCTAGTAACGGAATCAACCCCGGAATATGGGTGGAATGGTTCCACACCAGCCGCCCTTGATCGGATTTACCCATAAAGCCCCACCCTAAAGTCTTGGGGCGCGTCATCAACACCGGATGAAAGTCTTGCTGAGTCAGTTGGCCGCGCCCGTTTCTATAATATTGCTAAGGGCTGTAACCGCTGCACCACAAGAATTCTAGTTTTAAATGGCAACCCTAGAAAACGGCACCGTTATCGCGATAGCGTCATTCTTGACTTGGGGGCACGCTAAATGACGGTGTCATCCTGATCTGATTAGGAGCTGGGTTGCTATGGACAATTTCTGTCTGGCGAAATTGAGTTTTGGCAGGGAGCTGCGGATGATCATGGCCGGGCTGACCTTGGCTGCTACCGCTTGCACTACAAACCCAGCACAGCAGGAGGCGTTGGCACCGGTTACAGGCCCTATCCCAGCGCTGATTACGTTGGAGCAGTCCTTGACTGTCGAATCTGCTTACCAGGCGATACCTCACCAAAGGACTCCGTTTTCTTTAGAGAAAACCTATCTCGACGATGACGCGGCCCAGCGGCTGCATCGCTTCTTTGAGCTGACCGATATGGCGGTCGTTGAACGGGTCTATAGCCTAAGAACATTACACTCTGGCAATATCAGCTACTATTCATCGGCGAATTACGAAGCCATTTTGTTGGCGCTAGAGGCACTCGATCTGTCTGCCGAATTGAGCGAACCCAAGCAACTCGTCATAGAAGCCATTCAAGAGCAGAAAGCCTATTTTGAAGCGTGGTATCACTCTGGAAATGCGGGGTTTCACAGCTACCAGCACAGCCTAGTCCAAAGCTCCCATGGCAAGTTGATTCAGGCCTACAACCAGATTATGGCTGCCTATCCTAACGAGTCTAATCACAACCAAACGGCGTTCTTCGATCATCTTTGCGCCTTGGATTTCATCTAGATTTTTCTCCGGCCACATCTCCCGTATTCACGACCCCACGGGGTTCGTAAAGTTCAGGGGTTCGTATGCCATTACGCCACCTCAGGTTGGGCCGTACTTAAAAATTCAGCAATTTTGGCGACGGCCTGTTCCAGCACATCTGGCGACTGCACTAGGGCCACGCGCACATAGCCTTCGCCGTGCTTCCCAAAACCCCGCCCCGGTGCCAAAGCCACGCCAGTGGCTTCGACTAGGCGCACACAAAAGTCGATGGAGTCTGCCGCCCAGGGCTCCGGCAGTTTTGCCCAGATATATTGAGTGGCGTCGGGCTTGGGCACATTCCAACCGATGTTATTCAGAGCGTCTACAAATACATCCCGCCGTTGCTGAAAGGTGCGGATGGTCTCAGTCACTTGGTCTTGGGGACCGGATAGGGCCGCGATCGCCCCTCGCACAATGCCGCGATATTGGTTGAAATCGACATTGGCCTTGACCTGCCTTAAGGCCTTGATCAATTCGGCATTGCCGATCGCATAGCCAATGCGGAAGCCCCCCATGTTGTAAGACTTAGACATAGAGAAAAACTCAACCGATACGGTCTTGTCGGGATCTGCTTGAAGCACCGACGGGGCCGGTTGGCCGGTGTAGGTGACATCTCCGTAGGGAAAGTCATGGACCAGCACCAGTTCATGGTGCTGGCAAAAGGCCACGGCTTTTTGCCAAAAGTCTAGGGTGGCGTAGGCGGTTGTGGGGTTGTGGGGGTAGCTCAACACCATCATCCGGGCCTGCTCTAGTACCGCTGCAGGGACTGCGTCTAGGTCGGGCAAAAAGGCGTTTTCTGCCAGTAGGGGCATAGTGTAGATTTGTCCACTGGCTAGGTGCACACCGCCGAAATGGGAGGGGTAGCCGGGATCGGTCAGCAGGGCAAAGTCCCCCGGGTTTAGCACTGCCAAGGGCAGATGGGCGGTACCCTCCTGGGAGCCGATCAGCAGCAGCACCTCGGTTTCAGAATCCACCGGCACATTAAATTTTTGGGTGTACCAGGCGGCGGCGGTTTCCCGAAAGGGGAGGGTGCTTTGAAAAAGGGAGTAGCCGTGGGTTTCGGTGTCGTGGAGGGCAGCAGCAATTGCCTTCAGTACGTGGGGTGCGGTGGGCAGATCCGAGGAGCCCAAGGACAGATCCACAATCTGCTGACCGCTAGCCAAGGCCTTGGCCTTAGCTCGATCCATGTCGGCAAAAACGTTGGTTTGCAGCGGTTTAATCCGGTCCGCGAGTTTCATAGTCCCCCCCTCGGAAATCAGGTCCTTCCCCTTATACCCTACCGAGCCCGACACTAATGGTCTTGTATTGGCTGTATTCTCAAGGGCTTTTCAAAGGGGAAATTTACCCCATAAAGATCGAGAGCATCCAGGGGGATGGATCCTTACCTAAAGGGTGGCTAGATATACCTGCACCGCCTTGTGCAGCCCCATCTTCAAGGCATCAGCGGTCAGAGCATGGCCGATCGACACCTCCAAAATATTAGGAATGGTCAAAAACTGGGGCAAGTTTTCGAGGTTCAAGTCATGGCCTGCATTCACCCCTAGCCCCTCATCTTGAGCCACTTGGGCGGCGGTGGCGTAGTCTCCAAACAGGTCATCGGCCCGATGTTCGCGGTGGGCGGTGGCGTAGGGTTCGGTGTAGAGTTCAATGCGGGCGGCGGCATCGGTGACACCCAATGGCTTGATGCGGCGAATCTGCTCGGGATCTGGGTCCATAAACAGGCTTACCCGCGCTCCCAGATCCTGTAGCTCTTTAATAATTGGCTTCAGCGTATCGCCGTCTTTTTGAATGTCCCAACCATGGTCAGAGGTGAACTGATTGGGGTCGTCGGGAACGAGGGTAGCCTGGGTGGGTTTCACATCCCGCACGATTTGCATGTACCCGGCCTCTAGGGGGTTGCCCTCAATATTGAATTCGATGCTGGGATGGGCCTGCAGCAGCTCTGCTAATTCGTACACGTCACTGCGGCGAATGTGGCGCTCGTCGGGGCGGGGATGCACGGTTAACCCATGGGCACCGGCCTCAATGCAGGTTTCTGCGGCCCAGATCACGCTGGGGAGATTGAGGGTGCGGGAGTTGCGAAGCAGGGCAACTTTGTTGAGATTAACGCTCAGATGGGTCATGGGAAGAGGGAAACATAGCCGCTCTTTAGCCTATCAACAACGGTGCAACACCTTTCATTCCGCCACAGACGTTCTGCCCCTAGCAATGTCGCAAAGCTTGCAGCAGAAAGCCTGTGGATAAAAACTTAGCGCTTTCAAGCGTGCCGGAGGCTTTCTGGTCAGAGCTATAAAATAGGCGCAGTCCCCTGATGGAGCCCTCCTATGGCCACCCCCCGGCTGCTGATCATTGGCCTCGACTGCATGGAACCGTCCCTGGTGTTCGATCGCTGGCGGGGGGATTTGCCCAACCTGTCTCGGCTCATGGACCAGGGCAGCTATGGGCGGATGGAAAGCAGCATTCCTGCAATTACGGTCCCCGCCTGGAGCTGCATGATGAGCGGGCGTGACCCAGGGGAGCTGGGCATTTATGGGTTCCGCAACCGCCGCGATCGCGACTATCACTCCATGGCCATCTCCGACGGGCGGGCGGTAAAAGTGCCGCGCCTGTGGGATCTGCTGGGAGAAGCGAGCTGGACCGTAGCGGCCCTGAGTGTACCCGGCACCTCACCCCCCTATCCGGTGAATGGATCGATGGTGTCTTGCTTTTTGACCCCTAGCCCTGAGGTGACCTTTACCCACCCTCCCGAGCTAGGCGACCAGATTCGCGCCTGGATGCCCGACTTCATGATGGATGTGCCCAACTTCCGCTCCGATGAAAAGGCCCGCATCCTCGATAACCTCTACACCCTCTGCGATCAGCGCTTTACCCTGGCGGAAAAGCTGATTGCCCAGGATAGCCCCGACTTTTTGATGCTGGTGGATATGGGGGTGGATCGCATCCACCATGCCTTCTGGAAGCCCATGGACCCCCGCCATCCCCAGTATGAGCCGGAGTCGCCGTTTGTTGACGCCATTCACGATTACTACGTCCATGTGGATCAGCGGATTGGGGAGTTGCTGCGCCGTTGTGATGAAGATACTGCCGTGCTGGTGGTGTCTGACCATGGGGCGCAGCCCTTGATGGGGGGGGTCTGTATCAATGAATGGTTGATCAATCAGGGCTACCTAACGCTGAGTGAAGCCCCGACTGAACCGATCTCACTCGATCAAGCGGCGGTGGATTGGAGCCGTACCCAGGTGTGGGGGGCTGGGGGCTACTATGCCCGTATCTTTTTAAATGTGAAAGGGCGGGAGCCCGAGGGCACCGTGGCCATGGCCGACTATGAAGCGCTGCGGTCTGAACTGACTGAAAAGCTCTCAGCCTTGAAGACCCCGGATGGGGAACCGATGCCGGTTAAGGTCCATAAACCCCAGCAGATCTACCAAAAGGTGCGAGGCCGAGCCCCAGATCTGATTGTGTATTTCGATGATTTGGCCTGGCGATCGGTAGGTAGCGTGGGTCTCAACAGCCTCTATACCGTGGAAAATGACACCGGTCCCGACGACGCCAACCATGCCCCTTTTGGCCTAATGATTTTCCATGATCCTAAGGCTCCTAAGGGTGGGCAGGTTCTGGAGGGAGCCCAGCTCTACGACATTGTGCCAACGGTGCTCGATCGCTATGACATCCCAGCGCCCAAAGGCTTGCGAGGTAAGATATTGCCGATCTAAACCGTCATCAAAGCAAAATCTACCCCTTCTACAACTGATTCGGGTCGGTGCCCCGAGCCCGTAACAGGGTTCTCAATTGCGCCAATTCGGCCTCGGCAGCATCGGCGCGTTGCTGTTCTTTGAGGGCTTGCTCTATAGGCGTTGGTAGCCAGTGCCCAGCCTCGTCATACCAGCGCAACCAGAGCCGATCAACCTGTTTATAGCAACCTTGCCAAAGCCCTAAGCCTACTTTCAGTTCTGGGATCCAAAGGCGGTTGTTTGTCAGCGTGACTTGTTCGTATTGAGTCGCGCTGAGACGGAAGACCCGCAAGCTATCGGTATAACGATCGAACAGTACATAGTAAGGGACCTGCAGGATTTTTTCATACACGGTCCATTTGGTGGGCGGTGCAGTCGGGGGCGAATCGGTCTGACCCAAATCTTCCTTATGGGTTCCTGGAGAGAGCAGCTCTACCACCACAAAGGGATTAACTGCTTCTTGCCAGACCACATAACTCAGGCGCATATCCTGACTGTCATAAAGTCGCGGTACCCCCACGGCTAAAAACCAATCGGGTCGCTTGTACCACTGGGGATGAGCGACATCGTAGTAAAGGTTTAGGTCCTTAGCGGTGTACCAGTTGTCCTCGGCATAGTCTGACAACTGCAGCGTTATGCTCAACAGCTCGGGTTGATGGTCATGGAATTCATCCGGCAAACCAGGCTCCTCTGGATTTTCGCTAGGCAGGTCATACATCGTTGGCAACAGCCCGTGGCGGGTGGCGGCGACATTTTTTTTGTGTGTATGAGGCGTTGTCGTCATGACTGTACTCCAACCTGCTTTTGGACTGTCATCGAATAAATCTAGAACACCTATGATGCGACGGTTATAGCCCCTAGAACCGTTGCACAAGTGCAGCAACGTTCAACCAGCGCGGCAATGTTTAGCCAGCCAGGTCATTGATAAAGTGCTCTAGAGGAGTTTTGCTGTGTGCCTATCTTAATTCCTTATCGAGTTTGGCTTTTCTCAAAAGGGCTGTCGTTTATGCCCATCTCATCAATTGACTCGAAATTATGTGGGCATTCCTTGCATTTGTGAGTGCCATTGAATTTCCTAGATCACCTCGCTATGGTGAGAGCGGCTTACAATTGCGAGCCCAAACAGTATCAGGAGGCCGTTAGACCATGGGCGATCGCTACATCCTCATTACCGGCGGGACCGGCGGCCTTGGGCGAGGCGTTGTTGCTACGGCCCTGGCCCAGGGGGCCTATCTAACCCTCCCCTATATCAATGCGGCTGAGGCCGAGCAGTGTAAGGCTCGGCTATCTGCGGATGAACGGGACCGGGCCTGTTTTGTGTCCGTAGACCTAATGGATGAAGCCGCTGTTAACGCCATGGTCAGCAGTCAGTCCCGCCTAGATGCCTTGATTCATCTGGTGGGGGGCTTTGCGATGGGGCCGACCCCGGAGTTCAGCTACAACGACTGGCGCAAACAATTGGACTTGAACCTGAATACGACTTTTTTACTCTGTAAGCACAGCCTCAAAAAAATGCTGGCCCAAAACTATGGCCGCATCGTCACCATTGGCTCCGGCGGAGCGGTGAACCCGACCGCACAAATGGCGGCCTACTCTGCCTCAAAGGCGGGGGTGGTGGCGTTGACCAAAGCGATCGCCCAAGAGACCAAAGGCACAGGGGTAACTGCCAACGTGGTGCTACCCAGCGTGATTGACACCCCTGCTAATCGGGCCGCTATGGGAGAAGCAAATGCCGACCAATGGGTTACCCCCGAATCCCTCGCCCAGGTGATTTGCTTCCTGGCCTCCGATGCCGCTGCAGATATTCGTGGAGCGGCGGTGCCGGTGTACGGCAATGTCTAAAGTTAAAGTTTTCACCCAATCTCAGCCCACGCCTTTTCATCTTCCTCAGATCCGCTGGTTGGTCTTGGTGATGGCTTTGCTCTCCATTGGCAGCGGTGTGGCTGTCGGGATTTTGGATGGAGTGAGTGTCTTACCGATTCCAGTTGAAGACCCCGTCTGGATCCCTGTTTTTTACCTGATTATGTTTGGGGGATGCGTGGCTTGGTACGTCAAGCGATATCAGCCCCGAGGGTTTCAGGTGCGATCGCTAATGGGACCCTCCCCGAGCCCCTGGCCTTGGAAGGCGATGGTGGGCATTTGGTTCACGATGTTTTTGTTCTCCCTCGGGGCCTTTCAGGTGTCCTATGGGGCCTTATCGTGGGTGGCCCCTGATCTGGTTGAGAGTACTCTGAATCAATCCCTATTTTTGGGCGGTGAGGGCACGGCTTTTCCGCTGCTCTACAACGTCCTGATGGTGATTTTGCTGGTGGTTGCCGCCCCAACTTTAGAGGAGTTTATCTTTCGGGGGGTGTTGCTGCACCGCTGGGCAACCCGTTGGGGCCTGCCCAGTGCTGTGGTGGGTACGTCGCTGATTTTTGGCATTTTTCACGCCAACTGGGTGGGTCTCTCGATGTTTGGCCTGGTGATGGCGCTGCTGTATCTACGTAGCCGTAGCCTAGGGTTAGTGATGGGGGTCCATGCTTTAAATAACGGCATCGCGGCTGGACTGGAGGTGGCCTATTCCTGGGTGCCCGATCAAGGGCCGGTCTCATTGGCTGACTTTCAATCGGGCTGGTGGATCGGCCTGTTGATGATGGGGGTGTCAGCGCCGTTTCTGTGGCTGTTTATTCGACGCAATTGGCAGTTTACGCAACAGCCCTTACCCTACAGCGTGAATGTACAAGTCAGTAGGCAGGAGGAATAGCCATATGGCAACGAAATTAATTCAACTAGATGATGGTACTTATATCGAAGTGGAAGTGCCTGAAGATAAGGCGCAACCGATTTCAAAACGTCATGCAGATAAGGTCAAGGCAAGTTTTGAGAAAATCCAGCCGATTCTGGAGAACCTTGGTGAACCCATTGCTGCTGCATTTCGGAAACTCGACTCAAAGCTAGAGGTGGAACAAGCAGAAGTTGAGGTTGGTTTCAGCTTTGAGGGTGAAGGCAACGTTTATGTCACCAAAGCCAAGGCAGGCGCAACGTTGAATGTGAAATTAGTGGTCAAACCCAAATCTGATGCTGAATGAACCAGGACTTTGCTGACGCGGTTGTCTTAATTACAAGCTGTAACCCTGAAGAAAATAGTGCTTTTGGGACAGGTTTCGTTATCGACATGAGACAAAGTTTTGCCTATGTCTTAACTTGCGCCCATGTCTTTGAAGACACAAGAACCAATGATCAGGTTTTAGTAAATGGCCATCCTGGGGACTTATTAGTGACTGGCTATGAAGAGGGTGTTGATCTAGCTGTCATACGTGTGGAATCCCTACAGGATAAGAAGCCTGTTCCTCTCAGGAGTATTGGGAAACAAGGTGGCAAATTTCAGGTTTTAGGCTATTACGGCTACGACACAGATGACCGTATTGCTAGGCGAGAAATTAAAGGCAGTTTGGGCAAGAGTTTTGGGGTTAGCTCTAATGATAAAAAAACGCTAATTGATGCATGGGACTTAATTATTCAAGACAGAGACCATTTAGCAGAAGGTTATAGTGGCTCTCCCGTCATTGATATTGAATCTGGCTGTGCAATTGGTATTGTCAGTCACCGCATTAAGCAGGGGCAAGAGGGACATGCTATTTCCATTCAAGGACTGCTAAAGGTTTGGCCTAGTGAGACTAGTTTACTCGAAGACCAATTAGTGGGAAGCGGCTCAGTCCCTCCCTTATCTTCTGGTAATAAGGCTGCTCAAATCTACCGCCATTTTCCGAAGCGGGCAGTGACTATTAGCGTAATGATGACGCTAGCAACAATAGTTTTACGTTTCTTTGGCGCATTTGAGTTTTTAGAGCTTCGGGCTTACGATCATGTTTTGAGTTCAAGGCCAGCAGAACCTAAAAGTGATCGTATTGTTGTCATTGAAGCAGACCGCGAAGATGTAGAAGCTCAAGAAATAAATGGTGAAACTCGCAATTTAACTTCCTATATCTCAGATGAAGCGTTAGAAGAAACAGTCACTAAGCTGAATGAGTATGGGGCTAGAATCATTGGAATTGATCTGTATCTTTTTAAACCCGAATCGGCCTGGCCTGAAAGTACGTTAAAAGCTTTTCAGTTAACTCCTGAGTTGTATGGTGTTTGTGAACAACCCTACAACGAGCAACTCGGCGACAGCCAACCTTCGATAGCACCCCCTAGTCCCAATATTATTCCTCCAGAAAAGGTTGGCTTCAGTAACCTTACTTTTGATAGAGACCAAGTCTTAAGACGGCATTTAATTGAATATAGATTGACAGATGAGCAGGCTGATTCTGCATGTCGATCTGAGTTCGCCTTGAGCATGGTAATTGCCCTGCGGTATTTGGAGCTTGAGCTTTCAGAATCTTTTCGCAGCAACGGTTTATATGCTTTCCTGTCAGGACCTAAGATTCAGATCGATAACATCTTGATAGAAGGCATTGACTCTTATGAATACGGTGGTTATGCAGATTTGATTTCAGAGGCATTTGAACTCATGCTCAATTACCGTGAGCCTGAGGGGCATGATTTACGGAGTCCATTTCCTCACTTTTCTATGGAGGCATTGCGTCAGGGCGATTTTGAGCCAGGTGCGTTTAAAGACAAGATTGTTTTGATTGGATTAACGGCTCGCTCCTACGCAACGGATCAGTTCTTGACGCCCTATCAGCAAGACACTGTACCTGGGGTGACGCTGCATGCCCATATGATCGACCAGATTATTAGTGCAGTGCTGGAGGATCGCCCTCTGATCTGGGTTTGGTCAGATTGGACTGAAAGGGGCTGGATTGGGTTCTGGGGTATGGCAGGAGGGTTATTGGCCTATTATTGCGGGCGATGGCGATGGCGCATCGGGCTCTTAGGTGCTGGCCTAGGCAGCATATACCTTGTCTGTATCTTGACAATGCTGCTGGCTGCTGGCTGGATCCCTATGGTTCCAGCCTTTGTTGCTTTTGCTCTCTCTAACGGGGTGGTGATCTACACTCAGAGCAGTTTGCGCGAGTCCGTCTCTTAGCCCCATTTATAAAAATCACTATGTTTAGGTATAAAGCTTTTATTTCGATCAGCGGATTAGGTTTGCTGATCTGTTTGAACAGCCCAGCTCTCGCCGTTCCAATAACTGATGAGCACAATCTATATGCTCAAAGTAGCGAGAGTTGGTGGGAGAGTTTTGTGCGGCGCTTGAGAGGGCGGCCTAGCGATACTGGGCGAGCTGGTACAGCAGGACAAGGTGGCGCGAATCGAGACCGATGCCCTTACACAACTGAAGAGCTAGTGGCAATCGTTCCGGTCTCGGCTGAAACCGGAATTCCTTATGTTGAGCCTTAGTGGTGCAGAAAAGTCCTGCAACCCCTTTGAATAGGTGAGTCTCATTT